>Ga0316202_10002035_pt1 | contig 13965 bp, 16 predicted proteins | sample 3monrhotite_MG_FD_204934 | JGI IMG/M metagenome (GOLD analysis project Ga0316202, IMG submission 204934) | Microbial mat bacterial communities from mineral coupon in-situ incubated in ocean water Damariscotta River, Maine, United States -... | ecosystem: Environmental > Aquatic > Marine >... | reverse complement strand
ACAATCACCTCTTTATCATGCAAGTCGGCAATTGATTTGATCGTGTCTTGCCCTTTACGCACAAACACTACGGCATGGCTGATAATATGCGGATGCGAAAAATCAAAATGTTTTTCGCGCTCTTTTGAATAAGCCACCAAAGGTAAAACATCAATTTCAGCACGTTCAAGCTTGCCTTTTACATCACTCCAGGTACCTACTTCGAATTGAAGTGTGATACCGACCTGTTTGGCCACCGCTTTGATCAGATCAACGGAGAAACCGTCAGCATTGCCGTTAGCATCGACGGTTGCATAAGGTGGATAATCCAGCTCACTGCCAACCGTGATGGTTTTTCCCACATAGGATGCTGGCGCGACATGCTCAGCGAAACAAACAGCGGGAAGAATTAAACCGCTCAACAGCCCGACCAACAGGCCGGTCAACAACAACCCTTTGTTTTTCACAAATCCTTTGCGGTGATGCAGCTTCATTTCGACACCGGCCTCCAGGCCTAAACAGATATAATTATTCAAAGCAATCTTCGTGCCCTTTTCTGCACAACACAAGATGTTTATAAGGTTTAACAAAAGGCTAATGGAAACCTATAAATCCCCCTATTGGAACCGGAAACATGAAGGTTTATTAAGTGACTGGAAAACCGACATTTTTTAATTCAACTACCGGTCTGTCGACACGGAAATCTGAGATATCCATGGCAGGCTTTTCACCCATAATCATGCGACTCATCAGATCAGCAGTACCCGGTGCCAAAGCGACACCATTACGATAGTGACCACTGGCTACCCACAAACCTTTACGACCCTCTACAGGCCCCAGATATGGCATACCATCAGGACTTCCCGGACGAAAACCCATCCACTGATTCACAATTCCGGCAGATTTGAGGCCAGGTGCGATGCGATACGTGGCATCAAGCAGTCTGTCGATCACAGCTTTGTCAGTGCCCTGCTCAAAACCGACCCGCTCCATGCTGGCTCCAACAAGAATATGACCATCACTACGTGGCACCAAATACACATCATCATGTTTGATAATATGATGTACTCTGCCCGGTTCATCTTTAAGCAGTACAATCTGCCCTTTTACCGGCTCCACAGGCAATGACAGACCGATCTGTGTTGCAAGTTCACCACTCCAGCTCCCTGCAGCCAATAAAACGGCATCAGCGTCAATCTGTTCACCACTGGCAAGCACTACAGCGTTAATATCGCCCTGAGCATTTTCTCCCAGCCCCACCACTTCAGCATGTTGGCGCACCGGAATATCACAAACAGATAAAGCTTTCCTGACTGCTGCAAGCAAACGGGGATTGCGTACCTGCCCTACTTCCGGCCATAACAGAGAACCGTTCACCTTGTCAGATATGGTGGGCTCATGCCTTCGTGTTTGTGCCGCATCAAGCTCTTCTACATTCCAGCCAAAACGTTTCGACCAGGCATAAGCATCGTCGCGATGATGAATGCGGTCATCATCAAACATCGGGATTAACAACCCGCTAGTCTGCCACTGCATCGACATTGCTGTTTTCTCATACAACATCGCATTCATAGCCGGATACATAGCAAGGCTGGCATCAATCAGATGGGTAAAACTATCGGGATAGAGCCATGGATGAATCGGGCAGAGAATACCTGCACCAGCCCAGGAGGATTCGCGCCCTGCAACGCCCTTTTCAAGAATAAAGGGTTTTGCGCCAAGTTCATGTAGATACAGGGCAGTCAGACAACCAATCACACCGCCACCAATCACAGCAACACGCTTGCCATCGGTTTGTTTGATTTCAGGCAGTTTTATATCGGTCACGGGTCTCTCCCCATAAAAATGGTGTTATGCGCTTGCGGAAACTCTGCGGCATTGCCACCATGCCGGCATGTCGGCCTTAATGAAACAGCCATTGCAATTAGCGCAAGCTTATCAACATTGTCTGGATATCGCACGAAACCACTACGAGAATTTTCCTACAGCATCTAAACTGCTGAGGGCTGATTTGCGCCCCGCTGTTGCGGCCATTTATGCCTATGCCCGCCACGCTGATGATCTGGCTGATGAGGGTGATGCTCCGGCTGAAATCAGACTGAAACAACTGGATGCATGGGAAACCCTGTTAGAGCGCTGTGAACAGGGTGAACAGATTGATCATCCTATTTTTCAGGCCTTAAGTGACAGCATCCACAAACACCATCTGGATATTGAAGAGCTAAATAATCTACTCATCGCTTTTCGCATGGATGTCACTATTCATGCGTATTCAACGCTGGAAGAGCTACTATTTTATTGTAAACACTCTGCCAATCCGGTTGGCCGATTAATGTTACAACTGCACGGCATCCATGAAACCCGCGCCATGCTTTGCTCGGATAAGATCTGTTCGGCGCTACAGCTGATTAATTTCTGGCAGGATTTAAGTATCGATCTACCTAACGGTCGCTGCTACTTGCCCGAACAGTGGTTACAGGCATTTGATCTTACCGGCCAACAACTGCTTGATGCTGAGATAGATTCCAACACCTTGCGTCCATCGTTGCTGAAAGCGATCTGTGAAACCCGCCAGATACTTGAAGCAGGAGTACCTCTGCTGGCGATGATTCCTTTCCGCTTGCGTCTGCAAATTGCAGCAACCATTCATGCCGGCCGTTTGATGTTAAACAGAATTGAAGCCTTAGAAGACCCTCTGCATGAACGTACTACGGTAAACAAATCCGATTGGAAGCTACTAGCTCTTCCGATCATAAAAGACACACTATTTCCACCGAAGGGAAGTAAACAAATATCATGAATGCAGAAAAATATTGTCGTGATAAAACCAGAGGTTCCGGCTCCTCCTTTTTCTACGCCTTTCTTTTTCTCCCTGAAGATCAACGCCGTGGCATGATGGCGCTCTACGCCTTTTGCCGGGAAGTCGATGATATTGCTGATGAGATCAAAGAGCGGGATATCGCTCTACCCAAACTGGCGTTCTGGCGTGAAGAGCTGTCGCGCGCATTTGCAGATAAACCGACTCACCCTGTTGGCAAAGAGCTGCAATGGACCAAACAGCACTTTGCTATTGATGAAGAACTATTGGCAGAAATCCTTGATGGCATGCTAATGGATGTGAATCGCAAACCCATCTTAAAGGGTAGTGACCTCTCCCTCTATATTTACCGTGTAGCTGGTGTTGTAGGCCTGTTGAGCATCGAAGTATTTGGTTATAACAACCGCAAATCCCGTGATTTTGCCACCTCATTGGGCGAAGCACTACAGCTCACCAATATCCTGCGCGATGTGGCAGAAGATGTGCATATTGGACGCATCTACATAGCTCAGGAAGATAGAATCCGTTATCGCATCAGTGATCAGGACTTTAAAGACGGTGAATGTAATCAAGCCATGCAAGAGCTGTTAGAGGAATATGCTGACAAGGCGGAAGCAGCCTACCGGCAGGCTATCTCCTATCTACCCGATGAAGATCGCGAGAGCCTGCGCCCTTCGATTGTGATGGGCACCATCTACTATGCCTATATGAAAGAACTCAGAAATAATCGCTTTGATGTCTGGCACAAACCAGTGCATATCCTACCACTGCGAAAAATATGGATCGCCTGGCGTAGCTGGCGTTATGAGATCAAAGCGTGCAAAAAGAATCTGCCAATTAAACTGGAGTTTTAACTACTGCAATGACAGATACGGATAAAGATGACTACAATAAATAGACCCGAAGGTCAGAAGGTTGCGATTATCGGTGGCGGATTAACCGGTCTGACTGCAGCCATCCGACTGGCTGAACAGGGTATGGATGTAGATATCTTTGAAGCATCTGCAAAAGCTGGCGGTAGAACACGCAGCTTTTATGAAAAACAGGTTGATTGCCTCTGTGATAACGGCCCCCACCTGCTTGTCGGTGCTTATCATGCCACCCGAAAACTGCTCAATGATTGCGACATAGCGCACCATGTGACATGGCAATCCAGCTTACAACTGCCGCTATGGCACCAACAACGTGGCGCTTTTGATTTCAAGCCCGGCACATGGCTGCCCATTCAACTTGCCCTACTCAAGGCGGCATCTGCTCTGCCCGGACATGGCAGATCATCCGCTTTTGCCATGCTTAAACTTGCATCGACGCTAAAGTCAGAGATGAGTGATCTCTGCACGGTAAAAGAGTGGATGGTGAATCTGTCGATGCCACAAGCGCTTATCGACGATCTGATTGAACCCCTTTGTCTCGGTGCCATGAATGAACAGATCGACACGGCTAATGCTTTGTCATTCCGGCGTGTTCTGCGCGAGAGTTTTTCCAGCCATGATCAGGCCCGTTTGGGCTGGTTCAACAAACCGTTGGATCAGGCCTTAATCGAGCCGTTATGTGCACAGGCCGAAAAATTGGGCGTAAGGATACATACCCGCTCTCTGATTCGCTCTCTGATTCGCTCTCTCAACGCTGATCAGTATAACGGGCAGCCTGTAGAGATTCAGGGCCAGAGTTTTGAAAAAGTCATCATTGCACTGCCTGCTTATGCCGCTGATCGTCTGTTGGGGCGTAGTTCATCATGTGAAACACGCCCTATTTGTAATATCCACCTCTGGTTTGATCAGAATTTTGATTTTCCATCACCTTTTATTGGTGGACTTGGTACGACCGGGCAATGGTTTTTTGACGTCTCTTCACAAATGTTGGATGCACCAAATCAGCAAGGTAAATTGCGCCATCTATGTGCAGTCATCAGTGCGGATCAGAGCAATATGGATGACCTGACTTTAGTACAAGTGATCCGTGATGAGATCAGAGATATTACGTCTAATCACACATTGAATCCTGAGCATTATCGCATTGTTCGGGAAAAAAGAGCCACTGTTCTAGTGCGCTCTGAATATAATGAAGAAATACTGCCCAGTGCCTTTATCGATGCCTCAGAACGGCCGCAGCCGGGTCAACTACCCGCCACCATTGAAACGGCAGTAAAACGCGGTGAGGAAGCCGCAGAATCTTGTCTCAACCATCTAACACATTAATGTTATCCACTTATCAGTGATGATCCGTTGGATTCACTAGCTTAAAGCTCTACTATTACAACAACCATCAGCCTGATAGGACTAAGTCATTAGAATATAAGCATTTAAAAACATGCATATATTTTAAGCACAGCATTAAACTTTCTTCATCTCCCATAAAGGAGAGGGGCTGGAGCCATGTTACCCACAAAGTTATCCACAGCTTATGTGGATAGTTTTAAAAGCTATTAAAAACCAACTATTTAACCAATCATCATCCACTATTGCACTGATCCATAGTAGTTTTATGATTAGACTCATGAACAAACCATTCAGACAAACTACCGCAGCAGACAACATCATCGGAGAGCTCGATCGGGCTTTGAATAATATATTTTGCAAGCAGACCAGCTCTCGTCCATTTCCAGCCGATAAGAGTGAAAGCAGTGCCCCGCCGTTGAGCTCTGAACAGAAGAGACAAGCTGCCAGTCTGATGCGTGTTAATCATGCCGGTGAAATGGCTGCTCAGGCCCTTTATCAAGGTCAAAGCCTGACAGCCCGTGACCCGAGCCTGGCCGACAAACTTAAACATGCTTCATTGGAAGAGGCAGACCACCTGAACTGGTGCCGTAGACGTCTGGAAGAACTCGATGAGCGCCCTTCCCTGTTTGATCCCATCTGGTATGCCGGTTCATTCGCGATTGGCATGGCGGCAGGCATTGCCGGTGATCGTTGGAACTTAGGGTTTCTGGCTGAAACAGAGAAACAGGTTGTGCGTCATCTGAATAACCATCTCGAACGCCTGCCAGAAAATGATGAACGCAGCCGTGCTATTGTAGAGCAGATGAAAATTGATGAGCAAGGCCATGCCGATCTTGCTGAACATCTGGGTGCTGCTGAGTTACCTCAGAGTGTTAATAAAGTCATGCAACTCACATCGAAAGTCATGACCTCAGTAGCTGAAAAAATATAAACATCTTGTCTGTTTAAACACGCTCACAGCTACGAATTCAGAGCCTCGTAATCCGCCAATGCATAGTCATCATTTCATTAAAAGGGTAACTTTTAAGCAACTGTACACCCCATTGTCATTGTAGCCTGCAGGTGGTTACAACCTAAAACGTCACCCTGCTGCATAATATTGACAGGCTGAGTTCGGCCAAAATCGATCATTAGGAGTTATTAGTTATCTGTTATTATAACCATAATGTTATTCAATTGAACGACCTCCAAATAGCCATTAGACTAAACTTTTGGGAAAGCTATTTGTAAGTATGCTTTCCACATAAGAAGTGATGTGTTTATTATTTCCATAACCCATGGAGGATACTTGAATGAAATATAAAAATGATATTAGTGATAAACATTTACAAACTAACACATTCAGGAAATGCATGGCCTGCGAGGCTCCAATTCTATTAGATCCATGGCATTCAAAATATTGTCCTAAATGTGAAACTGAGATGCGTACAAAAGGGAAGAATAAATCATCTCCTGATTAGATCTTATTAACTGCTCTTCAATCATCGTTGGGCTGTTGATTGACTGCACTTGGCCTTCATTTCAACAGGTCGATGCAACACAAGCATTAAACCTCTCTGCTGGAGTTTCGAAGTTCAATGTTTTTGAAAGCCGTTCATTGAGCTGCCTTGCCACTGCATCTAGTTTGGCCTGTGAATGAACTGATAAGTTCGTTCCTTTTGGATAATACTGTCGAAGTAGTCTGTTGGTGTTTTCATTAGAGCCACGTCTCCAAGGGCTGCTTGGGTCACAAAAGTAGACATCAATATTGGTCGCCATAGTGAACCTCTGATGATCGCTCAACTCTTTACCTCGATCCCAAGTTAATGATTTATAAAGTTCGGTCGGTAGTTTTTTTGACTGCTTTATCAGTGCAGAAATAACAGTTTCTGTTTTTCGGTCTGCAACCTTTACCAACATTACATAACGAGTCTGACGCTCTACAAGCGTGGTAATATAAGTGTTATTAGAGCCTGCAACCAGATCTCCTTCCCAATGACCTGGAACTGCTCGATCTTCCACCGAAGCGGGGCGTTTACTGATTGATACCATGTTGGGGATTTGTCCACGCTCATTTTCTAAGGTGCCGGAATGTATAGACCTACGAATGGCTCGCCTAGAACGAAGATGTTGCTGCAACAGCATCTCTTAACCTTGGGTTGTTTACCAGTTTGCATGTTTTAGGACGATGGGCTTTATCCCATGCTGCTTTCTCCGCTTGATTGGCTCGATAACTTTTCAGTCCACCATTACGTTTAATCTCACGACTAATAGTCGAGGGTGAACGATCCAAAGTTAAAGCAATCCAACGCATAGATTGCTTGACTGCAATACCTCTGGATATTTCTTCACGTTCGGCAAGCGTAAGAATATGCCTGATCTATTTCTTGGCGCAGGCCGTATGCCACCAGTGGGAGCTAGTATTGCAAAAATTGATGATGAACCTCGATCAAACAACCTTCCGATTGCTTTTAGCGACTCACCACACTTCCAGCGCTTCCATACCTCTGCTCTTTGTTCGTCTGAATAATAAACTCTCGCTCTCATAGTTAACACTCCACCTACTCATTATAGATAAAGTGTTGCAACGATCAGTTGAGATCACCGCCGAACCCAGCCAGTCGCCTCATTTCTACAGGCTGCTTACGATGCAGCATCCTGCTGGAATAGTGCACAAGCTCCTGATGGTTTCATTGCAATCTGCAAGCACAAAAAAAAACGGCCAAACCATGATGGTTTGACCGCTTTATGAAACGCCTGCTTTCAGGTATAAACTTAGAGCATATCGCCTAACTGACGTTGCGCCTGTCTTGCTTCCAGAAGAACCAGACCAAGGTTTGCGCCCTGATTAACGATCACGATCAGTGAAGCTCTGTGCTCAATATCAAACAACAGAATACCCGCGTTAGCACCACGAATATTTACTTCCTGAAAATCGCCTACCTTCAAAGTCTCAGTAACACGTTTGGCCAAACTACCAACAGCAGCACCCATGGCTGCTGCAGTATCCCCCTGGTTACCACCGAGTTGATCTGCAATCATCATACCATCAGGACTGATAACACCAGCACCTTTGATATCTGAGGTCGCCATTTTTAATTCATTCAGAATCGCATTGATTTTTTCCTGTTTAGTTGCCATTTCTATATCCCCTTAATGTTTTTTAACAGATTATTTCGGTAATTGATACACATCTTGCATGGCATCAGCACCGGGCTCCAGCGTAGCTACCCAGTCGATAAAACGTGCGCACATCTCTTTGCCCTTAAACATAGCACCGTGCTGCGGTGCAATAATCTCAACATCCAACTCTTTCACCATCTTAGACCACAACTGACAAGCTGTTTTGCTGGCCATATAACGGTTATGGAAACCGATCATTTCCGGCACGTGTGCATCAAAATCTTCAACAAAACGATAATCAACAAGCGCTGCGCCCAAATCACCGGTATACAGAATTTTGGATACAGGATCATAAACATGGAAGTTACCGGCAGAGTGAAGGAAATGGGCCGGAATCAACATCAGCTCACAACCTGCAAGGTCGAGTTTCATGCCACGGTCTGGAATCTCTTTCATGCGATCCATGACGCTGCCATCAACACCGAAATGCGCGACAAAACGGCGCCAGATTGCAGACATATAAGCATCGGCATCCGTGATCATTAACCAGCCATTGACGGAAGCTACGATATCCGGGTCCTGATGAGACAAAAACAGATATTCCAATGCGTGAGGCGGTAAAAACTCAGGCAAGGCGGAAAAGAGTTTTGCATACACCTTATGTCCGCCCGGATCTAACAACATACCTTTACCATTATGAATAATCAGGTGCTGATTCGCAGAAATCATTTCACCTTCAGTAAAGTCTTCAAAAAAAACACATTTATGATTTTCATTTTCAAACAGTATATCTGCCACTATTACAAACTCCCCGATTTATGTTATTTTTCTGACAAACTACCTGTCCAAAGCTATAGCATCGGCAATCCGCTCACTTAAGTCAGCCAATAATTTAAGCATTCCCTTGGGAACAGTTGCGGTATCCATAACCAGTACAAATGGCTCCCCCCTCACATCAAGGTCTTTGATAACCATTAAATGTGAATCTTCCAGCACAAGAGCAACACAGGTAATGCTCTCATATTCACCCAACCGCTTAGCGTGTTCTCCCACCCTGATAAGTTCAGGCGCAATAGCTGACATGCCTGCATGGGCTATTTTTCCAGCATGACTGACTGCCAATCCGTGATGATCGGCAAGTAACAATGAATACATATTATATTGTTGACGCACCTCCTCAAGAATGAGGTGTAAATGTTGATCCAAAGTAACTTTCAATGATTAGCCCTCCAGCAATCAGTAATTTAACCCTAAACTAATGAGGGTTTCCACTAAAATATTTATTTAACTCAATATTCCTTCATATTCAAATAGTTAAGAAGCTGTCATTTTCACACTGGGTTTGATTTAATTGACGTCCGCATCAAATTCACGTAGCTCTACATCTATGATCTTACTACCGCCATCTATCATCAGGTTATCATCATGAATATCAGTATCATAGGCAGCCTTAACGGCAGCCCTCTATTTGATGAACAGACAGTTGAAGAGCTGTTGAATAGCCAAAGAATAAACCTCAACCACCACGGCGCGTTTTCAGGCAAACCGACTACGCGTATTTATGTCGATGACAATCATGTACTCAAGGTCAATCGAGAACGCGGTTTCCCGTCACAGGCCGTAGCTGAAAAATGGTGTCATTTACAAATTAAAAAAGAACAGGAATATGATATATATCACCCCCAGCGCACATGGGTGGTGTATGGCCTGGATCAACAATGGATTGTCTGCAATGTAACCCCCCGTATGCGAGCACTGCACACCATTGATTTACCTGCGATTGATATCAATGAACGTATACTTATTCTGGCTGAAGTACTGAACATATATATGAAATTCACCACCAGGTTCGGACTGCGTCTGGACGAAGGCCTGTCCAATTTTTGCCTGCATGATGGTAAGGTCTATTATCTGGATGATGATATTTATCCATGGGATAGTTTTTATTCTTTTTCAGCCATGCTGGGAAACTGCATAAGAAAATCACCTACGCTTGCCATGAATGTGGAAAGCTGGGCAAAACTTGGTGAAATACTTCAGCCAATATTACGACACTACTCTTCTGATGCAGAAGATATCGTACATGAAGGACTGATTGATCAAATCGTAGGGAAACAGGAGACATGCAAACAGGCTTTTCTCACGGCCCTGCGCCCAAGCTATAAAGTCACTATGACGCAACATGCCAGTGGTGACTTCAAGGCATCTGAATCGATTGCCATTCTGGCTGATGTGCATGGTAATCTTCCTGCTTTTCAAGCCATCCTCAATGAGCTGGATAATCATGGTGTTCAGAGATATTTTATCCTCGGTGATATTGTTGGTTACGGCCCAAAGCCCAAGGAGTGTATTGAGCTGATCCGGGAGCGCGATATGTTCTGCATTCGCGGGAATCATGATCATTATGTCGCCTACAATGGTGACGTCAGAGTTGCGATGGGAAAAATGGCCAAATGGACCGCCGACTGGACACTGGATCAACTCGATGATGATGACAAAATGTGGTTAGGTGCCCTGCCTGTACGCCATCAAATGGATAACTGGATGGCAGTACACGGCTCACCAGTAGATAAAAGTTTTTTTAATGGCTACGTCTACAACATGACGGCCGAACGCAATTTAGATCACCTCATCAGCATGAATATGCCTGTATGCCTGCATGGCCATTCCCATATTCAAGGTGTTTATGCACGCACAAAAGGTCAGCAGGACTTACCATTTGATACGCGAAAAGGTGATATTAATCTGCAAGACAATGCAGCCTCACTCGTATGTCCCGGTTCAGTTGGTCAACCCAGGGGTGGTGAAACAATAATCGTCGCTGAAGCAGCTATATTTTACCCCGACAAAAGCAGCGTAAAGATGTTAGCAGTTCCTTATGATATCACACCAGTCATCACGGATATGGAAAAGCATCAATTCCCGCAACAATTAATCCAGCGCCTCTATGAAGGCAGTTGAAGAAAGATCTCTGCAGGAAGGTTGAAAGCCTGCTGTTAAACGTTAATTAGGGACAGAACGCGGTAACTTCCTTCATCGCGTTTCTGGTCGCCATCCAGCCAGCACCCAGGCTGGTAGTAGTACGGGTGACAAAGATAAGCAGATAGTCCGGTTTATCCGGCAACACAGCCATGAAATGGTATGTGCCATCGGTAGTCATCTGAATCTCTTTCACGTGATATTTAATCTCTTCACCACGTTGAGCTGCCATCATGGTTTCCACTGCGGTAATGGTTTTCCCACGAAACATATCCACTGCGGCAACACCAACAGCATCAATATAGGACTGGGTGAAATAAGGTACGTTGTGATACGCATCAACAATCAAACCACTCTCCAAGTCGACAACAGCAGCAGCAAGGCCCCCGTCTACGTCATCAACCAATTGTTCCAGCGTCTGTTGGCTCATCCTGATTCCCCTTATGCCCCAAACCGGCTCATCATGTTCCGGTATCATTCAAACACAGATTCAACACTCATGTTCGATGCTGAAATCAACCATTTTTATTATGGTAATGCAAGACCTCCCTTATTTTATTAAGGATATATATTGGCTGTGGAGCCACAAAAATAACATCAAACCATATTTACAACATCTACCTTAATATAGATCTGAAAATGCAGAAAGACGAATGATTTAAATATAACTAAAACAGCATAAAAGATGTTCGCTCACATATTTTATGTGAGCATCCATAGACATGACGCACTCCGAGCGCAGTGTTATGCTCCGGCTTGATTGACTTTAAGGGGATTCACTATGTCAGGGCACAGTAAATGGTCTACCATCAAGCATAAAAAAGCTGCGACTGATGCTAAACGCGGTAAAGTATTCACCCGTTATATTCGAGAAATCACCATTGCTGCCCGCTCCGGTGGAGATGACCCTGATGCTAACCCGCGCTTGCGTGCAGCCATTACAGCAGCCAAGGGCGTCAACATGCCCAAAGATAATATCGAGCGTGCAATATCTCGTGGTGCTGGTGGTGATGATGGTAACAATATCGACGAAATCCGTTATGAAGGTTATGGACAGGCAGGCGTAGCGATCATCGTTGATTGCATGACAGATAACCGTAAACGCACCGTGGCTGATGTGCGTTCAGCCTTCAATAAAGGTGGCGGTAATATGGGGGAATCAGGTTGTGTCGCCTGGATGTTCCATCAAAAAGGCCAATTTATATTTGCAACAGATGGGCTTAATGAAGAGCTGTTAATGGATGCAGCACTTGAAGCAGGTGCCGATGATGTTGAAGAACATGCTGATGATGGTTGCTCGATTGTATGCTGCTCTCCAGCAGACTTTGGCACAGTTCAACAGGCACTTGAAACTGCCGATTTGCATGCTCAAATGGCTGAAATATCATGGATTCCTGAGAACACCATCGCTGTTGAAGGTGAAGTGGCAGAAAAATTACTGAGCCTGATTGAACGGCTGGAAGATATTGATGACGTACAGAATGTGTATGCCAACTACGTCATTTCCGATGCGGAAATGGCACGCATCCACAGTTAACCTGATTCCATACTTATCATGAAACGACTACTCGGTGTTGATCCCGGTTCAATCAAAACGGGCGTAGGTATTATTGATGTGCAGGGCAACCGCATTCGTCATGTGCATCATGCTGTGATCCGCACAGGCAAAGGTGACTTTGATGAGCGCCTCTATATTCTATTTGCAGGCTTGTCTGAGATCATTCAACAGTTCAAGCCCGATGATGCAGCCATTGAAGATGTATTTGTTTCTAAAAACGTAGCCTCAGCCCTTAAACTTGGTCAGGCACGTGGCGCTTTAATAGCAGCCTGCGGCGCGCACGGACTGCGTGTTAGCCCCTACTCCCCAACAAAAGTAAAACAGGCTGTCGTGGGCTTTGGCCGTGCTGAAAAAGATCAAATCGGTCATATGGTGCGTATGCTACTGCATCCACCGGAGCCACTTCCCGAAGATGCAGCAGATGCACTTGCCGTAGCCATCTGCCATGCGCATCATGCACCCATGAAAAATTTGGACAGAAGTGCAAATAAACCTGTGAGGAAAACAGCATGATCGGTTGGTTGTCTGGTAACGTACGCGATATTGATCCGGCCGGCACGGTCATCGTTGAAACCGGCGGTATTGGTTATGAAGTTAGCATGAGTCTGCAAACTCTGTGCAAACTTAAACAGGGAGAAAAAGCAACCTTCTCCATCCATACTTATGTACGTGAAGATCAAATCACCCTATTTGCTTTTTCCAACAGTGCCGAGCGTGGCATGTTTCGTAAACTCACGACGGTCTCTGGCGTTGGAGCACGCATGGCCCTGAATCTTATGTCCGGCATGCCTGCAGATGATCTTGTTCGCGCCATCGAAAGCGCTGATGATGTCGCCATTGCCCGCACCCCCGGCATTGGTAAAAAAACAGCTCAGCGTTTGATTCTGGAACTGCAAGGTAAGCTCGGTGCCGCGTGTGATGTTTCGACTCCTCATCCGGCCAATCATCTGAGTGAAGTGCGTTCCGCTTTAACCAATCTGGGATATAAACCAGCCCAGCTGGATCTCGCACTTAAACGCATTGAACCGGCCGATTTTGAAACCATGTTCCGCGCAGCACTGAAAAACCTGAGTTAAATAATAATGGATCATAATTTCACCCCACTCCACTCCTTTATAGAACAGCCAGAAGAAGAACGGCTGATCGATGGCAATGATTCAGGCCATGATAACTGGGACGCTGCTTTGCGCCCCAAACAACTTGATGAGTATGTCGGCCAGGAAAAAATCAGAGCCAATCTCAAGGTTTATATTCAGGCAGCCCGCAAACGCAGTGAATCGCTGGATCATGTATTGCTCTATGGGCCACCG
>Ga0316202_10002034_pt1 | contig 13968 bp, 13 predicted proteins | sample 3monrhotite_MG_FD_204934 | JGI IMG/M metagenome (GOLD analysis project Ga0316202, IMG submission 204934) | Microbial mat bacterial communities from mineral coupon in-situ incubated in ocean water Damariscotta River, Maine, United States -... | ecosystem: Environmental > Aquatic > Marine >... | reverse complement strand
GTGGATTGAAGTGATTGACCTAGAGGAGCCGTATGATGGGAGATTATCACGTACGGATCTGCGAGGGACCTAGGAGGTAGGCTCCCCTGGGCTACTCGGCATTTTGTGCTAAAAGAGCCTAGCACATAGCAATCACCGCTACGGCAGGCCCCTCATTGTGAGCCTTACCCCAATTAAGCGCAAATACCCCTTGCTTAATTAACAAATTCGGGCATATTCCCAAAAACTAGGGTATAGTTATTTCCATTGCATTGGCTCAAGTGAGCTTTCTTAGAACACCTTTTCGGCACCTCTCTGAATCCTCTCTGCGTCATCTGCACATCAATAGCTTTGCTGACAATATAGAACTAAAGAGGAATGCACGTGAATACTGGTACTGTTAAGTGGTTCAACGAATCTAAAGGTTTTGGTTTTATTTCACCTCAGGACGGTGGAGATGACATTTTTGTTCATTTCAGCGCCATCTCAGGTGACGGCTTCAAAACATTGGCTGAAGGCCAAACTGTTTCTTATGAAGTTGAAAGTGGCCCAAAAGGCCTGCAAGCTGCCAAAGTTATTGCTCAGTAAGACTCAAGAGCCACGCTTTACACTCAGCACTTGGCCTAGTGGCTAAGTGCTTCTCTCATATGAGCAGAGTCCTTGTTCATCAGGCCCAGTTGTTTACGGGCGTCATCACTCAGATAGGTAATTAACCTTGAAAAAGTTATTTGTCGGTAATCTTCCAGCAAGTACCACCGAAAAACAATTACAAGAGTTGTTTGAAGAATTCGGAAAAGTGCGCTCTCTCAAATTAGCCTCTGATGTATTTACATCTCAGTGCAAAGGCTTTGGCTTTATTGAAATGGAAGGCCACGAAGCTCGTGCCGCCATTACAGGCCTTAATGGCAAAGATTTCAATGGCAAGCCCATGAAAGTTAACTTTGAAACACCTAAGAAAAGAGGCCAGCGCCGCTAGGTACTACCTCTTCGCGACTCCAGCATTGGGGCGGCTCTCCAGCCTCAGTGCCGCGCGCCTCTAAAAATATCGTCACATCCCGTATAATGGCCTTTTTCATGAATTAGGGACGGCCCATGTCGATTAATGACTTTATTCAGCAACTGCAACTATCCCCCGCAACAATCTCATTCGATACATCCATCGCCGTCATTGCCGAGCATTATCATTACACCCCCACCTTTTTTACCAATGGCCTTGGCGATGATCAGGTCTATAACAACGCGGGTACCAATGAAGGCTCATGCAAACTCTTTGCTTTCGGACTTTTGCATGACTTCACTCCAGAGCAAATGCTGAACTGCTTCGGGGATTACTATCGAGTGGACGTATTGCAGCACCCAGAAGGCACTGACCATGGCAACATTCGTAACTTCATGCGCCACGGCTGGCAAGGGATTCAGTTTGATGACCAAGCCCTAAGCGCCAAATAATAACCATCACCCAACCGATGTGCCTTAAGACTTCCTGAACGCTTAAATTGAGACCAAACTAAGGCCAATAAGCCGCTTTGATATTCAGCGCTTATTGGCCTTAGTTAGTCATTCACCCAACAACAGCGCTACAATCAAGGAGAGGTTTCAAAACCAGAGGATGTAGTATGAACACCCTTTATCGAAAAGTGGTCTTCTTCACCACCTGTCTATTGTTTCTTTTCGGCCTTAGTGCCTGTGAACCAGCGGTGCCACTCATCAGCCTAGAACAAATAAAGGCCAACGGGACCCTTGTCGTCCTTTCTCGCAATGCTCCCACCGTTTATGTTTATGACCGTGATGGTAACCCCAGTGGCATAGAATACGAACTCATCAGCAAATTTGCCGATGATCACCAACTGAAGATTGAATTTAAATTACTCGACACCGTTGACGATATTCTCGCCGCCCTTGCCAAAGGCCAAGGCCATATCGCTGCGGCTGGGTTGACCGCCACAGAGCAACGCCAGGGCGAATTTTTAACCAGTCGCGCCTATCAAAGTGTAAGCCAACAACTAGTCTGTCGCCGTGGGGGAGCTGCCCCAACATCGATCAGCGAACTTGCCGACATCAATCTACACGTCATTAGTAACAGCAGCTATGTTAATCAATTGCAGAGATTGAAAACCAAACACCCAGGCCTAAATTGGCAACTGCAAAATACATACGACACAGAATATTTACTGGATCAAGTCTGGAATAAAAAAATCGACTGCACGGTGGCCGACTCCAATATCGTCGCCATCAATCGGCGCTATCACCCAGAACTCACCACCCCGCTTTCGCTAAGCGAAGAAAACCCCCTGGTTTGGGTACTCCCTAGCAATGCAACACCACTGCTAGGCAGCGTCAATAACTGGTTAGATAAGCAACAAAATAGTGGCCTGTTAGATACCTTACAAGAACGCTACTACGGATTTATTGATACCTATGATTATGTGGACACTCGCAAATACTTACAACGTATCAAACAACGCCTGCCCAAGTACCAAGAAACCTTCAAAAAATCAGCCGAGCATCACAATCTGCCCTGGACCCTATTAGCCTCACAGGCCTATCAAGAATCGCACTGGAACCCCAAAGCCAAGAGCCCCACAGGTGTTCGAGGCATCATGATGCTCACCCTGCCAACCGCTAAGGAAGTCGGCGTTAGCAACCGATTGGATGCAATACAAAGCATTGAAGGCGGCGCTAAATACCTGGCGAAACTACATAAACGCTTACCTGAAAGCATCGTAGAGCCCGACCGCACTTGGTTCGCTCTGGCCGCCTACAATGTCGGAATGGGTCATATTCATGACGCCCGAACATTGGCAGAACGGCTCGGAAAAAATGCCAATTACTGGTCTGATCTAAAAGACGTTTTACCTCTATTGGCTCAAAAAAAGCACTACAAAACCCTTCGATATGGCTACGCCCGTGGCGCTGAACCCGTGGCCTACGTTAATCGAATACGCAATTTTGAGGATATCCTGCGACAACAGCTACCTACAGAATTCAAATCGACAGCAGACACTGGCCAAACAATAAATATGTAACCACTACTAGCGTTGTGATAAATAAAAAGAGAAAATGTAATAATAATCAGCTATAGTGGACTGGTTTGTAGAAATACCCTCGGTTTTACGATTATATATTGATGAGATCGGCCAAGGGGCAACGCTTACAGATAATTTGTTATACGTTTTGAGGAAATATTAAGTGAATACTGGCACTGTAAAATGGTTCAACGAATCTAAAGGTTTTGGTTTTATTACTCCTAATGAAGGCGGCGAAGATATTTTCGTTCACTTCAGCGGCATTGGTGGTGATGGCTTTAAGACTCTAGCTGAAGGTCAAACTGTAAGCTATGAAGTTGAGTCTGGCCCTAAAGGTCTACAAGCGGTTAAAGTAGTAGGACAATAAGTCTTAATACTTCAGGTCAGTGCCTGTCTGGCACTGACCTACGTTTCCAACACCTAGCTCACCTCCTTCCCCTGCACTAAAGCCCCAACTAAAATTAAGACGGGTTCATCTTGTTTATTCCAAAACAAGTCTCCTTAGTGATTTCAGAAAATTTTCCCCAAACTTACGTGCCCTTACAGACTGGACAAATGCGGCCTATTTCTTCATATTGCTCAACGGTTAGAGGGTAATTAGAAAAAATATAAGAGGTTAATCAATGTCAGAGTCATGGGAAGAGAATAAACAGGCCAGCGATTCCTGGGGGTTACCCGAGGGAGCTCAACCAATGCGCGTGATGGAAGTCGCATCATCGTACTGGCAGTCATGCGCACTGCATGCCGCTAATCGCCTCGATATTTTCAATTTGCTCGATGGTCAGTCTAAAGATCTCGACACACTTGCTAAAGAAACAGAATCCGACCGTCGCTGCCTCGGTGCCTTATTAAGCTCATTAGTGTCTATGGATTTCCTAGACCGTGATGGCGACACCTTTATGAATAATGAATTCGGTCAAACATTCCTTGCCAGCTCAAGCAAATTCTACCAAGGCGGCATCGTCTATATGTTTGAAAACTGGTACGAAGCCTGGGGTGGTTTATATAACACCGTAAAAACTGGTGAACCATCTGCACTGATGCACCAAGCCTATAGCGACGAAGAAACACGCGACTATATGATGGGTATGCATAACCGTGCGCTTTCTCAATCGGGTGTATTAACATCAATGGTCGACCTCACCGGCAAAAAAATGCTGATGGATGTTGGCTGTGGCCCATCGACTTTTGCCGTTAAGTTCTGTGAGCGCTACGAAGGCTTGAATGCTGTCGCTATGGACCGTGAGCAAAACTTAAAAATTGCTGCGGAGATTGTTGACGAATTTAACATGCAAGATCGGGTAGAGCTTCGCCCAGGGGATTACAACACTGACTCATTAGGCGATTCAAACGATGCTATGCTGCTCTCGTCAATGACTAACCAAGAGTCTCCCGAAAACGTTAAGAAATTGCTGCAAAAGTGCTACGACTCCATGAACAAAGATGGCGTCATTATGATTCAGGAACAACTTCTACACGCGGATAAGAAAGGCCCAATGCTAGCCGCTCTTATCGGTGTAAACCAGGTCATCAATACCGTGGGAGGCTCCTCTTACTCAACTACTGAGATGGAAGAAATTTTAACTGAAGTTGGCTTTGTTGATGTCAAATCAGAACAAATGGCACCCCCTAGCCCCTTTATTATGGTGCTAGGTTACAAGCGTTAGAAATAACCTTACCTGTAATTAAAAAGCCGCGCTCTAATTACATCGAGGCGCGGCTTTTTGCTTTCATGGCAACGAAACCAAGTTACCCAATCATGGCTATTTCTATCGACAAAACGCCACTACTCTGCCTATCTCTGTGCCTGGTTTTATTATGTTTAAGCGGCTGTAGTAGCAGTCCAACAAAACCTGCCATTATTGCAGAAGAAGGCCACATCCGGCTAAGCGATCAAGCGGCGGTTACCAAAGCGCTGTATAGACAACACCAGCAATGGCAAGGTACTCCCTATAAATTAGGCGGACTGACTAAACGCGGTGTTGATTGCTCTGGCTTTGTACAGCAAACCTTTCAAACCCAATTAGGCTACGCACTGCCGCGCAGTACCTTATTGCAACAAAAAATCGGTCATTCAGTAGATAGAAATCAGCTTCAAGCAGGCGATTTAGTGTTTTTTAAAACAGGTAGAAAATTGCGCCACGTCGGCATTTACATAGAAAAAGAGACGTTCTTGCACGCCTCGACCAGCAAGGGCGTCATCATCTCATCCCTGAATAACCCGTACTGGGAAAAAAGCTACTGGAAAGCTGTTCGACCCAATTAGGTAAAGACGCAAACAGCAGAGTTTTTGCAAGTTACTGAATCACCATTTGAGTGAAATATAGCTCTTTCACACTTGAGGGATGCTGTTTACCTTCCGCATCAGCGACTTGGTCACTCGTTTTAATGCCAGCATACTTAGCTAAAATATTCTGCACCACCGCCAGCGCCGCCTCCTGAACCTTCGTGCGGTGTGCCACGTTATACATGCCGCTCACGGTTTGGTCAGATAATAACAGCATCAACTCATGGCGAATGGGTGCTGCATGGGTCTGTAGCGCCTCAATGACTTTCGTATCATAGGTCATCACTTGAATCGTGGCTTGCATGAAACGAAGCGCATCGCCATCACGTAAGTTAACAACAAAAGCAGGATTAAGCGGCACATAATTGTGAATGCCTATGCCACCTGCTGGAGCACCGCCGCCTCCGGCCGCATGAGCACCCATACTAGCCATTAGCACCAGGCTCAAGTACAACTTATAAATAATCTTCACGCGAACGCTCCTTATTCAATCATCAGTTATTAACGTGATAATGTAATCGGCACGAACGGGCGATAGATTTACTTTTATTACGCTAAAGCAAAAAAAGCCGATGGTGCATAGGTACCATCGGTATAAGGAGGGAAATCAAAGAGACCGTTAAACGACGTATTTATAGACTCGAATGTTCGCTATAGCGCGACTAGCAGCAGCCACGAGTTCGGGGTTGGGGTCATGCAATATGCCAAGCAAAGTCGCCATCACATCACTACGCTCATATCCTAACCGGCCTAAAGCTCTGGCAGCATGTATTCGTACTGGCATAAAATTATCATTAAGCGCTGACAATAATAAACTGGTCGCCGCAGGCCCGCTCGCTTGGAGTTCATCAATCAAACGGTACATCCCGTCAATCGTTCGAACCTCCGCCTCTGCGACCAATATTCTGAATTCACTCATAGTGGAACCTTGAAAAGCTAAATTACCGTGTCTTTATCTCTGCACTGTAACAAGCTCAGGCGTTAAATTAATCTATCCATTGGTATACTTTCGATGACTATGATTGCGCACGGCCAATCTGGCGTTGATCTGGACGACGAAAACGAATCGCCTCGCTGAGATGAGTGACACTGATATTTTTCTCGCCACTCAAATCAGCAATCGTTCGCGCTAGACGGAGCACGCGATGATAGGCCCTTGCTGATAAACCCAAGGTTTCCATCGCTTGCTCTAATAGATCTCGCGCACTGTCACTTAGAGCACAGACTTGGTCGATTTCACGATTATTTAGCAGATGATTAGCCTTGCCCTGCCTTAACAATTGACACTGCCTAGCCTGCTCAACTCGCGCTCGTACTTGTGCACTACTTTCAACCGATTCGTGCTGCTCTTCGCGCCAAACTTGACGAGGCACATGAGGTACATCAATGTGCATGTCGATACGATCCAGGATTGGACCTGATATTCGATTACGGTAGCGTTGTACCTGCTCCAAGGTACAGCGGCACTGGCCGGCAGGATCACCCAAATGCCCGCATGGACAGGGATTCATTGCGGCAATAAGTTGAAACTGAGCGGGAAACTCCGCCTGACGCGCTGCCCGCGAGATAGTCACCGTGCCGGCCTCCAATGGTCCTCGCATCACTTCCAGCACCTTACGCTCGTACTCCGGTAACTCGTCTAAGAACAGTACCCCCCGGTGGGCCAGAGAAATCTCCCCAGGCTTGGGCACACTGCCGCCACCGACCAAGGCAACGGCAGAGGCCGTATGATGAGGCGAGCGAAAAGGCCGGCAACGCCATTGATTGGATGAGAATCCAGCTGGACTAATCGACCACACAGCAGCGCTTTCCAGCGCCTCTTGCTCAGACATCGCTGGCAAAATACTGGGCAGGCGACTCGCTAGCATAGTTTTACCCGTCCCTGGCGGACCCACCATCAGCAATGAATGCCCGCCTGCGGCAGCAATTTCAAGCGCACGTTTGGCTTGGTGCTGACCCTTTACATCAGACAAATCCTTGTCGTAGTGGGGTTCTGAGCTTAAATCAAACTCATCCTCCTGCACTAAGGGCAATCTTTTAATACCACTAAAATGCGCACATAACGCTAATAAATCCTCGGCGGCAAACAACTCAACGCCATCCACTAAGGCCGCTTCAGCCCGATTACACAGCGGCAGCACTAACGCCCGGCCTGCTTGACGACACTTCATGGCCACGGGTAAAACACCCGGTATCGAACGCAGCTCACCACTCAAGGCCAACTCACCAACAAATTCATAGCGATGAAGCCTCTCACCAGGGAGCTGACCCGAGGCCGCTAGAATGCCAATGGCGATGGGTAAATCAAAACGCCCCCCCTCCTTGGGCAAATCAGCAGGACCAAGATTAATCGTGATGCGACGCGCGGGGAATTCAAATTGACTATTAAGCAGGGCACCGCGAACTCGGTCTTTACTTTCTTTAACTGCGGCCTCAGGTAAACCGACGATAGATAAACTAGGCAAACCGTTGGCAAGATGAACTTCAACGGTAACAAGTGGTGCGTCAACTCCGGCACCAGCACGGCTGTAGAGAACCGCTAATGACATGGCTTCCTTGCCTCATGAACAATAATAGGAGCCCTAGTCTACGCTGGCTCCACTCAATCTACAAAGTTGAGCATCATGCCATGGGCAAATGCACAACAATACTGGTGCGCCCAGCCGATGAGCTATCTAAAACAATACGGCCACCATGAGCTGTGGCGATCAGGCGGGCAGAATAGGTTCCTAAACCAGTACCTTGAGCTTTGCCAGCGGTGACGTATTTTTCAAAAAAATTATCTCGTATCGCTGCAGGTACTTCACCTCGATTGCCAATGCAGACACAGACTTTGTCATTGAGACACTCAAGGCGTAGATCAATCACATCGCCGTCGCTTGAGGCCTCAATCGCATTTTTAATTAAGTTCGACAACATCGAATGAATCAATAACTCCTCGCCTTGAATCAGGCCTAGCTCATTGTCTGAAGATGAGTCTCTAGGCAGACTCAAATCAACGGTAACATTCTGGCTATCCAGAAAAGTATGTAACTCCGTCAGCACATGTTTTATCACCTGGGCCAAATCCACAGATTGGGCTTGCAACTTATAATTACCTTGCTCCATTTTGACCATATCCATGGAGACATTGACCATGTTAAGCATACGATAACCAGAGTCACGAATGCGCGTTAAAGCATCTTGTTCAAAGTCAGGTAAATTGCGCGTCTCTAATAATATTTGGCTCAAGCCAATAATAGGCGTCAGCGGCCCTTTCAAATCGTGCTGCATTAAGCGCTCCATATCTTCGCGAATTGCCATCGCTTGAACCAGCTCGTTATTTTGCCTCTCTAAGGTTCGCTTAGCTTGAATGAGCGCCATCTGCATGTGGACACGCGCCTGAACCACGGCCCTATTAAAGGGCTTGGCAATATAATCGGCCGCCCCCATCGCCAAGCCCCGAGTTTCATCCTCAGCATTACTCATTGCGGTGATAAAGATAACAGGGATATGTTGTAGCTTGGGCGTCGATTTTAGCCGCCGGCAAACTTCATAGCCGTCCATTTCAGGCATCATTATGTCCAGCAGAATCAAGTCCGGCTGGCCGGCTTGGGCGGCTTTAAGCGCCTGTTCACCACTCTTGGCAACCATCACCTTATATTCATTTTTCAACAGCTCGTTCAACACGTTGATGTTGTAACGCTCATCATCAACAATTAAAACTTTTGCTTGTTTTAGATCCTGACTCATTCCTGGCTCTCTACTGATAACAGCTCAACAGCCGTTCTTAGTTGTCGCAAGCATTCGGCCGCTTCGTCAAATTCGAACTCTGACACCAGTTTATGCAGAGTCTGGCCTTGTGCTAAGAGAGCTGCGGGTAGATTGTGCTTTAACCGTTCGGCGATCTCTTCTGCATTGGGGCTCATTTCGTTCAACAATTGAGTTAGCACGTTGATATCATCTAGCACTTGAGTATTGATACTGTGGCTATCGCCGTGCTGAGGAGCTGACCTGGACAGCAATAGAGGAGCTGACCTGGACAGCAATAATAGCTGCTCCAAACTCAACATCAAGGGCGTTAATACCCTTCCTAGCTCAATACATAAATGCGGGTAGTCACCCTGTTTACCCTTTTTCAATGCGGCATCTAAGGCGACGGCAGCACCAAGCAACGAGCTTGCGCCAATCGAACCAGCGATACCTTTTAGTGTGTGGGCCAGCCGCTGCGCCAACGCAATCTCGCCAGCATTAAGCGCCTGCTCAATAAGCGCTATATCATTACAGTGGTCCTGATAAAAATCGATCAGTAGCTTGCGGTATAAGATTGTATTGCCGCCGACGCAGCTTAAACCCTGTTGAGTATCAATTCCCACTATGCTCGGTAGCGCTGGCTCGCTAGCAACCGGCTTTGGCGCGACATTCGGTGAGTTTATTGTGCTAGCTATCGGCTTGACCCAGTCGGTTAATACCCGCATCAATTGTTCGGGATCAACGGGCTTAGGGATATGCTCGTTCATGCCAGCCTCTAAGCAACGCTCTCGATCTCCGGCCATGGCATTCGCAGTCATCGCGATAATAGGTAGTGAGGCAAACTGTGGCAACGCTCGAATCGCAGCCGTCGCTTGGTAACCATCCATCACAGGCATTTGAATATCCATTAACACAACATCAAACGGCTGTTTTTGTACCGCCAAGAGCGCTTCTTGGCCGTTATTGACAATAGTGACCACTAAGCCGGCCTGAGTCAGCAGCTCCTGGGCTATCTGTTGGTTAATCAAGTTATCTTCTGCAACCAAGGCCTGAGCCCCATGAATCGACTCAATACTAGGCACTCGCCAATCACCTGAAGGTGTTGCCTGTAGCTGTTCGCCATGGCAGGAAAATGCATGCATTATGGTGTCCAATAAGGTTGACGGGGTAAACGGTTTTTGACAATACCCCTGCAGGCCCAGTGTTTTTATTGTCTTGATAAGACTCTCTGCCTCATAGCCCGTCACCATCACAATGGCGGGGATGTTTTCTAAATGGGTATGGAATTTGATCTGCTTTGCTGCCGTAATGCCATCCATGCCTGGCATATGCCAATCCATTAACACCAGATCAAATGACTCATCGGCCTTTGCTAATATCTCGATTGCCGCTGCACCAGAATTAGCCGCGTAAGTTTGAAACGAAAAAGACTCCAGTGCTGTCACTAGCGTATTACGGGCACTTTCAACATCATCTACCACCAGCACTTTCAACTTACTCATTCCGTTGGGCAGGGCTAGCGAAGGCATTAACTCCTTGTCACGCAGGCAACCAAACGGGGCGGAAAATGAAAAACAAGAACCTTGTCCCACTGTGCTGCTAAGGTCAATATGTCCACCCATCATTTCCACCAGATGTTTGGAGATCACCAGTCCCAAGCCTGTCCCGCCGTGCTTACGAGTGGTTGAGGTGTCTGCCTGAGAAAATGATTGAAACATCCTAGCGCGTTGCTCCTCCGTCATACCGACCCCAGTATCTGTCACACTTACATTCAACTGTTCCAGCTCATCAGAGATACGATGCAAACGAACCTTTAAGACAACTTCTCCCTGTTCGGTAAACTTAATCGCGTTGCTCACTAAGTTAAGCAATATTTGCCCTAAACGAAGCGGGTCCCCCACCAACTGACACTGCGTATTGGCGGGCATATCAAACAATAACTCCAAACCCTTTTCTTGTGCTTTGGTGGCAGTCAGGGCGGCCAGATCATTCATCACAGTGTCTAAGCCAAACGGAATGGACTCCATTCTCAATTTACCGGCTTCAATTTTTGAGAAATCGAGAATGTCATTAATGATACCCAGCAACGACTGGCCAGAGTGGTAGACTTTCTCGACGTAATCTCGTTGCTGGGGGCCAAGTTCGGTACTCAAACAAAGGCGAGATAGCCCAATAATTGCGTTCATGGGCGTGCGAATTTCGTGACTCATATTGGCCAAAAACTCGCCTTTGGCTTGACTTGCTTCATCCGCCTTGCCCTTGGCCTCATGCAGAGCAGCAATGGTGGTGACGTGTTCAGTAATATCGCGCGCGATCGTCACGACAAAGGATTTTTCATACATATCGATAACATTGATCGACAAATCGACAGGCAAAGTAGTGCCATCTTTGCGCTGATACAGGCCCTCTTGGCGTAAGCCATTCATGAGTCGCAAATCCTGCACATAACTATCCCAGTCATCTCGATCATCAAGCTGATCCTGGTTCATTTCTGAGGCTTTAAGCTGTAACAGCTCCTCTTGTGAGTAACCCAGAATGATGCTGGCCTCTTGATTAACCTCGACATACCGAGCCGTTTTAGCATCCGCGACAAGAATCGCCTCTTTTGTCCTTGAAAATATTTCACCAAATAAACGCTGCCGATCTGCCGATTGACGTCTCTCACTAACGAGATCTTGCTGAATATTATGCAAAGCCCGGCTAGCGCCTCCCCCCAGCAACAATAGAAAATAACTAGCAACAACACAGAAACCGAGCAATAGCGCCAAAGCAATGCTTACGGCCCAACGCATGGTGTAGTAGGGCTTTAGCGCCTCGGCGCGATCGATCTCAGTCGCCATACCAATCCCCATCCAGGCATCCCATAACCAGACACCAAAAACAGGCACTCCGCGATAGTCGTTATAACCCTCAAAATCAGTGCCAAATTCACCACGAGCAACGCCTTGGGCCATAGCCGTCAACGGCCAAGATTTGCGATCTAGCGTACTCACCTCCCCCTCGACCATGTTTACGCCAGGGTCGAGAACCTTTAAATTCAAACTACTGTTCTGCTGCGGTTCCAACAGTGCCGATTGCCAGAGAAAGTTATTAAACCGGCTTTCGGAAAGTAACAAGCCATCTTTGCCCACCGCATAACTTTCACCACTTTGGCCAAAACGTCCAGTATTAATAATTTTTGAAAACTGCCCCTGCGGATCAACACGCTTGGTAAAAACAGCCACGACCTCCTTGTCGGCATTACGAATAGGTGCGGCGAAAAACATGGTGGGTGGCAACTCTTTCTCACCTGGGGCCAAGGCGACATCCGAGCGAATGGGGGGAATAAACACGGCCTCACCGTTAAACACGCGAGCCAACAATTTTGGGTGCTGTGTTGCTATTAAATTCACGGACCCAATATTGGTATCACGCATTGATGCAACGCTGATATGCTCTTTAGAAATAATGAAAAAACCCAGCCCACCCATGACTCGTTCATTTTCACTAATAAACTCACGCGCCAGGGCTAAGACTGGGGAATTCACCAAGCTAGCGTTGTCGGAAGGAAGACTAACCAAGGCTTCGGTTACTGCCGCAAGTTCGGGGTGGCGTCCTAACTGTTCCAATAATGTCAGATGTTCGCCGACCCACATATCGAGACGCTCGTCGGTGGTCAGTAACACACCCTCTAAGGTTGCCTTGGCTGAGGCGATAACCGAGGCTCGATGACTTTCTAATGAGGTAGTTGCCAGCATCATCACCGCGATATAAAACACGGTCACGATAGAAATAACGCTACGTCCCAAGCTTGGGGTGGCAAAATTAATCGATAATTTATTGTTTTTAATTAAACGATGGAATAGGCTAAATACCAAGATTAGGCAGACCGCCAGCCCCAACATCTTCCCCCACAGCCAAATATTATCTGGCCGCAATAAGTTCAATGGTTTGTCCTCACTTCCAGCCAATGCCAACACCGGCACCAGAGCTAACAAATACACACTTCGTGTTATTGAATTAAGGGCGCGTCGCATATCCATATTACTCTCATTGCCGCGAGTGAAATTCGGCCGCAGTCATCCACCAAACCGCAAAAAAATGCCAATAGATCTAGGAGCTATCGGCATTTAAACCACTAACTTAAAAGGCACCCAAGCCATAAAACTAAATAAGATACAGGCTGCTAAGGCACTACTTTAAGAGACTTTATTCTGAGCCTCTAGCTCAGTAACTACCGCCTCCATACGATCGAGTTTTTCTCGTGTACGGGCAAGCAATGCCGCTTGGACTTCAAACTCTTCCCGAGTAACAAGGTTCAACTTATTAAATGCACTTTGCAAAACAGTATGAAAGTTCTTCTCAATATCATCCTGCACACCACGCAAGCCTGGCGGCACACTGTCAGTCAATTTACGCGCCAAATCATCTAAAATTTTTGGGTCCATCATTCCTCCAATAGCAACATTAAACTTGGCCCAAGTGTACGCCATTTAGGCTGACATTACCCCTAGCAACAAGGTGCACCATATCTGTGCGCCACCAAAAAACTCTCTTCCAAAAACGTGCGCCGCATTTGGGTAGCCCCAATAAAAAAATCGTAACATTCTGATAAGTAAGGAATTTAAAAGTTGGCACGGCTTCTGCTGTATTGTCAACAAGAGTAATCAATTTACGTGCATTTAACGGCCAACATCTAAAGGCCTCAAGTTAAGGAGAGAGTCATGAAACTAGTCACAGCCATCATCAAGCCTTTTAAGCTAGATGACGTTCGTGAAGCATTATCTGATATCGGCGTTCAAGGTATCACGGTTACAGAAGTCAAAGGTTTTGGTCGCCAAAAGGGTCACACAGAACTCTACCGCGGTGCAGAGTACGTGGTGGATTTCCTTCCCAAAGTGAAACTAGATGTCGCCGTTGACTCTGAACTACTAGAGCAAGTAATCGAGGCCATATCTAAGTCAG
>Ga0316202_10002033_pt1 | contig 13970 bp, 7 predicted proteins | sample 3monrhotite_MG_FD_204934 | JGI IMG/M metagenome (GOLD analysis project Ga0316202, IMG submission 204934) | Microbial mat bacterial communities from mineral coupon in-situ incubated in ocean water Damariscotta River, Maine, United States -... | ecosystem: Environmental > Aquatic > Marine >... | reverse complement strand
AAGCATCCCGGCTGACTGCGCGACCCTCGGCGCGAATAATCGCGTATTCGCCATCCTGTCGGCGTACCCGGTAATCCAGTATTAAAGTTGCTCCCCAGCGCTCAGAGTCGGCTTCGTAGTCAGTCAGCGCGCGCTCTCGCTCTTCGCGGTCTTGGGGATGAATTATTTCAACCCACTCTTGATCTGTGCGAGGTATTTCCTCATCGTCATAACCTAGGTCATGAAATAAACGCGGGCTGAAATAACGTACACCCGTTTCCATATTCCACTCCCAGACGCTTTCCTGCACCGCAGCAATGGCTTGTTCATAACGCTCGTCACTGTTGCGCAAAGCGGTTTCTATTTCATGACGACGTTTGATTTCACGCTGTAGCCAGCGATTCCACCAGAGAACAAGCCCCAGAATCAGTAAAGCAAGCACAATAGTGATCAATACCGCTTGCCACAATGTTCGGAAATCCACAGCCTGGGTATGTTCAAAACGTACCGCAAACCAACGGTCTTTGATTGTTTGTAGCTGCTGTGGCGTAATCTGCCCGATTGCCTTGTTGAGTATCGTGACCAGTTCCGGCCAGTCCTTACGTACAGCGATGCTTTGCTCAAAATTGTAAGGTGTCGGTGCTGCAACCTTGATGCCGGTCATACCCAGCTTATCCATCACCCAGGACGCCGCGCTTAGATTGCCCACATAAGCGCTCACCTCCCCTCGACCTAAGGCGTACAGCGCCTCTGAAGTATCGGCATAAGTACGTAACACAAGTTTCGGGTATTTGCGCCGCAACAAATCCTCCGTTGCATAGGACTGCTCTACCGCTACCTGTTTACCTTCCAGGTCCGCAAGACTGGTGACAAGGTGGGTATCCTCACGGACAAAAATCACATAAGGATAAACAAAATAGGGCTTGGTAAAATTGAGAAATTCCTGGCGTTCCTTCGTCATTCCAGCCGCAGGTAAAACATCAATTTCACGTTTGCGGGCTTTATCCATCACCGCTTGCCAACTCAGTTTGGAAACAGGTGCCATGGAGGTATCCAGCAAACCATTTAACAGCGTAATAATATCAGCGCCAATGCCGCGATAACGACCTTGTTTGTCGATAAACTCGAAAGGTGGCCAGGAAGGATCTACTCCCAAACGTATAACAGGATGATCAGTCAGCCATTGTTTTTCGCTTGCCGATAACTGCAAAGAAGACGCCTCGTTACTCGCCCATCTCAGGCCCAGCCATCTACTGGTTATCGCGCGCCGTTCGTCGAAAGTAATTTGCTCCATGTAATAATTAATCGTTTCCAGCAACTCAGTGTGTCCCACTTTCACCCCTGCCTGATAAGCGCGGGTGTAGAGTGGTGGATCAAGATAACGATAGTGATTGGGTATACCCGCATCTGTCAGATAGCGCGACAGATAAAGAGGTTGAGTCACAAAGGTAGAAATATCACCGCGTTCCGCAGCCTCGAACAAATTGCGGTAACCTTTGAACAATACTCTCTCAACATTGGGAAAATGCTCGCGCAAATAGTCTTCGTGAAAACTGCCCTGCGTAACCCCAACGCGGAAACGCGACATATCATCAATAGTCAACAGATTGTTAACCTGGTTATTGAAATACAGGTGATAAGGACTGCTTAGAATGGGCTTGGAAAAATCCAGAAATTCAGCGCGTCGCTGATTGGGAAAAAGCCCGGCATTAATGTCTGCCGTCCCCTCACTTACCATTGTCTGGGTTTCCTGGCTGTAAGCGCCGACAAAACGAATTGGGATACCCGACTTCCTGGCCCACAAACGCCAGACATCGATAAGTATACCGTCTGGTTCACCGCCTGCATTTTTAAACTGGATGGGCGCACTATCCAACCGATAGGCAATGACCAACTCTTTATCAGTGTCCGCCCGAACCGGTGAAGTGGGAACATCCTGCGCTGATGCAGCAGCGCAGAAACTTAGATCTCCCAATAACAAAAGATAAAAGAGGAAAAACAAATTCCGTTTCACAGCCTGCCCAATCCTCTCGGCACATTAATAATGACACAGCTCGATCAGGTTCAAATCCGGGTCACGAAAGTAGAATGACGTCACCGGTCCCATTGCGCCTGCGCGCGTCACTGGTCCTTCCAGAATTTCTATTCCGCAGTCTCGCACATGTTGCATCGCAACGGGTAGTGGTGATTGTATAACGAAACACAAATCCGCTGAACCTGGTGAGGGAGTATTGGCTTTGGGTTCGAGTTCGTCACCGGCTTGATGGAGATTGATTTTTTGGTTGCCGAATGTCAAAGCAACGCGGTTGTCGGCAAAAACATGTTTTTTCATGCCGAGGATGCATTGATAGAAATCAAGAGTGGTTTCTATATTGCTGACAGTCAGAACAAGGTGGTCCAGGTGAGTGATTTTCATTGTTTGCTTGTGTGGCAGCGAGTCCTAAAGGGAAATTATAATGAAGGTCGTGATGTTTGGTTGCATTAAACCTAAATTAATCAGTTGAATCGTAGCGAGGGTGGCTAAGGTGCAGAATCTAAAGTATTTTTCAGGTTATTTTGGACGAAACCGTATCACTCATACGGTGAGTTCGAAATGTCCTGAAAAACACTTTAGATTCTGTGCATTAGGCAGCCGCAGTAGATTCAACTGATTAATTTAGGTTAAACCTAGAACCCGAAGTTGGAAGGCTTCTAAAGTGCATTGGGTTTTGTGGCTGGTGCCAACAGTAGGTGCTTTAGGTGACGGAGGAGCCGTTGTCGAATAATGGGTTGCCTATTGTGACGATTCGCATTGTACAGGATGTGCCGATGTCACGAAGTACAGGACGTGCGAGAGCGACCAATGCAGCCAGTGGCAAAGGCAACGTGCTATACACGTTATAGCGACTCCCCCAGCAGGTGCGCTTTCCATATCCACAGAACATGATATTCATCTGCATGTTAAACACCCTCTAAGCGTTCAACTGCGGAGTCTGGATGCGCCGACTTAGGTGGGACAATGCCCCTTATCATTTAATGTATAAAGCATATCAGAATCTGTGCATGTTGCTATGCATGCTCTTGAGAGGAGTAGGTTAGGGTGAGGGAAGGACGCTGATTCTAAATCACTATGGATATAGCTGGTGGAATATTCATGTCAGTTATTATGAAAAATAGCGGACTAATAAAAAGGCGCACAGGAAAATTTCTATGCGCCTTTAATTTTTTGGCAAGCAAGAATGTAATTTGATTTGTTGGCGGTGATTTTTTACCTGCGTATTTTTATTGGTGGTATTGCGCACTTAGTTCATGCACCGCATTAATAAATGCGCCAACATTTTCAGGGTCAATTTTGGGGTGAATACCATGGCCGAGGTTAAACACATGGCCGTTGCCTTTGCCGTAACTGGCCAATACATTCCCTACTTCTTCTCGGATACGTTCCGGGTTGGAATAAAGAATGCATGGGTCCATGTTGCCTTGCAGAGCAATGTTATTACCCGCAAGCTTACGGGCATCGCTGAGATCAATAGTCCAGTCTACGCCGAGACAATCGGCACCAGTAGCAGCCATTTTATCTAGCCATTGTCCACCGCCTTTAGTGAAGAGAATGATAGGGACTTTGCGGCCATCTGCTTCCCGGGTGAGACCGTCAATGATCTGTTGCATGTAGCGTAATGAGAATTCCTGATAGTCACGCGGGGTGAGTACGCCGCCCCAGGTATCAAAAATTTGCACAGCTTGTGCACCGGCGGCAATTTGTCCGTTGAGATAGGAGGTGACAGATTGGGCCAGTTTATCAAGCAGTTGATGTAGGGTTTCAGGCTGGTCAAACAGCATGCCTTTGATGTTGCCATATTCTTTGGTGCCGCCGCCTTCCACCATGTAGGTGGCGAGCGTCCAAGGGCTACCGGAGAAGCCGATAAGCGGTACACGGCCATCGAGTGCTTTACGGATAGTGCGTACGGCATTCATCACATATTGCAGTTCGCCTTCGGGGTCGGGGATTGGCAGGTTTTTTACATCAGTGGCACTACGTACAGGGTGGGCAAACTGTGGGCCGTGGCCAGTGTTGAAAGTCAGCCCCAGGCCCATGGCATCGGGAATGGTGAGGATGTCGGAGAACAGGATCGCTGCATCCAGCGGATAGCGGTCCAGCGGCTGAAGAGTGACTTCGCAGGCCAATTCGGCATTGCGGCACAAGTCCATAAAGCTCCCCGCTTTTTCACGGGTGGCGCGATATTCAGGCAGGTAACGGCCAGCCTGACGCATCATCCATACGGGAGTGACATCGACAGGTTCACGGTTCAGGGCACGCAGGAAACGATCATTTTTTAATGTTGTCATGTTTTGTGTTGTTAACGCGGAGGCCGCAGAGGCGCAAAGGTGCAGAGAAAAAGAAAATACTTTTCAAAAATCTCTGTGTCTCTGTGTCTCTGCGATCTCTGCGTTTCTCCTTAAATGTCTAAAAAATCTAAAATGCCTTCGGCAGCTTGGCGACCTTCATAGACGGCGGTTACCACTAAATCAGAACCGCGCACCATGTCACCACCGGCAAAAATTTTCGGGTTGGTGGTTTGATGTTGGTATTTGTTTTGAGCGGGTGCAACCACGCGACCACGATCATCAATCTCGATATTGAAGTCAGCAAACCAGTCAGCCGGACTGGGGCGGAAACCGAAGGCGACGACTACGGCATCCGCAGGGATGATTTCTTCCGAGTCTGCAATAACTTCCGGGTGGCGACGCCCATGTTCGTCAGGCTCCCCCAGTTGGGTGGTGACCAGTTTGATGCCTTCCACTTTACCATTGCCCACGACTTCTATGGGCTGACGATTCCACAGGAACTCTACACTTTCTTCTTTGGCGTTGGCCACTTCACGTTTGGAGCCGGGCATGTTGGCTTCATCACGACGATAGGCGCATTGCACACTTTGTGCGCCTTGGCGAATCGCGGTGCGATTGCAATCCATGGCAGTGTCTCCGCCACCGAGTACTACTACACGCTTGCCCGCCATGTCGATGAATTCATCAGCGGATTTAGCCCAGTCTTTACGGTGGTTGATGTTGGCAATCAAATAATCCAGTGCGGCATGAACGCCGGGCAAGTTTTCGCCGGGGATGTCGGCTTGCATGTAAGTGTAGGTGCCCATACCCAGAAATACGGCATCGTATTCATCAAGCAGGGTTTGCAACGGGATATCTTTACCGATTTCGGTGTTGAGTTTGAACACTACGCCCATTTCTTCAAGAATTGCCCGACGATTTTTGACAACATCTTTTTCCAGTTTGAACTCAGGAATGCCGAAGGTAAGCAGGCCACCAATTTCTGGGTGGCGATCAAATACCACAGGGGCAACGCCGTTGCGCACCAGGATATCGGCACAACCGAGACCGGCCGGACCCGCACCGATAATTGCCACGCGCTTTCCTGTGGATTTGACGTCTGACATGTCCGGTCGCCAACCCTGGGCAAAGGCAGTGTCGCTGATATATTTTTCAATAGAGCCGATGGTGACGGCCCCAAAGTCATCATTGAGAGTGCAGGCTCCTTCGCAAAGGCGATCCTGCGGGCAGATACGACCGCAGATTTCCGGCAGGGAATTGGTGCGGTGCGACATTTCTGCCGCTTCTGTTAGATTGCCTTCTGCGATGAGTTTTAACCAGTTGGGAATGTAGTTATGCACCGGGCACTTCCATTCGCAATAGGGGTTACCGCAGGCGAGACAACGGTCCGCCTGTTCAGTCACCGTGTCCGCATTAAAATCGCCATAAATTTCGGCGAACTCCTGACGACGCTCGGTGGCCGGTTTTTTAGCGGGGTTGCGTCGCGGAACATCGACGAATTGAAAATTATTTGCCATGTTTAAATTTCTGGTTGTAGGTTGGGGTGAGTGAAACGAACCCCAACGTTGTGCATCAATTTGTTGGGGTTCGCTACGCTTACCCCAACTGACTTGGTACTGTTTTAAGCTGCCCGGCGTTGCAAATCATCCATCAATGTGGCCAACGCTGCCGCTTTAGGTTTGACTAACCAGAACTTGCCGATCATGTCTGCAAAGTTATCGAGAATGTGTTGCCCCCATTCGCTGCCGGTTTCATCAACAAATTCTTGAACCGTGTCACGAAGGTGTTTGGCGTGGGAGTCCATGTCTTCCGTGTTAATACGATGAATTTCGATGAGTTCGTGATTGTAGTTATCAACAAACTGATTGTTTTGGTCCAGCACATAGGCAAAGCCACCGGTCATACCTGCGCCGAAGTTAACGCCAGTGGTGCCGAGCACGGTAACAAAGCCGCCAGTCATGTATTCACAGCCGTGGTCGCCGATGCCTTCTATTACCGTATGGGCACCAGAGTTGCGCACGGCAAAACGTTCGCCAGCCAGACCGGCGGCAAATAGTTTGCCGCCGGTGGCACCATACAGGCAGGTGTTGCCGATAATGGTGGTTTGGTTGGATTTAAAGTTGCTGCTTTTGGGAGGACGAATCACCAGCTTGCCGCCAGCCATGCCTTTACCGACATAATCGTTGGCATCACCTTCGAGGCTCATGTGCAATCCACCGGCATTCCAGACGCCGAAGCTTTGTCCGGCAGAGCCATTAAGATTGAGTCGTAAGGGGTTTTTTTCCATGCCCAGGTTGCCATGGCGCACAGCTATTTCACCCGACAGACGCGCACCGATAGAGCGGTCAGTATTTTTAACAGTGTAGCTGAATTCACCACCGGTTTTATTTTCGATGGCGGACAAGGTATCGACGACCATTTTTTCAGCCAGTTCACCTTTGTCGAAAGGCGCATTTTTTTCTACGATACAGTATTGTGGTTTATCCGCAGCGACGCCGCCATCCGACAAAATGGGGGATAGATCCAGACGTTGTTGTTTGCTGGTTGTACCTTCAATGGCTACCAGCAAGTCAGTACGGCCGATGAGGTCTTGCAGTTTACGCACCCCCAGGCTGGCCATGATTTCGCGCGCCTCTTCGGTGATAAAGCGGAAATAGTGGGTAACCATGTCCACTTCACCGATGAAGTATTTGGAGCGCAACACGTTGTCTTGCGTAGCCACGCCGGTAGCACAATTGTTCAAATGACAGATGCGCAGGAACTTGCAACCCATGGCGACCATAGGGCCGGTGCCAAAGCCGAAACTTTCAGCACCAAGAATGGCGGCTTTCACAACATCCAGACCGGTTTTGAGACCCCCATCTGTTTGCAGTCGAATTTTGCCGCGCAAATTGTTGGCGCGCAGGATTTGATGTGTTTCGGTAAGACCCAGTTCCCACGGGCTGCCTGCGTACTTCACCGAGGCCAGAGGGCTGGCTGCCGTGCCGCCGTCATAACCTGAAATAGTAATCAAATCTGCATAGGCTTTGGCGACGCCGGCAGCGATAGTGCCCACGCCTGCTTCGGCCACCAGTTTCACCGATACCAAGCCATCAGGGTTGACCTGTTTGAGATCATAGATCAGTTGTGACAGATCCTCTATAGAATAGATGTCGTGATGCGGCGGTGGGGAAATCAGTGACACACCGGGTTTGCAGTAACGCAATTCGGCAATGAGTTCGTTGACTTTTTGTCCGGGCAGCTGTCCGCCTTCACCGGGTTTGGCGCCCTGGGCGATCTTGATCTGCATGACTTCGGCGGAGCGCAGGTAGGCGGGTGTGACGCCGAAACGACCGGAGGCCACTTGCTTGATCTTGGAGCGTTTGTCGGTGCCATAACGTTTGGGATCTTCGCCACCTTCTCCGGAATTGGAGCGTGCGCCGAGACGGTTCATGGCCATGGCCAGTGTTTCGTGTGCCTCGGGAGACAGGGCTCCCAATGACATGGCGGCCGAATCAAAACGTTTGACGATTTCCGACATGGGCTCCACTTCATCAATGGAGACAGGTTTAACGTCCGTGCGCAGCTTCAACATATCGCGCAGCGCCAGCGTCGGGCGTTCATTGACTAATGTGGCATATTCCCGATAGGCATTTTCATCGCCGGTTTTTACCGCACGTTGCAAAGCCTGCACGACATCCGGGTTATAGGCATGTTCTTCACCGCCATGGACAAACTTGAGCAAGCCTCCCTGCTCGATACTTTTACGGTTGTTCCAGGCCAGTTTGCTCAGGGCGCGTTGGTCGAGGTCGAGGTCTTCGAAATGTGTGCCTTGCAGGCGGTTGGTGGTGCCGGTGAAACACAGTTCCACAACGTCCTGATGCAGGCCAACAGATTCAAACAACTGCGCACCACGATAACTGGAAATAGTGGATATTCCCATTTTTGAGATGACTTTAAACAGCCCTTTGTTGATGCCTTTGCGGTACTGGTGCATCAGTTCAGCGCAGTTGGCATCGGGAATTTCCCCGGTGCGTTGCATGTCCTGAATACAGGCATAGGCCAGATACGGGTATACGGCAGTGGCACCGTAGCCGATAAGTGTGGCGACGTGATGCGGGTCACGGGCGGTGCCGGTTTCTACGATGATGTTGGCGTCACAACGCAGCCCCTCACGAATCAGGCGATGATGCACCGCACCCGTGGCCAGCAGCGCATGCACGGGCACACGACCGGAAGCAATGTTGCGATCAGACAATACCAATAGTACTTTGCCGTCGTTTACCGCAGCCACGGCCTGATCGCTGATATGTGTGATAGCGGTTTGTAGATTGCTGCCTGTATCGTAATGCAGGTCGATACGGATGCTGGCGTAGTTGCTGTCATCCAATCCGGTGAGCTGATCAAACTTGGTGGTGGACAGTACCGGTGAATTCATCAACAAACGCTTGGCATGCTCGGCGGATTCTTCGAACATGTTCATTTCGCGGCCGAAGCAGGTTTCCAGCGACATGACGATTTGCTCACGAATCGGGTCGATCGGTGGGTTGGTTACCTGGGCAAACTGTTGGCGGAAATAGTCGTATAACGAACGTATTTTTTGTGACAACACGGGCATGGGGGTGTCGTCACCCATGGAGCCGATGGCCTCTTGGCCCATTTCGGCCAGTACACGTAACACTTGATCACGTTCTTCAAAACTCACTTGAAAGAGTTTTTGATAAATATCCAGGGCTTTGCTGTCCATGGGCAGGCCGCAGGTTTCGCCGTCCAGAGTGCTGGCAATGCGCTTCGCACCAGCCGTGAGCCACTGTTTGTAGGGCTGCGCATCTTTGAGGTGGGTGTTGACATCCTCCGGCAATAACAATTCGCCAGTCTCTGTGTCGGCAGCGAGCATTTGACCGGGTTTCAAACGCCCCTTGGCCACCACGTCTTCCGGCCTGTAATCGTAAACACCGATTTCTGAGGCCAGAGTAATGTGACGGTCCTTGGTGATCACCCAGCGTGCGGGGCGCAGACCATTGCGATCAGTTGAGCAAGCAGCATAACGGCCATCGGTCATTACGATACCCGCAGGGCCATCCCAGGGCTCCATGTGCATGGAATTGTATTCGTAAAAGGCACGCAGGTCGGCATCCATATTGGTGACATTTTGCCAAGCGGGCGGCACTAACAGGCGCATGGCGCGAAAAATATCCATGCCGCCTGCCAGCAGGGTTTCCAGCATGTTGTCCATGGAGTTGGAATCAGAACCGGATGCGGATACCAGTGGGCGCACATCGGCCATGGGAATGGCTGGCGTTTCAAATTTGTGACCACGGGCCATGGACCAATTGCGATTGCCTTGCACCGTATTGATTTCACCGTTGTGGGCAAGATAGCGGAACGGCTGGGCCAGTCGCCACTGGGGCCAGGTATTGGTGGAAAAACGCTGATGAAACACGGCGATAGCCGTTTCCATGCGTTTGTCTTCCAGGTCTGTGTAAAATTTTGGCAGATGCTCGGGCATTACCAGACCCTTGTAGGAGATGACCCGTGAAGACAGGCTGGGGACGTAGAACACATCATCGTTGGGCTCGATGGCTTTTTCGCAACGGCGGCGAGCAATATAAAGGTGCTGCTCAAAACCCACCACGTCCATTTTGTCCGGGGCGTTCACAAAAACCTGTTCAATGACGGGCAACGAGGCCAGAGCTTCATCACCGCAGGCCGCAGTATCCGTGGGTACCGTGCGCCAGCCCAGCACTTCCAGGCCCTCGGTGCGTAATTCAGTTTCCAATTGCGTGCGTGCGGCATTGGCAAGGGCGTCATCGGTATTGAGGAATACCATGCCCGCAGCATAATGTTTGGCCAAATTGAACCCCAGTTCATCGGCGCACAGGCGCAAAAAACTGTCGGGCTTTTTCATCAGCAGGCCGCAGCCATCACCGGTTTTACCATCGGCGGCCACTGCGCCACGGTGGGTCAGGCGTGCCAAGGCACCAATGGCGGTTTGTACCAGCCAATGGCTGGGCTGGTTGTCCATTTGCGCAATAAGGCCAAAACCGCAGTTATCTTTTTCAAAGCCGGGGCGGTAGAGGCTGTGTGTGCTGGGTGGCTGGTTGGGTATTTTTTTCACGCTGTTTTCACTGGGTAGTCACAACTTGGGTTGTTTGTTCAAATTTGTCGGCAAAGGCAATATTGTTTTCACAATCAATTGGATAAGGTTGTTTTTAGCGCGCAACCAATACTTTGCCACAGACAAAATGGCCCAGCATTATACCGGTGTGCCAGATTGGGTTCAATGAAGCGAAAAACCAGTGTTTGCAGGGGGTTTTCAGGACGGTATTGAAAGCGGGTCGGGGGGGCTGGTTTCCATGATCTCTCTGTGGAAACCAGAAAGGACGAGAGTCTCGACAATGGGTGGCGCTATCGTGATGCTGACAAATTGTGCGTTAAATACGCATTACGCATTGGCCTTTTGAAGAGAGGAGTGTGCTCTACGTTCTTAAAAAGCATCATGTAACCTCATCCAAGTCAGGTTGATATCTAGCCAGATTATTTTTCATTATTTCTAACCAATCACTATGAGTACTGCCATCAATGGCGTAAGGCTCGATTAATTCGATGGCTCGCTGCACCGTGCTGATAGCATCGTTATAGTGATCATCGTCAGCATGAAAATCAGCCAGAATTGCCAGACTGCTCGCCAGCTCGGGGCGGTGGGCAGCGAAGTTATCCGCCGCCAGCTTTTCATGAATCGCTACTGCCCGCTGGATGGTCTTCAATCCATCCGTTCGGTCACCACTCTCCGTTAGATGAACCGACAGGTTGCTGAGGCTGCGTGCCAGCTCGGGGCCGTGAGCTGCGAAGTTATCCGCCGCCAGCTTTTCATGAATCGCTACTGCCCGCTGGATCGCCTTCAATCCACCCGCTTGGTCACTGCTCTCCGCCAGACGATTCGACAGGTTGTTGAGGCAGCTCGCCAGCTCGGGGCCGTGGGTAGCGAAATTATCCGCTGCCAGTTTTTCATGAATCGCTACTGCTCGCTGGATGGCCTTCAATCCATCCGCGCGGTCACCGCTCTCTGCCAGACGATTCGACAGGTTGTTGAGGCTGCTCGCCAGCCCGGAGCCGTGAGCAGCGAAGTTATCCGCTGCCAGTTTTTCATGAATCGCTACAGCTCGCTGGATGGTCTTCAATCCATCTGCGCGGTCACCGCTCTCCGCCAGACGATTCGACAGGGTGTTGAGGCTGCGTGCCAGTTCGGGCTCGTAGGCGGCGAAGTTGTCCGCTGCCAGTTTTTCATGAATCACTACTGCCCGCTGGATTACCTTCAGTCCATCCGCCCGGTCAGCGCCCTCTGTTAGACGATTCGATAGTTCGGTCAGTGCTTTTTGTGGCCAGGGAAGGCCGAGTACCTGAGTGGCATCATGTATAAGACGGCCTAGGCGAGAGGCGGCACTTTCTATCTCATCGCTCACATCAAGTGCGGCATAGAGCCATTCTCCTGGTTGGTCGTCGTCACGCCTTAACAGCAGTGATAACAGGGCAGCGGCCAGTAGATTGGGCTGGAGTTCCACGACTTGCCCTGATCTTTTGCTTTCCTCTTGCCAAATAGTGCTGTCGCGCAACCGTTCATAATCGGGCAGCAATGCGGTCAGCGAGTCGTGGTCTGCAAGGTTTTTGAGCTGTTGGGCGGTGATGCCTCCGCAAATGGCAGCCAGCCCCTTCAATAGTGGCAATGCCAATTTGTTGAGTTCTTTTGCGCTTCCCTTTTTTTCCAGTCGCACGACCTCTCGTCTCACCAGACGCTGGATGATCTTTCCACCATCCAGGGTTGTTGCGTGCGGTTGGTCAATTAAATGAATGGCATAAGCGAGGATATAGAGGGGTTGGGCGTGGTTTTCATGCTGCTCCAGCCAGAGGCTAAATGTTTTTTGATCAATAGGTGGCGGGGTATGGCCGAGCTCGCGTAGTTTGCAGAGTCGTGGCCATGCAGACTCAAGTAGCAACCATGTGGCTTGTGTTTTATCAAGAGCAGCAAGCGATAGTGGTGCAGCGACGAGAAAATTGAGTGACTCATCCGGCTGTCCGAACAATTGTGGATGGCGGCTTAGTAGCAGTATGCGCAGTGGTACGACGGGCGCTTCGGCCTCTTTGATCGCTTGCAATAACTGCTGAACACGTTCAAGTTGTTGTTCGGGGGAATCAATGATCAGTAGCGTGCCGTTAACGCCGAGACTAAAAGCGCTGCCATCACCCAAATGGTTGAGTTGTCCAGCCTCCCAATCTTCTTTACGCAGTTTACTAGCCACTTCAAAGGCAAGGCGGGTTTTACCCGTTCCCGCTTCTCCGTAGATCAGTTTGAGGCTGATGCTTGGCCCTGTTTTTGCCCATTGCATCAATTCATCCATTGCCTTATCGCGGCCGATCAGCGGCGTAAGCTGGCTTTGCCAGATGAGCAGTGAGTCGATGCTGCCAGTAAGGCTTTCGGGTTTGAAGGGGATAGTAAGGCGAGCATCGGTAGGCCCGTAGTGAATGGATATATTTTTGTTATGGTCACCTGAAATGATAATACCGTTGCACTGCTTCGTTTTTACCGAACGCCGGATACCAAACACACCAAACATATCAAATGCCTGCTTGTGGGAGCGAATAGGCCAATGTGGCAATGATAGCTATTTTTCGCCATACCAGCGTGCTTGTCGCGTTATTTTGTTTCTGGCTGATATGGATACGGGCAGAAATATTTTCATTTCCATCATCCGTGATAAAAGTGCCATCGCTACTCTTCACACAAACCGTTCGTTTATTTGAATGGTTCAAGAAAAATAAGCGGATCAGCCCAACTGTAAAAAGTAGTGCAGCAAGAAACAACAGGGAGTTGGCATTTTGAATATCCATATTCTCGATAGTATACCTGTAGTATCTGAAATTCAGAGGCTAAATATGTGTCATATTTATTTCTCAAGTGAAATTTAATTTTCACAGGAAAGTGGAGTATGCCAAATAAAGACGTTTGGATCGTATTTACCAAAAGCAGGCCGCTTGAAGGTTGTAGTATCGATTCCAATGGTTGTGAATGTTACTTTGCTTGATATTTACGTATCAATAGAAACAATCCCCGATAAATTGGTTGCTTTGGACGATATTACAGAAATGCTGAGACACTCGCTTGAGGAAAATTGCCCGGAATTGGTGGATGTTTCAATGCTGGTTCGATATGAAAATGGCGAGAGGGAATCGAGAACTAATGGCTTTAATGATGTTAATGCGTTGGTACTGAAAACCAAGCAATCAAGTGAAATAGTGTTCAGCAGTTTTCGTTCTGAGGAGATTGAAGAACTTCAGGCTTATCGCCGCAGCATTGCTGAATTTGACTATGAATAGGGGGCAAGCCAGGGAGCACAAGGGTGATAATTCAACCTAACACATCCGTTAAACTTATTGCGAGTGCCTTGGGCACAGAACCTAAAGTGTTTTTCAGAATATTAAGGAGTATAAGCAAGATCTTTTTGTAGGGCGGAAAATTGGCGTATCCAGGGGTTTTGTCGGCGTAGCGCATCGGGTAGTTGGCCACGGGCATCGAGCGCAGCCTGCTTGCTTGGGTAGCTGTACTGAATCAGGCCAAACCAGGTTTTGCCCTTGCGGATGGTGTGATAAATAGCCAAAGGCTCATTCAGCGGGTGTTGACGAATGAAGCT
>Ga0316202_10002030_pt1 | contig 13985 bp, 17 predicted proteins | sample 3monrhotite_MG_FD_204934 | JGI IMG/M metagenome (GOLD analysis project Ga0316202, IMG submission 204934) | Microbial mat bacterial communities from mineral coupon in-situ incubated in ocean water Damariscotta River, Maine, United States -... | ecosystem: Environmental > Aquatic > Marine >... | reverse complement strand
CCATCAGAAATACCTTATGTAATGACGCTCTTGGGGCCTGTAGCCCTTGGCAGCGTAAATTTCATCCATGCGGTCGTTTTCTGATCGAGATTCGTACTGTTCCGCCGCCATGATAACCCCGGCAGCGCCAGCATCTTTTGCCCAAGCCTCGAAGGCTCGGAGCAGGTCGCCCCCTCCGCCACCCTCAGACCACCAGAACATTTCTGATGCAAAGATAGATGATGGAGAAAAGAACAAACCCAACAAATTGCCGCCAATCATACCATTGTCGTGCAAGAAAAGACAAGCGCTGTCCTCTAGTATTAGCTCTTTCATCTTTGCCGCGACACTTGAGTAGTCATACGGCTGGTCTGACCACGGCGACTTTTCATGAAATCTTTTCCCCCAAATCAGCATTTGAGGAATGTCGTCGATTCCAGCTTCCCTTACGACTGCATGTCGTTGAGCCGAGCGCCCAGTATCGTCGCTATGTTCTTGTCCGTGAACCGAATCTCCCAAATCCTGTTGGGAGGCTTCATTCTGCCCATTTGTCGCCATATCACCCTCTTTCCATATTCACCAATCTTGCCAACCGAGCGCGTGTATTCATTTGACCACGTATTGCCGTTGTCGTCAGAAAACCGCAAAATAATGAACGGGTCGCTACCTTGCCCAGTGGATATTCCTACGCCCTTTGCGCAATCAAGGGCTAGCGAAAACGCGGGGACATTAGAGCGAACCGGCGTTATCGCGGTTGCCAGTCGAATAATCTCTTCGCCTATGTCCTGATAGATTGCGGTGTCGAAATTCCGCAGGCTGCCCGCATAAGCATCGGCCATAATGATCACGCCGCCACGCTCAACATAGTCAAGCGCCCGGTACGTTGTTTGTCCCTCACTATCGCGCTCGTGCCAAGCATTCGTGCTGATGTCCAAGACAAAAGTGCCTGAATTCGGCGTTCGCACCTGGACGAACTTGTGGCCGTCCTGCGTGTATGAGGACATTTTGCAGAGCGGCAAGTCAGCATCGCTCAAACCCTGCATGACCTGCTCAATGTAATGCGTGCTAACGCGCGTTGGCAGGTAGCCGTTTGCTCGATAGATGACTCGGTCATTGCCGACCCAAAAAACGGTATTGTCTTCTGTAGTAGCAAGGTCCCTAGACAATAATCCGCGCTCAATGAAGCCGCCCGCGATGGGAACGAAAACATCAAAGCCGCCGCTATCAACCCAAACCTCGATTGTATCGGAGCCCATCAACCAAACTTCTTGCTGGCTGATCAGAATGGCCTTGAGGTCGTCCGGCGAGCGCTCGGCGGTAGCAAATGAAAGCGCATCGACATTGGACGGGTCAAGCACCTCAGACCACACAAATTCATCATCGCCGGTTGCAAAAACAAGCCGCCCGTTAATGGACGCCACGTCGCGAACGCTAGAGCCCACGTCAGCGTCAGAAATCGTTGTCAGCGTTGAGTTGTCGTATAGATAAACCGTGCCAGCCACCGAAGCCAGCGTGGCCACATAGCCTTGCGTTGCAGTAGAGGTCGGCCTGATAAAGGCAAACCTGGACAAGTCCCCATCCGTCCCAACAGAGCCAATGGAAGATGCGGTGGCGCTAGAGTTAACGCGATAAAGCGTGTTTGTAGAAACAGCGAAAATATCGCCATTGAACACGCCGTCCTGTCGAGCAAGACCAGTGCAAGCTGAGCCGCCAAGCGTCGAATACGACTCAATGCCAGGGCACGACAAGAGCGCCACAGGACGGTCAGGGACAGACGCCGCCTGCTCCGCGAACAAGTTCTGGCACCTCACCCGCGCCAGTTTGTATGCCGAGCGGTCTTCCGGCTGTATCCCAAACTGAATATCCATTAGCCAATCGTCGTCGCGTTACGTGTTTGGGCCGCCGTGAACCCTACAAGGCGAACCTCAAGCGTAGCGCTTGTATCAGAGCCCGCTACATAAATCTTGCCGCCAGCCGGTACGCCATCACCCGCGAACTCAGAGCGATACCCGCCCCCGCTTGCCACCACGGTAATATCTGGGCCGACTTGATTGGTTGAGGACGCCGCCCCGCCATCGTTCGCAATATAAACCTTGGCAGTTTGGTTCGCGCCCTTCTTATCGGTCAGTGAAAGCTTGCTGATTGTGAATACCTCGGCAGTTGGGCATGTAAACACAAGTGTAGCCGTCGAGCTAACTCCGACATTTTCAAAAACACGGGCCATCTTTACCTCACAGAATTACCGCATCGAGCCGCGTTGTCGCGCTAGATGCTATGTTTATACTCTCGCCACCACCAGAAGTCACTTTCAGACACAAGTAAACATATCCAGTCCCTTGATAAAATTCGCCCGTAACAAATGGCGTCACTGGGAACTTGCCAAACCCCGCATCAAAGGCCGTTGACAAATCATTGGCATCAACACTCACAGACCCAAGCGTTGTAAAGGTCAGCCCAGCCGGATCGCCTTCCCAGACCTTGCGTGCGGTGGAAGCGGTAGAAATAGCTGAGTTTGCAGCAATCTCTGTATCAGACAGATAGATTGCCCATTGGCCCTCGGCTGTATCAGCACTTGCGGCGGCGGTCTGAAATGCGGCGTTTGCTCGCAGAATCCACACAAGGTCTGTCTCAAGTATGTCGGTCAGGGTCGGCCCTGCGATGACTACATATGACGTACTGGACACCGAGATATTGCCGGACAAGTTGCCGCCTGTGTCGATTAGATTCACTTGGTCGCGGCGCACAGAGTCAGAAAACGCCAGAGACGCCGCCCCAAGGTCACTCAGAGTCCGGCTCTCAGCGTCATTAAGGCGTTCCTTCAAGTCATCGACCTCTGAACGCAGAGCGTCATTGAACTGCGCTGCGGCGTCCAGTCCCGCCTGCAATTCTTGTTGCGACGTTCTCAGGTCCTCAATCTGCTGGAGAGCGGAAGCAAGCTGCTCTTGCGCGACAACTGTCTCAAACAGCCCATCCGAAGCCCCGCCAAGGCGGTTGTAGACCATGTCGAGGAAGCGACGCCCCGTAATGGTCAGAATGCCAGTGGTGGGGTCCACCATAGGCTGCTGGCCATTGAACATTCCGCCGTCATAGGGCTTTGAGCCAAAACTAGCCATCGCTGCCACACGGAATGAAGGTAATGGACGCCGTTTCCCGATCAAACATGCTAGCCTCCTCAAGGGCCGCCATTGCCCTCACCTTCGTATCAGCTAGAAGAGCTTGGTTGCCAGGATACAGTGGCGCACACATCTCAGCCGCCAAGCCAAGGACAATTGCGTCAAGCCATTCTTGTGGCAGGTCAGGCTCGTCAGCATTATTATCGAAGTCCTCGAAAGAGCGCGAGTAAGTGATCTTCAACGTTTCAGTCGTCACAGTTGATGGGACCGGCCAGATATAGAGCGTGCCTTGAGAAAGCCCTGGATCATAATAAAAGCTTGTCGGCGTGCCGGACGCGCTCTTTTCGGGCAAATCAAAATAATCCTGCCGGGCCATGATAGGTACAATCGGCCTGTCCACGCCCGTCGCGCTACGATACCGGATCGAGCTAATGCGAAGGGGGCGATAGGACACGTCAGGAGTTGACCCGCCGAATGTGTAGGATGCTTGATCTGCCACCAGCGCCACGCTGCCCTCAGTATCGCGCCACAGGTTGAAGCCCCTGGCTTGCCACGCCTTGATCATGCGGTTGAGCTTGCGCAATGCGTGAGCATGCATTGGGGCGTCAACAACGTCATCGACAGAAACCGCCCCAATCTCAAGAAGCGCGTCCTTGATAATCGAAGTTGTCGTTTCCGAGTAATCAGTGCTTCCAGAGGTCGCCATTACAAATCTCCTACAGACACATTTGCCACGTCTGAGCCATAAATGTCCATTGTCGAAGAGTGAGTCACGCTGCCCGAATTGTTGCGGAGCTGGAGCCGCCAGTATCGCGTGTTCTCAGAAACAGGCAGGGAAAAGGCCGTGTTTTCAATAGACGACGAGAGCGCGTCTTTGGTTGGCACGTCAGCCAGGTCGGTGTATGTCGCATCATCGCTCGAATACGACAAAAACAGGTTGGACCGATTGGCGTCATAGCTCGTCATCAAAATGGACAAGACCATGCGCGAGCAATTCTTTTCACTGCCAATGTCAGCCGTAACCAGCGTGATTGTCGCATCAGAGGTCGTCCCTGATCCTGATGCGCTTTTGAGCAGACTAATGTTTGAAGGGTCAGGCCGGGCAACCGGAACGCGCTGGTTGTCCGCTCGGCCCCGCACAAAGTCTTGGGGGTGGCGAGGCTCCCAATAGTCCTGGTGGACCCACATGCCAGTCCATTCCTTGCGCATTTCCGACGCAGGGAACACATGACCGCTGCGATCACAGCGCATCTTGTAATCGCCCAGCTTCGGTTTTTTGGCTCGAATGACCCTCATTAGTTCCGCTTCTTCAACTCAACGATGAAACTGCCAACGTCGCCTGATCCGAGACCCGCAGTCGTAATAATCAAATCGCCCGTGGCACCAGCTCCGGCGTTTGATGGAATGCCGCCAATTCGCTCAGCGCTCTCGGCAGGATAGGAGAACTGGTAGTCAGGAAGGTGAAGCGCGGGGGTGTCCGCATCTGCGTCCCAAAACAAGGTTGCCGTAAAGCCGGTCAGCGCAGAGTGGATAGCATTTATCGAGAACCCGTTTACGCCGAACGCGCTTGCATCAGCGATGACAGTGCCGGACTCATTGCCAGACCCGTCCCCGGCGATATACACATTCAAAACCACATGACGTGGCCCACTATGAATTGTTTGGATGGTAACTGTATTTGCCATTATCGCCTCACAGCACAAAGAAAACCGTTAAGCCGCGCAGATAGGCATTGAAGCTTCCACGCTGTTAAAAAGAAGGCGGCACAATACAGCGCCGCCCCCCCATATACATGACCCAAAGAACTCAGGCCGTAACCTGAGCATCCTCAAGGGCCTGCTCAAGAAGGTTGATTTTCGCTGCAAGCGAAGCAACGGCATTGCGGACCTCTGCCTGGCTATAGGTTGCACCAATGGCCGCGATGGTCGTTGATGCGGTGCCACCAGAGCTGTCAGTAAGTTGTCCGATATTGCTCGGCTGAGCGCCCGACGAATTGAAGAGTGGTGCGCGCACGCCGTTTGGAAAATTGGTAACTGGCATTTTATTGCTCCCAAAAAAGGGCGAAGGGGGCAATCAAGCCCCCTCCACTGCATCACTAGGCTGCGCCAGCGGTGCCGTACAGGCCACGCCAATCAGCCCAACCAACGCCGTAGCGCTCGTATGCGCTGTAGCACATGTTCTTCGTGTCGAAGTCACCATCCATCTCCAGGTCCGCCTCAACGCGCTGCTGGAAAATCATGCCCTCTTCGGACGGGAGGTCGGTGCGGATGAAGAAGGCATCCGTGTCCGTCAGGAAGTGGTTGACGGCAACCTCTGGAATAACACCGGCTGCGCGAAGCACGTTGATGTCATTGTTGGCCGAATTGGGCTGCAACTCAGATTTCAAAATCCGCTGGGACTCAAAGAAGAGGTCGGTCGGCACAATCAGGCGCTTCGGACGAAGCTGAATGCGAAGACCACGGTCGTCCTTGGCCTGCATGATCTGAATGCACAGGTCTTCAAGCGAGGCTTCGGACAGGTCGGCAGGAGTGGCAAGCTCATTGGACTGACTACCCGAAAGGGAAGGGTGATCCGTTGCCAACAGCTCTTTACCGTCGCCGCCTGTATAGGTCGAGTTGAAACCGCGATTGTAGACGTTTGCAGACACGTTTTCTTTGGTCTGCATCATCGAGCGAGCCATCCACCGGGTCTGGGACTGGCCCAGCTCGATGTATTGGTTGTCGTCGATTGCTTCACGGGTGATCTTGGAACCAAGCGCGTAAGCGACGTTGGTGATCCGAGACGTATAGCCTTCCTGAGCCGTGTCATAAAGCAGGGACGCACCCTCGGCTTTCTGGGCTGCAAGACCGTACCCGGTGCGCTGCACGCGCTCCTCATACTTCTTGTCAGACGACACAACGTCGAAAAGCTGGCGATACTCAGCGTCAAAATCATTGTAATTGACGCCAAAGTGATTTTTCAGACCAGGAAAAAGGTCTTTGACGAAGCTGGATGAAGTAATCGTCATGGTTAGACCTCCGCGTTGTCGAAGTTGTTGACCTTGACGAGCCAACGGGCGTTGGTGCCAAGATCGTTATCCACACCGCGATCAACCGCCACCAAGGAAAGATTCATGCTGGCAGAGGTCGTGGCTGCGGTCGAGGAGTCCAGCTCACCAGCCGAAATAATCGGATGCGTGGTGGATGCGGTGCCATAGGCAATATCAACCGTGCGGCCAATGTCCGTGGTTGCCAGCGCGCCGCCCGTGGAGTCTTCCTGAGCCGAGAAAACCATGTCCTCAGCTGGGCAGACCATGACGTAAGCACCAACACCAGACGCCACATAGCGAGCAGTGTCACGAGTGAGGTCGCCATTGGCGTCACTTTCGATGCCGACGATGACACCAAAAATGCCAGCGCCTGCGGTAGAGCGAACAACGGCGGGAGCGGTAGCATCAGTGCTACCAGTGCCAGTGCGCTTTACCGCGTCACCGACAAAAAGATTGTTGGACCCATCAGCGGCGAAGCACCGAATAGCGGCCCCATTGTAGGGAGCGCCATTTGCGTATTTGACCGGACGGAGACCATAGGCAACATCAGCGTTTGCCATAGGGAACTCTCCTTATTAAGAGTTTGCTGTGATTTCGGACTGCTTGAGGTGGCTATGCTCGTTGTTTTCACCAGCGCCAGACCCAGGCAGGTTTCGTTGAATATCGCTCATAATCCGGTCATTCACTGACTGCTTCTTCCGCTGAGCCCACTCGAAAATCTCTGTCTCGATACCCATCAAGTAGGCGTGAAGTGGAGAGCCGTCCTTTTTTGAACCTACGACAATATACTTTGCCTTGTCAACAGACGCCTTTGTCTCTTCATTGAGGGGTTGGGCACCATCTTTATCAATAAACACCCATCCTCGCTCAATAAAGCGCTCAATTCGATTGTCGCGGTCATTTACCCAGCGAAGTTCAAATCCATCGATGGGCTTGACCGGCAATTTTTGCTCACCAAAGTCAGCGGAGGCGGAATTTTGCTTGATGCGCTCGAACTTTGCTTTGAGCATTTCTTCGCGCTTACTGGGGCGACCGGATTTGCGGGCCATGAAGTCGGGCTCATCATCAGGCGTAGGCGTAACAGGCTTTGTGTTGTCAATCGTGGTCATCTCAATTCTCCTGATTCATCTTTGCCCAGTCTTGGGCGTACTTGTCTTTGTCGCCGCCATACATTCGGGCAACGATGCGCGCGATATTCGGGTCGTTTTGCTTGTCGGCGGGCATTTGCGACCACTCAGTCACCTTGCGCGGCGATCCAGAGCGACCAGCCCGGCGAACGCCTTCAACCTTTGGCGCGGCTCTTTTGGGCACCTCTCCCAGCTCGGCATCAACACGGGCCTTCACCTCGTCAAGAAACGCCTTACCGCGAAGGTTTGGGTTTTCCTGCGACAAGCGCTGGCCAACAATTTCTGCGGCAGTGGCCTTTTTGAGGTCGGCGCTCGCCGACGAAGCGTCGTATTCCGGGTTTTGTGAGAGCCAGTCACCAATCTCGGCCTGGAGGCCGCTGGAGGTCTGCTTGCCGGACATTTCATCGCGGATTTCGTCACGGCGAGACAAAAGGTCTTCCGCTCGGTTGGCGTCGCCAGCCTTGTAAGCCCCTTGAAGCTCCGTGCGTATTTTGGCCAGCTCGTCTTCCATTTGGCGGGCATAGAGCTTTTCATGGCGCTGCTTGAAGCCATTGAACTCGTCGAGTTGCCCGCGAAGCGTCTCGACCTCCCGCTTGAGCTTCGGCAGCGACTTCTCGAACATCTCATTGTATTCGTCCGGGTCGTCCACGAAGCTATCAGGTACCTCGCCCTTCCACTCGTCACGCGGCTTCCAACCCCGCTCACGGGCGACCTCCTCCGGTGATGGCTGGGCCTCCTCGACCGGATGCGCTTCCGCCTCTACCTGCACGTCTGGCGTCTCTACGGTCTCTTGTTCTTGTTCGCTCATAATTTCATTCCTTGATGATGGCGATAATGTCGGTGTCGCAGATCATGCGATACTTGCTCTCGCTGTCGTCCGCGAAATTGTCGATAAAGTTGCTCCCGGCGTATTTCTTGAAGATGATCCTGTCACCGGCTTTGGGTGGGCTTTCAGCGTGATAAAGCTCTTTGAACGCCCCAGCGCCAACCTTGACGACTTCGCCAACGACTTCGGCAAATTTGTTCCGATCCTTGGCTTCGTCCGGCAAAAAAATGCCGCCAGTCGTCTTTTCCTCGACCTTTTCTTGCCGAATTAGAACCATGTCCCATTGCGGCTCAATATGCTCGGGATTCAGTGTCATCTTCGCTTTCCTCGATTTCATCTACTCGAATGTCGTCCCAAGTGGCTTCCTCAAGAAGCTCAAGCATCTGGATTGCGCTACGCTCCCAGTGGAAGTCGTGAAGCGCCTCCGGGTTGGACAGGTTGCGGCCCATTGCCCATAGCTGCTCCTTGGCCATTTGCTCCCGGTACTCCCGGTACTTGCGGAGCTGGCTGAACACCTCCTGCGTTAGCGGGCTGTCCCGCCATTCCTGATACATTTCCGAATTCATTCATCATCTCCTTTAATGCACCCAACTGGGCCATATACAATTCAAGCTGTCGGCCTTGCTCTTTCGATTCCGCATTGGCCACGTTTTCAATAGCAGCGGTTTCCATTTCGAGGATTTCCGCTTGAGCTTTTTGGGCCGCGATAGCGATCCGGGCCTTGTCGTTCTCCAACTTGGCCATCTTGATAAGAGTTTCCGGGTCGGGCTGCGGCTCTTTCGGCATGAGCGATTCCGGGTCGTCGATATTCGCTGCCGCCAGAACACGTTTGGTGGCTTCCATCGGATCAAGCTTGCCCTGGTCGGCCAGGCTCATGATTAGCTCAGCCTTGGCCATAGCTGCGCCATTCGTGACCATTTCCGGGTCCGTAATAGGCATTACGTCCATGTCGAGAGCAAAGTCTTCCGGCGACAGAAAGTCTCTATCAAGTATTTGCTGGTATTTAGGGTAGACAGCCTCAATATTCTCGCCGTCCATTTGAAACAGAAGTCGCATTTCATGCTTGAGAGCGCGATGGATACGCTTGTAAATAGCGACAAATTGCTTTGAACCCTGCTCCACCAGCGTCAAAATCGTGGTTGGGGCAAGATTTGTACTTGTTTCGCCCATCATCACGTCTTTGACTGACGAAATATCCTGAGCTGCGCTGATCATGAGGCTCAAAAGCTGGAATGTGGTCGGGGAGGGACCGCCGAAGTCGAGCGGCACCAGTTCGTTCTTGATTGTCTCTCCGAAGCTCTCCACGGGCTTCCACTCGCCCGGTTTGAAGCGGGCATCGCCTGCACGGAGCTTCAATCGCTTGCCAATGAAGCCTGATTTGGAGTTTTGCCAATGCGCGGCGTCGTTAAGCTGGTTGATCGCCGTGTTGACCTCGGAATTGAGCGGGCCGAGCAGCCAGCCAAAGCCAATGCCATAAAATCCGCCGTCAGGATTGGGGATGAAGTCGTATTTGATGTAGTATTGGCGCGGCTCAATCGGGCTACCAGCTTGATCGAATGCCACAGCGTCTTCCGGGAAGAAATTGGCTACAACCCGCAAGGGGATGCCACCATTTTTCGTCATTGTGATGATGTAGGGCTCTGGATAGCCGTCGCCGTCCATATCGTATCGGCAGTGGGCTTCAAGCAGCTCAACGGGCTCTGTTGAGCCTTCTGGAACCAGCGCTTCGACGGCATCAGCGTCATAGAGGCCGGTCATGACACGCTCTGCCATCTGGAAGGGGTAAAGTTCGAACACCTCGGTTACTTGCGGCGCTTTTTTGAGGCTCTTGGCGTCCATATTGACGACCAGATCGCGGGCTGAGAGATATTTTGAGTCCGGCCCGTTGTTCCACCAGAGCTTTCTGAATGCGCACCCCGAAATTGGCAGGTTATGCAAGAGCTGGTCGGTGTCCGTTTCCCAGCTTTCCATCTCTTCAAGAAGCTGCCAGCTCATGAACTCCGACACATTGCGGGCTCTATCGGCTTTTGCACCAGGAGGCACGGCATAAACCGGCCCGCCGCCTTCGGCTTGCTGGTTTGGATCGACCAGACCGCTATCATCACCAATGATTTTGGCCTTTACGATGTCGCGACCGGGGAAGATTCCAGGGTAGGCGCGAGCCGCAAATTGGATTGAGGCCGTTGTAATCAACGGGAAGATGACGTTTGAGCATCCATTGAACGGATAGCTTTTATTTTTCTTCTTTTGAAGGGCCATTTCCATGCCCTTGTCGTAGGCATCGACCCAATCTTGTCGGCTGGCCTCGTCAATCTCATATTGTTCATGAGCGCGTCGGGTTGCGAGCATGATGGCGTTTTCGTCAACGACGCCCATCAGATTGCTTTCTTCGGCCAGCAGTTCGAGCGGCAAGACCTCCTCTTCCAGAGGCGCTTCATCGAGAACGGGGGCATCAACCATGTCTAGTATCCTGTGTGCTTGTCTTTGAAACCATTGGTGCCTTGGTGGCATAAGAGCAAATAATACCACTCATGGCTCACTCCGTTGGTGTTCCGCGCCTAGTGTTTAGTTGAGAGTACCGGCGCGCTGCGCGCGCTTGGCGAAGCTCCCGCGAACGATTTTCAAGTAGCTGCATATTTTGTCCCAGCAGATCATTGCCAATTGACGCCGCCGACTCGATTTCTTGATCAGAAAGCCGTCTACCAATAATTCGTTCCAAAAACGATTTTGCCTCGCTTCGCGCTAACGGATCATCAGAATTCGCAAAGTCATTTGAGAACAATATGACATGATCTTCTGAAACAGCCGGTCTGTCATTTGGGTACATTGCTCTTGCAATTTGCCTATATTCGCGCGGCCCTAGCAATTGGCCTCCAGCATGGCCAGACTCGTGCATCTTTATATCGTCAAAAAAGTCGGGGTCTTGCCTGTACCTTTGCAAGCTTCCACGTTCGGCAGAAATATCAATATACGGGCGCGCATAATTTGTTCTTCCGTCATACATGCCCGCAGGGCCGCCCGTAACCTCATCTCCAAATGCCGCAGCTGTGCCAAAGGCGCGATTTCCATCGGCTGCGCCACTACCAAAGTCATAAAACGGTTGAGCCATAAGCCCAATTTGCGCCATCCTGTTGTTTCTTCCTTGAGCAAGCGTGACAAGGTCGGCATGAGCCTCCGCCTCGCCCGCCTCGCGAGAGGCGCGAGCTGCCAGCCCCAGCCCCTGCGGGTAAAGCTGCCGGTATATACGGTCCAGCTCCTCTCTGCTTCGCGATTGTTTTGCCATGCTCAATACCCTGTGTGTTCATCCCTGAAATCATTGCCGCCGCGTGAGCCACGCAAGGTCGCAAGGAAGTCATCTTCGTCAGCCATATGCGGACTTTCATTGCCCGGCACAAGGAAAGTCAAGGCCAAAGCATCCGCCCAGTCAGGACTTTCAAGGCCGCGCTTCTTCATATGGTCTTTCTTTTCCAAGAGCATTTTATTGCTATTTTGGTCAAAAGAATACTCTGGGCCGACAAGTTGAGCGCGAATCCTGTCGTCGTTTGGAATGTCGGCTGTTTCAAGCCAGGTCTTCATCTTGTCCCACAGCTCGATCCTGAGATTGTAATAGATGCGTGGGTTTGACGCCCTTCGGCCTGACGAGACGCTGATAGGTGAGTAATCCAGCCGGGTTAGCATGTCGTAGACACCTGCACCGATACCAACGGAGTCGATGAAGCATTGACATCTTTCGCGCTCCAGGTGGGCCGCGATTATTTGCGTCAGGCTGACAAGATCGCGTTCCTTGTGGAACTCGTGTTTGATGATTTTCGGACCCCTGCGCCAGACAAAGCAGCTCGCATCATCGCCGTATCGGGCCACATCGACGCCCATGAGCAGCGGAAAGTCCTGATAGTCGTCCTCATCGAGCCTTCGGTATTGCGCACCCTCAACAATGTCGGTCGGGATGAGCTGGGCAGTGGCTTGGCGTGGGAATTGCCCCAGCACGCGGACGCGGACATAATCGGAGTCCTCGCCGTAGTCCTCGACCAGTTCATTGAGGTATTTGCGGTCAGCCATCTTGGCTGTTCGCGAGTCGATATTGCGATTGTCCCAGCGTTGTTTGAGCTTGTGGAAGGTGTCGTAGAAATAGCCAGACGTTCTTGTCGGGTTTCCGAATGCCAGCCACATGGCTCCTGGCGTTGTCATGGCACCAGAGGCGACTTGCCAGATCACATCGGGGATGCCGCTAGCCTCGTCGAAGATCATGAAGGTGTATTTTTCGTGCTGCCCGGCGAAAGCTTCGGAGTTGTTTTCCGACCACGGGATTGCTGCCGTGTACCATGTCTCAGGGTCTTCGATAGCCCGAAAGCTTTCCTTTTCCCACTTGAACATGTCTCGATTGATGCAGAGCTTGTGCCATTTGGCCAGCTCTCGCCAAGTCCGGTTTTTAAGCTGCCTCTCGGTATTTGCCGTCACCGTACCAAGGCAACCGGGTCGGGTTGACATGTAAAATAGGGCGATCCAGGACACCAGCGCTGACTTACCGACACCGTGACCAGACGCCACAGAGAGCCGAACAGGCCCGCCATAACGCTCTTTGCGCTTGAGTTGCTTGCCGAGGTCCTTGAGAAATTCGCGCTGCCACTTGTCAGGCCCATCAAAGCCCTTCAGATCGCCTTGCCCCCAATCAAATGCACCCAAGACATAGCGAAGTGGATCATATCGGCACGAGCCAAGAAACTCTGCAAGTTCAGCGCTCATTGCTTTTCTCTACTTGCAGCTCTTCAAATATATGGTTTGCCATTATTTCGCGCATTGGCATCATGTTCCAATGATCGAGTGGAATGACTGTATCAATCCAGACGTCAATGTTATTGTCTTGGCATAGCTGGCAGAAATAATAGTCTTCGCCATTGTATGATTTTTCTGCACCTGACGGACACGGTCCTATCTTGTAGTCAAAATAGGCTCTCACCTTGTCATTGCCAGTAGACTCATGGGTGTACCAGTCAACCTTGTCTTGGAGCCTTTCAAAGACGTGTCGTTTAATCCGCATGAATGCTGTTGCGCCATGTCCTGTGAGGAGCGGATATTTTCCAAGGTGATTTTCGACGGTGAGCGTTTTGTGGTCGGGGGCGACGTGGGCGCAAAATTTGACCTTGCCTGTCGTGTCTCGGCGCTGGGGTGCGGCGGCAACCACATCGACATCATGGGACAGGAGTGCGTGGAAGGCTTCTGGTGTGAACCCAATGTCATCATCAATCCAGACGATCTCGTCAGCGCCCATCTTTAGCGCCTGGTGACAGAGCGCATTTCTGACGCGGGGTGTATTGGCGTGACCAACTGCATTGATCCAGTCAACACGCAACTCATCGGAGTGCTGGCCGATCACACGAATGATGGAGTCCACAAAAGCAGGCGTTGGCGCTCGGGCCACAGGCGTCAATACGAACACATGCCGCATTGCTATCTCCATTCACTCAATCAATAAGACGCAAGCTAATCATAGTTTTTGTCTATGTCAAATACGCCCTCCAAGCCGACCCCGATATAATTCATGCAACCCAATCAACCCTCTAACCCTCACCACCCTACAATCCCTCTTGACAGAAATTATGACTACTCCCCCTATAACCCCCTCGGGTTCCAGCGAAAGCGAACACGAGAGGGTGCTTGAAACTATTTTCAATATATTTTTTGCACTGCCCCACAAAACATTCCCCGACATCAACAGCAGCCAGGCAAAAAGGGACCCGCCAGATTGAGCGGTTTCCAAACAGCGATTGGTAGACAGCGATTGGTAGACAGAGAGGGGAGAGGTCTCCAACCACCCCGACTACTGAACCCCAACCGGACACCCCGGCAGGCGGAAGGGGACCCAGAGCGAGGGGCGAGGCGAGAGCGGCTGATTGGTTGACCAGAGCGGGGGC
>Ga0316202_10002029_pt1 | contig 13989 bp, 11 predicted proteins | sample 3monrhotite_MG_FD_204934 | JGI IMG/M metagenome (GOLD analysis project Ga0316202, IMG submission 204934) | Microbial mat bacterial communities from mineral coupon in-situ incubated in ocean water Damariscotta River, Maine, United States -... | ecosystem: Environmental > Aquatic > Marine >... | reverse complement strand
CTCAGAGCAAGCACCCCGCGTCCGTTCCGCGGGCCCAAAGATAGGGGGGTCTGGGGGGGTCGCAGACCCCCCCAGAGATCACGCGCCGAGGATGGAGTAGCCCGAGTCGACGTAGATCGTCTGCCCCGTCACGGCGCGACCGAGGTCGCTGAGGAGGAAGAGGGCGGTGTTGCCGACGTCCTCTTGGGTCACGTTGCGGCGCAGGGGCGCCCGGGCGACGACGGTCCCGAGGATGTCCTTGAAGCCAGAGACGCCCATGGCGCTCACGGTCTTGATGGGGCCGGCCGAGATCGCGTTCACGCGGATCCCTTCGGGGCCCAGGTCGTCGGCGAGGTAGCGGGTGTTGGCCTCGAGGGCCGCCTTGGCGACGCCCATCACGTTGTAGCCGTTGACCACCCGCTCGGCGCCGTAGTAGCTCATGCAGATCACAGAGGCTTCGCGACCGCTCATGAGCGGCGCCGCGCCTCGCGCCAAGGAGATCAGGGAGTAGGCCGAGACCTGCTGCGAGAGGGCGTAGCCGTCCCACGAGGTGTCGCGGAACCTTCCGCCCAGCTCCTCGCGCTTGGCGGTCGCGATGGAGTGGACGAGGCCGTCGACGCCGTCGCACTCCTTCTTGACCTTCTCGAAGAAGGACGCGACCAGCTCGTCGTTGGTCACGTCGCACTCGGCGAGGATCGGCTTCTTGGGGAGGTCGGGGATCAGCTTCTCGACCGCCTTGCCCATGCGCTCGTTCTGATAGCCGAGCACCAGCTGCGCGCCCTCGCGGGCCGCGACCTGAGCTATGCCCCAAGCGATCGAGCGCTTGTTGGCGATTCCAAAGATGACGACGGTCTTGTCGGTGAGCAGACCCATGGGTTCCTCCACGTGGGGCGACAGAATACAGCAGTCGGGGCCCACGGGCAGTCGTCGCGGAAGCGCTCAGTCGACCCAGCCTCGCCGCAGCTCGCCAGCCTGGTTGGTCTGCCAGAGCTGACGCGAGGCCGTGTCGAAGCAGCTCAGCCAGCCTCCGCCGCAGGCGTGGGTGTCCAAGCAGATCGCGTGGCCGAGGTTCAGGACCTCGCCCGACTTCTGGCTGGTGTGCCCACACACCAGGGTCTTGCCCGAGGAGTGGGGGCCCCCGCTGGAGGACAGGATCGACTCCCAGCGGAGCATGAACTCGGGCTGCTCGTCGAGGGCGAGGTCCGGATAGGCGTTGGCGTGGACGAAGAGGAAGCGCTCGCTCGAGTAGTAGGGCCGGCAGGACTCGAGGAAGGCCCAGTCCTCGGCCGGGACCTGGTCGAGGTCCCCCGGCGTGAGGTCGTAGGAGGCCAGGGTCTTGACCCCGTAGTGGGTCAGCCAGTCCTTGCCGGCCGCCGGATCGCGTCGCGCGTCGAGCATCATTTGGTCGTGGTTGCCGAGGATCGGGACCAAGGAGAGATCGTCGCGCGCCGCGAGCTCGCGGAGGCGACGGAGAACGCCGCGCGAATCGGGTCCTCGATCGACATAGTCGCCGAGGGTCACGAGGGTGTCGCCGAAGCGGAGCCCGACCGCCTCGAGGAGGGCGTCGAGGGCGTCCGCGCACCCGTGGATATCTCCTATCGCGAGCAGCCGCATCAGCCCTCCGCTGGGGAGGATAGGGATCGCGAGCAAGACGCCTAGGGGTGGCGTCCTAGGGCTCGAGGACCCGGCGCCGGGCCGCTTCGAGCTGAGCCTGAGCGGCCTCGAGGTCAGCCTCGAGGTGCTCCGCGTTTCGGCCACCCAGGCGGGCGGAGCGCAGGGCGTCGCGCGCCCGACCGACCGCGATCTCAGCGGCCTCCCAGGCCGCGCGCTGCTCGGCGGGGAGGAGGGCCTTTAGGGTCTCGTCGGCCTCTCGAGCCTGCGCCATTTGCTGGGCCAGGGCGTCGTAGGAGGCGCGGGCCCTGGCCTCGCGCTCCTCCGCCTCCTGGCGAGCGCGGAGGGTGGATTGGCGAACCAGGAGGTAGCCCTCGCGGGCAATGGCGACGCGATCCAAGAGATCCACGACCTGCTCGGCGCGCGCGGCCAGCTGCGCGCGCTCCCGCCAGGCTTGAAGGTCGCGCTCGAGCTCGGAGCGCTCCCGACCCGCGACCCTCAGGATCAGGTCGAGCTCAGGGGGTGGAGCACCCCCGCGCGCTAGGTGGCGCAGCAGCACCCGGTAGCGCCGCTCGCCCTCGATTCGATCCTGAGTCTCAGCCACGTCGGAACCATACGGACTCCTACCGACGCTCTCGAACCCCGCGCCCCGCCTGGACTCCGGCGCGTGACTCAATCCCGTTTCAATCCACCGAGCTGAGCACGCAGGTCAGCGATCCGCTTGACCTGGTCGGGTCGGAGCTGAATCCGCTTGAGGCGCGTCTTCTCGCTGACCTCCTCCGCGCGGAGCAGGAGGGCCTCGGCCTCAGCGGCCAGGGTCCCCGGCGTGCCCAGGCGAGCGCGCCTCACGCGAATCGCCCCGGCCTCGAGCAGGTGTTCGGGGTGGGAGGGGTAGAGCTCTAGGGTCCGATCAAAGGCCGCTTGAGCCGCTTCGAGGTCCTCGGGGCTGGACTTTGCTCCTGAAAGAAGGCGCCCAAGCTGAAAGGTCGCCCCGGCGTTCCTCGGCGCGAGGCGGATCGACTCGCGCGTGGCGGCCACCCCAGCGTCCCAGTGCGCGCGGCGCTCGGCGGGGTCCTCGAGAGAGTCTCCGAGGCGAGCCAAGGCCGCCCCGCGCTCCAGCCAGGTCCGCGAGTCGTGAGGGGCGCCTTCGCAGGCCGCGGCGAAGGCCTCGCAGGCCAGGCGCAAGTTCTCCTCGACCTCGCGCCCCGCGGCTGCCTCCTGGTGGTGTGCCCGCGCTGCGGCGCGCTCGCCCTCGGCCTCGAGGGCGCCAGGCAAGACCCCGCCGATCACGCCGAGGGTCAAGGCGCACACCAAGGTCCCCAGGAGCCCGCCGCCCCGCGTGGGCTCCTCCTCTACGTCCTTTTTGGACACCATGCCCCCCGCCAAGCCCAAGAGGAGCCAGACCACGAGGGAGAAGCCCGCGTGGTGGACGCCGAAGTTCAGCAGGCCGTCGCCGATCAGCACGCTCGACCCCGCCAAAGCTGCCCCGGCCACGAGGCGCGGGCTGGTGCCTCGGAGCGCGCGCCAAAGGACAGGGCCCAAGAGCAGGACCCCGGCCCCGATCACGAGCCAGGCCCCGGTCGTAGCGGCGTTGTAGGTGTCGCCGTGGGCTCCCAGGAGGAGCCAGCCCGCGAAGAGCCCGCCCGCGGCGAAGGCCCCGTCGATCCAGGGCAACGCTCCTTCAACGCTCTGGCGCTGGTCGCTCCACGCGACTCGCAGTCCACGCCGGACGACCACGGCCAGGGTCCCCGCGAAGAGCCCCAGCCCGACCAGGCCGGTCTCAGCCAAGAGCTGGAGCGGAGCGTTGTGGGCGTGGAGGGCCTCCTCCGCCTGGATCGCCTTGAAGCCTGAGTAGTATTCGCGGAACTGGTTGATCCCCAGGCCGCGGAGGGGGGCTTCCTGCCACATGGCGAGGGCCGCCTCCCAGTATTCCAAGCGGACGCTTAGCGAGAGTCCGACCCCGGCTCGCTCGGGTCCGAGCCAGAGGGCGAGCAAGCCCACGCTGGTCAAGGCCGCGACGCCCAAGCCCGCGACCACCAAGAGCCGCCTTCGGTAGCGACGGAGACCCGGTGCCAGAAGGAGCGCGGCCCCCACGACAAGGGTCGCGCTGACGACCGCGCCCTTGCTTCGGCTGAGGACGAGGCCCAAGGCCAACACCAGCACCGCGATCGCGGCCGGGAGCGCGTGGGCCAGGTTCTGGCGTGCCAGCCGACGGCCCGTCGCCAGACCGACGAGGGGGAGCGCAGCCGCGCAGGCCGACGCTAGGAGGCCCGGGAGGAGGAAGGGGCCGGTGGCTCCCCGTGAGTGGAGGCGCTCGATCAGGGCCAGCTGATAGCTCGGATCTTGGAGCGCGATCTCGGCCATCAGCTCGGGGTCCTTGCTCTGGTAGTCCGCGATCAGGTTCGGGATCTCGACGAAGCCTTGGTAGCCAGCCAAAGCCGCCCCCACCGCGACCGCCGCCAGCACGACGCCGAACAGGAGGGCCGTCCGCTCGGGACGTCCTCCGCTGAGCTCGATTGCCACCAGTCCCAGCAGAGGCAAGGTCGTAAAGGTCAGCGCGCTCCGCCAGGCGAGGTCTGGGTGCGAGGCGTCGCTCGCCCCCCAAGCCAGCCACAGGGCCCAAGTCAGGAGGACCCAGGGCGCCCAGCCTGAGAAGCGGAACACGGGCTGGCGCCCGAGGGCCCGGGCCGCGACCAGGCAACCCGCGGAGCAGAGGCCGAGGCTGTCGGCCAGGATCTGAACGCCGGGCTGCAGGAGCTCGATCCCGCCGCCGCTGGTGAACACGCGCAGGATCACGGTCGCCACGAGGAGGCTCAAGCTGAGGCGCTCGATCCAGGGCGCGAGGGGAGAGGGCTCGGGCGCCGTCCCCTCGGAAGTCGCCGAAGCGTCGTCCGGCGACGTAGACCCGCTGGACTTCTCGGCGCGTCTCCGCTCGGCTCGGCTCACGAGGCGAGGTCGGCCTGCATCTTCTCGAGGGCCCCCAGGACGCGCTGGCGCCAGTCCTCAGGCGCCGGCCCCTCCCAGGGGAGAGTCAGGGAGCGCGAGGCGCTGACCAAGACGCCGGAGCCTTGAGCGTCGCGGGCGGCCGCGAGGACGCGAGGATCTCCTCCCTGGGCGCCGTAGCCGGGGAGGAGGAACCAGGCGTGGGGCATCAGCGCTCGCAGGCGAGCCACGAGGTCTGCGGGCGCGGTCAGGCCCACGACGGCGCCCACGAGGGAGCGGCCGGACTCTGGGCCCCGGTGCGCGAGGCCCAGCTCGTTGACGAGGCTCGCGACCTGCTCACAGAGGAGCCTCCCGTCGGCGAGGCGGAGGTCTTGGAGGTCCTGAGAGCCGGGGTTGCTGGTCTTGACGAGGACGAACACGCCGCGCCCTTCGCGGGCGGCCTCGGCCACGAAGGGCTCGAGGGCGTCGCGACCGAGGTAGGGGTTGAGGGTGGCGGCGCCAAAGGGGCTCATGGGACCGAGGATTCGCGGCGCGTAGGCCGCGGCGGTGGAGCCAATGTCGCCTCGCTTGCAGTCGGCGATGCTCAAGGCGCCGCCCTCGGCGCTGGCTCGCGCGACCGCCTCGGGGCCCTCCCAGGTGTCGTCGAAGAAGGCCAGCTGGGGCTTGGTGGCGGCGACCCGCGTGCTGAGGAGGGCCGCGACCTCGGCACCCCAAGCCTCACGGCTGACGCCTGCGGGGAGCCGAGCCGGGCGGGGATCGACACCGGCGCAGATCGGGCCGCGCTCCGCGACGAGGAGGCTCAAGCGATCGGCGAAAGACTGGCTCACGAGGACTCCGCGACGAGGAGGACGGGGGGGCGGGTGGACGGCGGGGGCTCGGGCTGACAGGGTGGGGCCACCGACCCTGGCGACCATACCCGGAGGCCCTCGTGAAGTTCACCCTGACGCATTTGACCGGCTCTCGCGCCGGAAGTGTCCAAGAGCTGACCGGCCACGTCCTGACCATCGGTCGCGACCCGAGCAACGCCCTGGCCTTCGATCCTGTAGTCGACGCGGACGTCTCGGGTTTCCACGCCAACTTGACCGTCCAAGGGGCGCAGGTCCTCCTCTCCGACCTCGGGAGCAGCAACGGGACCTTGGTCAACGGACAGCGAATCCAAGGGAGCGTGCCCCTGATCTCTGGGTGCACGATCCAGTTCGGCGAGAAAGGTCCCATCGTCAGCGTCCAGTTCGCGCCCCTTGCCGCTGCGGCGAGCGGAGCGGAGGGAGGTCCCGCGGGCGGAGCAGGACCCGGCGGAGCCTCAGCCGGGGCTGGAGCGGCCGGGGCCGCAGCAGGCGCCCCAGGCGCCGCCGGGACCCCAGGAGGCGCCGGGCCTGGAGCGGGGGCGTCCGCCGGGGCTGGAGGAGCCGCTCCGGCCGCGCCCACACAAGCCCAGGGTGGAGCTGCGCCCCAAGCTCCCCAGGCGCCTGGATCTCCAGACGCTCCTGCCGCGCCTCCGCCTCCACCCAAGCCCCCCTCCGCCCTCGCCGGCCGACTCAAGGGCTGCGGCCTGAAGGTCGTGGGGACGGTCATCTTGACCCTGGTCCTCGGCGCGGTCTGCTACGTCTTCCGCGGACAAATTCAAAAGGTCGTCCCTTCGGGGGCTCAGCGCTACCTGCGCAAGATCCCAGGCGTCAGCCTGATTTTTTCCAAGGCCAAGAGTCCGACTCAGGCCCTGCCCCCGGCGGCGCGCGACGCCAAGCGAATGCTGCCGAAGGGCTCGAAGAGCAAGCCCGAGAAGACCTCGGAGGACAAAACCGGCGACTAGCTACCCGGGGTCGGGGTCGGAGTCGGGCTGGCCTGAGCCTTCTGCCGCTCTTCGAGCACCTCTTTCAGGAGGGCTCGAGCCTTGCTGTCACCGGCTTCGGCTCCCCGGCGGAACCATCTCAAGGCGAGCTCGGGGTCTCGCGGCGTCCCCTTGCCCTTGCGATAGAGGACCCCGAGCCACGCCATCCCGCGGCGGTGTCCGCCCTTGGCGGCTTGGGTGAAGAGGTCGAAGGCTCGCTTGGGGTCTTCGTCGACTCCGAGCCCCCACTCGTAGCAGACCCCGAGGGCGGTGGTCGAGGCGAGGTCGCCCTTGCTGTGACCTTTGGCGTAGCAGGCGGCGGCCCGCTCGAGGTCCTTGGGCCCGCCGCGCCCCTTCTCATGGAGGAGCCCCAGCCGGAACCAGGAGGGCGGGCTCCCGAGCTCGGTCCCGCGCAGGAACCAGCGCCGCGCCGCCTCGGGGTCCTCCTTCTCGACGAGCTTGCCGAGCCATAGGGCCGCGTCTCCCGATCCGGCCGCGACCCCACGCTCGAAGTAGGCGGCCGCTGCCTCTTCGCTCTCAGGGAGACCCGTCCCGCGCTGGGCGCAGACGCCGAGCCGAAACCAAGCCCTCGAGATCCCCAGCTTCGCGGCCTCCTGATAGTGCCGGACCGCCACGCCATGTCCTACGGGGACACCTTTGCCGGTCTCGTGGAGGTAGCCGAGGTTGGTCAGCGAGAGTCCGTCTCCGGCGTCTGCGGCGGCGCGATACCAACGAATCGCCGCCGCCAGGTCGGGGCGTTCGCGGCCGTAGCCGAACTCGTCGCAGACTCCGAGCCTGCGCATCGCGGCCGCCTGGCCAGCTTGGGCTGCGCGAGCCAGCCAAACCCGCGCTTGGTTGTAGTCCTGAGCGACTCCCTTGCCCTGGTAGTAGGCGAAGCCCAGGCGCTCTTGGGCGTCCGGGTCGCCTGCTTGCGCGCCTCGCTGGAAGTAGGCCAGGGCCTCCTTGCGGTCTCGCGGGACGCCGCCCTGGCCTTTGTCGTAGGCCCTCGCGATCCGCGCGAAGGCGGACTTGCTCCCGGCCTCTATGGCTCTCTGCCAGCGCTGCAGAGCCTCTCGCCCCTCGCCTTCCTTCATGGCGAGGTGTCCCAAGCTCTCCCAAGCCTCGGGGTCGCCGGCCTCCGCAGCCTGACGAAGCCAAGGCTCCGCCTCCTCCCGCGCCTTCCCGGAGGCCAGGAGCGAGCGTCCCAGGGCCAGGGCCGAGGCTGGGTTCCCGCCTTTGGCCTCCAGCTCGAGCGCCGCCAAGTCGACGCTCGGCGGGAGGCTATTCTGCGGCTCTGCTCCGAGCCCCTCCTCACTCGACGCCGTGGGCGACGCGGCGGAGGTCGAGCTCGGAGCGGGCGAGCCTCCCCCCAGGTTCACTCCCCAGGCCAGGGCAGCCAGCACCCCCAGGGCGGCCAGGCCCCAGGCTCCCCAGGCCCCCCAGGCTCGCCGGGGTTCAGCGCAGGAGGGATCTCTGACGAGGCTGCCTCCGTTGAGGTAGACCTCGAGCGCAGCCGCCATCTCTCCAGCCTCTGAGTATCGGTCACTAGGGGACAGGGAGAGGGCCCGGTGGCAGATCGCCACGACCTCGGGGTGGACGTCGGGGGCGACCTTCGGGACCGGGGCGAACTCGGCGCTTCGGACCAAGCGCATGAAGCCGACGAGGGTCTCGGCCGAGAAGGGGCTCGTCTCGGTCAGGCACTCGTAGAGCATGACGCCAAGGGCCCAGACGTCGGTAGCTGGCCCGATCGCCGCTCGCTCGCCGCTCATTTGTTCTGGCGCCATGTAGGCCGGGGTTCCGACCAAAGTTCCGGTCGCGGTCAGGGCTTCCAGGCTCTCCCCGGAGGCCGCGCCGAAGTCTGTGACCCGGACCTGTCCAGCCACGTCGACGAGGACGTTGGCCGGTTTGACGTCGCGGTGCACGACGCCTGCGGCGTGAGCGGCGCCCAGCGCCTCGGCCGTGTCCCGCACCAACTCCACCCGTCGCCGCACGCGCGCGTGAGGGAACACGTCGTGGAGGGTCTTCGCGCTCCCGACCAGCTCGTATGCCAGGAACAGGCGCCCCTTCCAGCGTCCGCTGTCGACAAGTCGGCACACGCCTGGGTGCTGAATGCTGGCCGCGAGCTCGCCCTCTCTCAGGAAGCGTCGCGATTGGACCTCGTCGCCTGCTCGCAGGAGCAGCTTGAGGGCTACCTCTTGCTCTGAGCTGGTATCGAGCGCTCTCCAGACCACGCCCACGGCGCCGCGTCCGAGTTCTTCCTGGAGTTCAAAGCGCTCAGGTGGAGCCTCAACCTTGGGGGTGTTCACCCCGGCTCCAGCGCTCGGTCATCTATCTATTGCTCCTGATACCAGGCGCGCCAGCGTCCCATGTCGTCCCCGAAGGTCTCGCCCGCTGGGTAGAAGATCACGAGGGCTTCTCGGGCGGCGGTTCGAACGCGGTAGTCGGTGGTCCCGAGGTTGTCGATCAGGACGGAGGTTTGCCGAGCCAGGCCGAGATCCCCGGCAGCCTTGCAGGCGGCGGCGAGCGGGCTCGTCTCGGTGTCATTCACGAGGACGTATTCGATGGTTGGTTCCGCGTTCTCGACTCCACTGGCTGCCAGCGCAGCGCACGCTGCGGCCCGGACTTCGGGATCGGGATCATTCCGCGCCGCGTCGTCCAGGAAGCGTGTGCAGTCTGGATCCTTGAGGGTCCCGACTGCGCTGGCGGCTCCTCGCCGGAGATAGCTCGAGACGGTCTGATCCGTCACGAGGCTCTTCAGCTCCTCCTCCGCGTGGTTGGCCTCTCCCTTGCGCCCCAGGGACCACGCAGAGAAGGGGGCCATCACGTCCTTGGCTCGAATGCTCTCGACCAAGCGCGGGGAGCTCGACTGGAACCAGTAGCCGCCCCCCAGCGTGCCCAAGGGGACCCCCAGCAGGAGGAAGAGCAACATCCAGCTCTTGGCCTTGGACTTCTTCGTGATGTGCGCGTCGAATTTTTGGGTGGGCCGCTCTGCCATACCGCAGCCTATCAACCCACCGCGCAATTGGTTTCTGCGACCGGCTCGAGTCGATGGCCTGGGCCTCAACGCTTGCGTTCAGAGGGCTTCAGGTCCCAGAGGCCCGATTCGCGCCCTCACCTCCGCCACGCTCCACCCTCCCCGGGCTCTCTCGGCTCACTCGGCTCCTGGCTTCAGGTCAGCCTGCTCCGCAGACATGTCCTCAGTTGTCTTTGTGAGGGAACTTGGGCTCAGTCGTCTGGCCGGTCCTGACGTGGGTCCACTCGCTCCACTCTTCCCCAACATAGATCTCGCCCTCCCACTCCCACGCGAAGGGGAGAAAGGCGACCGAGGTCCGCGGTGGTTTGGGGTAGGCCTTGATATGCGCCCTGAGCAGGCGCAAGCGCTCGTCCACGGTCTCTGCCGCCATGGCGCGTTCGAAGCGCAGGCGCTCGATTCCATAGGCGCAGGAGCCCGCATGGAGCACAGGTCGGCAGCCCCCCTTCACGACCAGCCCGGCGATCCGCTGGAGGTCTCGGAGTGGCTGGTCTTGGTTTGCCGGGACCACCTGGAGCAGGATCGCCAGCTTGCCCCTCCCCCGCCAAGCCTCTCGCTGCTTGGCGACAGCCGCTAGACACGCAGCGTCGTCGGTGAGGGTGAGGGCCTTGTCGCCGAAGCTAGGGCCCCTGGAGCGGAGATAGAGCGTCGCGTAGTCGACTTGGATCCCGGGAGTGTCGGGGACGAAGTCGACCCGCGTCTCGAGGTCGCTGTCCGGGGCATGGAACACCAGCGCGCTGGACTCCGCCTCGAGAGCTGGAGCGACGACCTCCTTCAAGAGCGACCGATAGGTCGCTCCGGGCTCGTAGCTGAGATGGATAGCCTTCTTGTGCCAGGCCTTGCTGGCCGCGACAGCCGACACGGCCACTCCCGTGTCTCCTCCGACGAGGCCTGCCCGTGAGAGGTGGAACTCCTGCTTGGGTCTGGCGGCTTCGGTTGGCCTGGCCTGGGTTGCCGCTGGCTGCGCAGGGGTCGGCTTTGGCTCTGGTTGCGACTGGCAGGCGAGCAGGAGGATCGGCGCGACTGTGAGAAAGGACTTCATGCCGATCAACTCCTGGAGGGTCCGATCATACCGGTGGGTTCTGAGGGTCGGACGCCCTAGGGCCTCGTTCAGAAGGGAGCTGTTGGCTGCGGGAGTTCGACTCGCAACAGCCCCGTTCCGCTGGCACCAAGTGCTCTCCCGCGATGAGCACAGTGTGAAGTGTCGACTTTGAGGAAAACTCAGGGCTCTACTACTACCGCTTGCGCTATTACGACCCCGAGGCGGGGCGTTTCGTTAGCCGAGATCCGTTGGGCATGTGGGGCGACCCCAATCAACGGGGAAGCGCCCAAAACTACTGCGGAAACAACCCCGTCAATAGAGTCGACCCGCTTGGCCTAAATGACGCAGGGTGGGTCGACGGGCAGCGAGCAAAGTACTGGTCAAGGGTCTACAGCGAGCTAGCGAGGACAATGGGATCTGGCGCAACGGAAGCTGACCGAATTCGTTCTGTCAAGCATGTGCTAGATAACATGCACAAGCCGAACTATCCCAACGGTGCAGCGACTCGCGCTGCGGTCGGGAAGCTGATGAGCGACATGCGGAAGAATGGGACTCTTCGCCGATTCTGGGCGGAGGCCTTCGAGGAGCTTGTTGGGGAGTTCAAGCGAGCAGGCAAGCTCTGTCCGGAGAGGACCCCGACTTTCCCGCGAGGTGGTCCGTTGACGTCAGGTGGAAGGGCATTCGGCTACGGCATGGGTGGGGCGATCACGGCCGGGGCAGCCGGTGTAGCCGAAGGAGCCAGCGCTGCGAAGGGAGGATCAGGAGGTCCTGGTAGCCCCGGCAAACCGGGCGCTCCGAAGGGAGGCACTTCAGGCGTCAAGGGGGGAACGTCTGGGATCAAAGGAGGCGCGTCTGGAATCAAGGGTGGTGTCGCCAGTGCCGTAGGCAGTGCGATAGGAGGACTTCTTGAGTTTGGGGTAAGCTGGGCCATGTTCTGGGCCTATGACGATGTCTCTGAGAGGGCAACACACGAGGTGGTCGGCTTGGACGGAAAGGCCTCGACCACAAAGGGCATGAGCCCAAGTGAGATTCGGGACGCCTACCAGCCGCTACCAGAAGACAAGCAAAAGTCCCCGCCCCCTCGAACTGGACCGAACTAGGCAGGCGCAAAGTTGGATCACGACGCAAGGCGGATCAAGAGGACGCTGTTTCAGTTACCGCGCGTGGGCGCGGAGGCCGAAGAGCTAAGAGCAGCGTTGCGGAGAGGTTCGGCTTCACTTGTTGACGTCGAGGCTCTTTCCTCACTTGGGCATGGACCTGCGACTCTTCTACTCGGCACAGACTCTGCTCCCCCGCCCACGTGCGTGGGTTGGGATTCACTACCCCAGTGGACCTATGGAATCGCAGTCAGATCGTGCTTCTTCACTCTTGAGTGGCTCTTATCGCAGGTATCACCAGAAGAGAATCCAGAGCTCTTGAAGAGGTGGCGACTCGATTTGGATGTCGCAGAGGCCATCGCCTCCTTGGCACCCGAATCAGCGATTTCCTCCGGCGTTCCTTCCCACTTCGTGGCGGGGCGCATGATTCGAGTGACTCAAGAACTCGGCTCTGCCCCAATTCATAGCGGCGTTCCCCTCTCTGTTGCGACTGCAGACGCTGCTGTCGCTCTTGGGACTGGCTGGACGGAGTCTCTGATCGAGTCGCCGCCCGCGGGAAGGGGATCCGCCACGAGGGGGTGCGACCCCCCGGTCTCATCAGTTCCATTCAGAGAGCTGATTCAGTTGCTCAGCCCAATTGAGCTGGCTCCACCGACCGGGGGAGAGTCCTTGACGGAATACTTGCTTGATTGCATTGCCGGATACCTCGTATTGGGGAAAGACCTGCTTGATTCCGCTATCCGGCAACGCGCATACCTAAGTTCGGTTTCGGAGGCCGACCCCCTTCCTGACTGGTTGCTTGAGAATCTCTCCTAGGCCGTCAGACTCCCAGGGTGGTCCTGAGAGCCAACGGCTTGCAACCAAGAGGAGTGATCCTGCTTCGCTATGGGCATTGGCCCCAACCAAGAGGAGTGATCCTGCTTCGCTATGGGCATTGGCCCCAACCAAGAGGAGTGATCCTGCTTCGCTATGGGCATTGGCCCCAACCAAGAGGAGTGATCCTGCTTCGCTATGGGCATTGGCCCCCCACGAATCTGGGACGGCGAGGCTCGACCTGGCCTCACAAGCTGACCCTCTCGTCGGAGCCAGACCCCGTTGTTGGCACCTCTGACGGGCCTACACCGGCCAGACTCATTCGGGGTACAGACTTCGGGCCCCGAGCGCAAGGCGCGGAAGGAGGGAGCCGCGATCCAATCGGCGCTCATGGATCCCAGAGGTCCTCGACAAAGGAATCTGGGTCAACCTCCTCCCGTGCAAGTGTCCCGAATAGACAGTTCGGGCAGGCTTCAGCCTGGGCTTCGCCCATGTCCAGCTCACTCGGCTCTGCCTCCGGGGACTCAACGTCGAGCAACTCTTGTGCAGCTCGCAAGCGGGCCGTGTTGGCGGACGCGAAGAGGCCGAAATGCCTGACCCGCACGAACCCCTTGGGCGGGACGTGCTGGAGAAAGCGCCGGAGGAACTCGTGGGTTCCAAAGGACGCCGTCCCGGCACGGGTTCGGATCGTGACGCTGCGATCGTCCACGAGGAGCAGACGTTCGTTGGAGAGGCCAACACGGTGGGTGTAGCGGCCAAGGTAGCGGTAGAGCTGGGAAGCGCCAGGGAAGGGCCGCTTGGCGTAGACGACCCAGTCCTTGGCATAGAGATCCCGCTTGAGATCGGCGAAGCCCTGGTCGTCGGCCAACTCCGCGACGTTGTCGCCGGTCAGGTCGAACTTCCCTTGGGTGCGGGCACGAACGAGCCTCCGGACGAAGGCCGCGCGGAAGGCGCGAGAGAGGACGCGGATCGGGAACAAGTAGCGTTCGCCCCAGCGGTTCGGGACCCAGCCCTGTCCGTCTTCGCTGAGGCCACCGGCCGTCACGATCAGGTGGACGTGCGGGTGGTAGTGGAGGCTCTGGGTCCACGTGTGGAGGACGGCCGTGATCCCGACCTGAGCGCCCAGGTGGCGCGGGTCTTTGGCGAGACGCTGGACCGTCCGCGAGGCCGCAGCAAACAGGATCCGATAGACCTCGCGCGGGTTGGCCCGGGCCACGGGTCTCAGCTCCGCGGGCAGAGTGAATACTAGGTGGCTGTAGGCGACGGGCAGGGCGCGGTCGACCTGTTTGGCAATCCACTCCTGCTGGCGCTGGCCCTGACACTTGGGGCACGCCCGGTGGCGGCAAGAGTTGTAGGCGGGGCGGGCGTAGTCGCAGGCGTCGCAACGGTCGAGGTGGCCACCAAGCGCAGCCGTCCGGCAGTGGACCATGGCCCACACCGCGCGCCGCTGTTCCTCGGTCATTACACGGCGCGCACGGTAGTCGGCGGCGTGGTCCCGGAGGATCTGGGCAACCTCGAAGCGAGGTCGGCTTCGAGGCAACGATCCCATAGCCACCTCGCTGCCGCAGAGCGGCTTAGTCCAAGGCGAGCTGTCGGCTGCGCCGACAGCTACGCAGGGGTCGCGCGCGTGGATCCGCAGGATCCACGC
>Ga0316202_10002028_pt1 | contig 13990 bp, 6 predicted proteins | sample 3monrhotite_MG_FD_204934 | JGI IMG/M metagenome (GOLD analysis project Ga0316202, IMG submission 204934) | Microbial mat bacterial communities from mineral coupon in-situ incubated in ocean water Damariscotta River, Maine, United States -... | ecosystem: Environmental > Aquatic > Marine >... | reverse complement strand
GTCCTCCGTCCATGCCCAAAGGGCTTAGGACGAAGGCTCAGGCGGCCCACCGACGTCGAGCGAGGGGGGTCCATGCTTCTGCAAAGAACGGGTCGAAAGGGGTCCTAGTTATTGAGAATCAACACCTGCGGGGCACGAGCTCAATGACGGTGCTCTGCGAGCGCTACGAGATCAGCCGGAAGACAGGCTACAAGTGGCTTGAGCGGTTTCGAGAGGGCGGACGATTAGGACTGGAGGATCGGGCGAGGACTCCGCTCTCCTGTCCGTCGTCACTCTCGGAGGAGGTGAAGGCGTTCTTGCTGGGCACTCGAGCGAAGCACCCGACCTGGGGAGCCAAGAAGCTCCGCCGGCAGATCGAGAAGCACCGCCCAGACCTAAGGGCGCCAGCTAAGAGCACGATCGGGCGCCTGCTGAAGCGAGAAGGGCTCGTAGACGAGGCGATCTCAGTGCGCAGCCAGAGGAGCGGGGCGAGGAAGCAGGCCAAAGCAAGCCGAACGTTGGCAACGAGTACCGAGCCGAACGACGTGTGGTGTATCGACTTCAAGGGAGACTTTCGACTCGGGAATCGCAGCAAGTGCTACCCGGTCACGATCACCGACAACACCACGCGCTATCTGATTGCGTGCCGAGGGAGAGTTTCACCCGGGCTGGAAGGTGTTCAGCAGACCTTGCTGAAGGCATTCAGGACGTTTGGGTTGCCGAGATTCATGCGAAGCGACAACGGGCCCCCCTTTGGTGGGGACGGGGTGTTGGGGCTGGCCTACCTGAGCGTGTGGCTGATTCGCCTGGGTGTGGAACCGGAGCACATTGATCCGGGGCGACCCGATCAGAACGGGCGACATGAGCGAATGCACCGAACGCTGAAGGCGGAGACCACAAGGCCGCCTCGACAATCGCTGGCAGCTCAGCAACGAGCATTCAACGCGTGGCGAGCCGTCTACAACGACGAGCGGCCCCACGAGGCGCTTGAGTTCGCGACGCCAGGGGAGCTCTACGAGAGTTCCCCGCGAAGCCTCCAAAGGCCCCAATCTCCGATCTATCCGGGCTACTACGAGACTCGGTCGGTGAAGTCGAAAGGGCACTTCTGCTGGAAGAGCACCGACGTTTTCGTCGGAGCAGCATTCCGAGGAGAGCGAGTCGGACTGCGCGAAGTCGACGACGGAATCTGGGTCGTCAGCTACGGAACCAGAGACCTGGGAGTGCTCAACGAGCGGCTCCTGAAGGGCTGCAACTGGATCAAGTTGTCTCCACTGGAAGGGTGGAAGTGAGGTTCTTAGCCCTGCTCGACGAGAGGCTCTGGATTACGCAGCCGGCGCGAAGGCACCTGGACTCTCAAGCTCCTACTGCATGCCGACTGCGTTGCATGGACCACAAGAAGACTGCGAAGATCGACTCTTAACGAACCCAGGAACTCGCACTGCCTGCCTCAAGACTGTTACCCATGTCTTGGGACCAGTGTGTTACCCATGTCTCGGGCCGTACCGGGGCGCGCCCCCCCAACTAATCGTCCAGCGGATCGCCGTCAGCGCGGTAGCGGTCGAGCTTCTTGTGGAGACCTCGGCGGGAGAGGCCAAGGAGGGCTGCGGCTTGGGTCTTGTTGCCCTCGGTCGCCTCGAGCGCGCGCACGATCGTGATTCGTTCGATGTCCTTGAGCTTGAGCGGGCCGCCGGGCAAGCCCGGGCCTTCGCCAGCGGCGGCTTGCTGATTCGCCTTGGCCAAGGCCGGCTGGCGAATGTGATCGGGGAGGTCCGGCTTCCCAATCACGTGAACGCCGAGGGCGTTGAGGCGCTTGAGCTCGTTCTCGAGCTCGCGGACGTTGCCCGGCCAGTCGTAGCCGCTCATGGCCTCGATCGCTTCGGGCTCGATCTGCGGAGGAACGCCTTCGTGCGTCACGAGCCGACCGAGGAGATCGTTCACGAGCTGCGGGAGGTCTTCCATGCGCTCGCGGAGCGGAGGGACCTCCACGGGGATCACGTTCAGGCGGTAGTAGAGGTCGCGGCGGAACTCACCCTTGTCGACCATGGTCTTGATATCGCGGTTGCTCGCCGCGATCACCCGAACGTCGACCTTCATGGTCTCCTTGGCCCCGACCGGACGAACCTCGCCCTCCTGAAGGACGCGGAGGAGCTTGCCCTGCATGGCCGGGCTCATCTCCTCGATCTCGTCGAGGAAGAGGCTGCCGGTGTCAGCTTGAGCGAAGAGTCCCTTGTGACCGCGGACAGCGCCCGTAAAGGCGCCGGCTGCGTAGCCGAAGAGCTCCGAGTCGATCAGCGTCTCGGGGACCGCCGCGCAGTTCATGGGAATGAAGGGGCCGTCCTTGCGCGTGCTGGCGTAGTGAATCGCCTTGCTCAGGAGCTCCTTGCCCGTCCCGCTCTCGCCTTGGACGATCACAGGGAAGCTCGTCTCGGCGACCCGAGCCAAGAGCTCGAACACTCGCTTGAACTTGGGCGACTTCGTCACGAGGTTGCCGAAGCGGCGGACCTCGTCCTGATCTCGGCGGCGGACCTCGGCCTCGACGCGGCGCAAGCGGAGGCGCTGTGACTCCATGCGCTGCTGGAGCTCCTCCATGCGCTGGGCGTTGCGGATCGCGATCGCGGCCTGGTCGCAGAAGGCCTCGAGGGTTCGGACGTCGTCCTCTTGGAACACACCGACCTTGTCTGGCTCGTCGAGGTAGAGGGCGCCCAAGACCTGACCGCCCGAGACGAGGGGGCTGACCATGACCGACTTCAGGTCGAGGCCAGTCGCTGAGGCGTAGCCGCTCCGCTCTTGACTGGCGCGGGCGGTCACGACCGTGTCGCGCCGATCAATGCACTCGCGGATCAAGCGGCGGCTGATCGCTTCGTCGGGCGAGGTGATCGCCGAACGCTCGATCCCGCGAGCCTGACAGACGCGCATGGCCCCTCGCTCCCAGAGGACCATGAACCCGCGGGTCGCGCGCGAGAGCTCGACGGCCGCGTCCATGATCATGACCGTCAGGCTGTCGAAGTCGGTCTCCTTGTTGATCGCCTTGTTGATCTCGAGCAGCCGCTGAAAGCGACGCTCCTCAGGTGAGAGCTGCTCGAGGTCGCTCGGTCGCATGCGGGGGACCGGCTGCTTGGCAGGATCCGGCCGGCGCGGCTTCTTGGCCTTGCCACCGCCGAAGGCCTCCAGGATTCGCTGAGCCTGACTGGCGTCCTTGGCGAAGGCCGCCAAGTCCTGACCGTCGGGGAGAGGCCCGGTCTCGTGCGAGGGATCCTCCATGGGATCGATAGGACGCTGACGGCCGCTGCCGCGACGGCGGGGACGCTTTGGAGATTCGGAATCAGCCACGAAATCAGGTTACCACCGCGGGTCGTCGGGGGAGCCTCGAACGGAAGGAGGGAGCACCGCTCAGCGGACCTTGATCCGAGAGGGAGGCGCAGGCCCCCGCCCTGGCCACCAAGCCTTCCCGTCGATCACTGCTGCCACGTCGAAGGCGTGCCATGCCAAGCCCACTCGCCCCAGCCCCTCCTGGCGCTGGCGCTCGACCTCGGCCAAGGCCTTCTGCGCGTCAAGACCCAAGAGGGCGCGCGCGTGAGCCACGAGCCCATAGTGCTCGACGTAGAGCGCCTCGCTCTGACCGAGTCGGTCGAGGACGTCTCGCGCTGCGCCGAAGGGGTCTTGGGCCAGCTGGAGCTCCGCTCGAAGCACTCTGATCTTGGCCAGGTAGCCGAAGTCACTCGTGGGGGTCTCCTCGGCTTCGCGCAAGACCGACGCAGCCTCAGCGAGCTCGCCCCGCCCCAGGAGCCAAGTGATCTGGGCGACGGTGGTTCGCCTTGGCCGCCGCCGCTTGACCGCCCACAGGTCTCGCAGATAGACCTCGACGAAGCGCGCCCCCCGCTCGGCTCGAGTCAGATCACGCCCCAACCACTCCGCCTCGACTGTGCGCGCGACCATGTCAGGAAGAAAGCGATTCACGTAGCTGTCGACGGGTCGGACCTCTCGCTCGCCCAGATTGCAGCCCAACCCTCCTAGGCGAAGTGCCTCCAGGGGATCGTCGCCGTAGTGCAGGGCGTAGCTCGCGTAGAGAACCCGCGCGCCGGAATCAGCCAAGAGTTCAGCCTCGAACTCGCGGGCGCGGCGGAAGAGCTCGCGACAGCTCTGGCGACCCCTATGATCCGGGTCTCCCCTGAGCGCCATCTCGAAGATCGCGCGCCCAGGGCCGAAGCGCGTCGGACCCGCCGCGATCACACGGAGCCCCTCCTCCGTGCCCTCTCCCTTCCCCAGAAAACGCTTCTCGAGGTTCCGGACCAAGAGCGTCCGACCCAACGTCCACTGGAGTCGATCCAGAACGCGCGCGGCCAGCGCCTGTCCAGCGGGAGCCAAGCGCGCCATGCGCTCTCGAGGCCAAGCTCGCAAGGAGCCCAAGAGCGAAGCGTAGACCTCGCCCGTGTCTCGCTCGGTGGCTTCTAAGGCGCTCTGGGCCAGGCGAGTCGTGACCTTCTCCTGATCGACTCGGCCACGCTCGAGCTCGAGATCGATCAAGCTCCGAACCTCCGATCCTCGTCGCGCATACTGCCGGCCGCGTTCTGTTTGGCCTGCGGAAACGCACGCCAAGGCCCAGGCCGCGCTCCGAGCTTCGTCACCCAATCCTCCCAGGCGACCTTGGAGCCTCACGAGGTCCGAGTCATTCAACTCCAGCGACGACAGGAGCTGGACGTAATCGCCTAGGTCCTCCTCGCGTAGGGAGGACTCCCCCTCCAGCAAGAGCTCGAGGGCCCTGGCCTCTGCTCCCTCGGCCAGCGCACGCCGCCACCCCTTCGCCCCCTCGTCCTCCGTGGACGCAGGGCTCGGGCTGACCCCAGGGCTACCGGCCCCCGAGTCCTGGCGAGAGGAGAGGAAGAGGCCTCCTCCTGCGACCATGAGCAGCAGCGCCCCCGCCGCGATCGCGGCGCGCGAGCGCCCGGTCCTCCGATCCGCGAGGTCGAGCTCCACCCCCTGACCCAGGGCTTCCAAGACGCGGATCCAGTCCGAGAGGCTTGGGCGGGCGGCGGGGTCCTTGCGCAGGCTCTCGGTCACGAGCGCGACCAAGGGGGCCGGGACGTCGGGCCTGACCTTCGAGAGCGAGGGAGGCTCTCGCTCCATGATCATGATCACGAGCTGGATCATGTCCACGCAATCGCTGCCGAGGGGAGGGTCGCCCGCCAGCAACCAGTAGAGGGTCGCCCCCAGACCGTAGACGTCAGTCGAGGCGGACTCGGCCCGCTCACCCATGACCTGCTCGGGCGCCATGGTCGCTGGGGTCCCCAGGGCGACGCCGCTCTGGGTCAAGCGCGTCTCGCGACTCGGCTCGAGCGCCAGCCCAAAGTCGACCAAGTGCGGCGCCCCCGACTCGTCGAGCATCACGTTGTCGGGCTTGAGGTCTCGGTGGAGGACCCCGCGCTCGTGGGCGTGTGAGAGGGCCTGCGCCAGCCCCAACCCGTACTCGATCGCCTCCTCGGGCGCGATCACGTCTCCCCTGTCCAAGCGCTCCCCGAGAGACCCTCCGCTCAGGAGGTCCACGACTAGGTAGGGGATCGAGCCCTCGAAGGAGGCGCTGTGGACCCTCAAGATCCTCGGGTGGTCGAGCCGCGCGCTCAGCTCGGCCTCCCGCTTGAAGCGCTCCAGCTCTCCCTCGAAGCCTGGCGCCCTCGAGTCGGCCAAGATCGTCTTGAGCGCGTAGCGGACGCCCAGCTCCTTGTGCTCGACCTCGAACACGGCTCCCATGCCTCCGCGTCCGAGGATCCCCACGACCCGGTAGGGGCCGAAGCCTCTCATTCCCGCGAGCCTGGCCCCCGTCTCGGCCACGTGCTCTGGGCTTCCCAAGGACGCGGTCGCGCCGACGCGCTCCAGCTCGTGGCCGATCAGGTCCGTCTCCTGCCGGTCCCACCCCTCGGAGTCCGAGAGACGGAGCGGGTCTGAGCTAGGGTTTGGGGGAGGAGCTGGCACGGGAAGCCATAGTGGCCAGGGCGCACTCCGGGGGCAAGACGCCGCTTGATTCGGCCCGTGGTGTGACTGTTCCCATTCGTCCCTCCGCTCGCCTAGAATCCTCGCCCCAGCCCGGAGGCCTCATGGACGCTGAGCAGTACTTCACCAACCTCGCCCTCGCCGCCATGGTGGACGGCCACCTCGACGACGCCGAGCGCGTCCTCCTCGAGCAGCACGCCGCCAACCTGCGCCTGACCTCAGAGCAGGCCCAGTCGGTCCTCAATCGCGTGTTCGCAGGCGAGCTCAAGGGCTTCGTCAAGCCGCAGAGCCCCGAGGCGCGCAAGGCCGCCTTCCGGGCCGTGGTCCGAATCCTGCGCGCTGACAAGGTCCTCACGAGCAAAGAGCAGCGCATGATCAAGGTCCTGGGCATGCAAATGGAGATCGACGATTCGCTGATCGACAACGCCCTCGGCCCCAAGTGGGACCCCAACATGTAGCCCGCTCCGCGTCGTCCTCTTCCTTGGAACTAACGACGCAGACCCGAAACACCAGAGCTCACCCTTCCCCGACCCTGCTCTACGACCGAAGATCGCCCGCCGCACCGCGCCCTCTCGCGCGGTCGCGCGGGCGCTTTGCGTTCGAGCGCAGGAGGTGACCCCATGACGACCCACGCCCCCCCCGCCACCCGTCGCGCCGCGCCTCGCACGGCCGACCTCAAGGCGATCCTCGCCGAGCGAATCCTGGTCCTCGACGGAGCGACCGGGACTCGGATCCAGACCGAAGAGCTCCAGGAAGCCGACTTCCGTGGCGAGCGCTTCAAGGATCACTCAGACGAGCTCCTGAACCTCAACGACCTCCTCGTCTTGACCCAGCCCGAGCTGATCCTCGGGATCCATGGCGAGTACCTCGCCGCTGGCGCCGACGTGATCGAGACCAACACCTTCAACGCGAACTCGATCTCGCTCGCCGACTACGGCCTCAGCGAGCTCGTCTACGAGATCAACCTCGAGGCGGCCAAGCTCGCCAAGCAGGCCGTCGCCAACTTCGAGGCCGAGCACCCGAACGAGAAGCGTTTCGTGGCGGGGTCGATCGGCCCGACCAGCCGCATGCTCTCTATGTCGCAAGACGTAAACGACCCCGCCTCCCGCAACACGAGCTTCGAGGAGCTACGCGGGACCTACTACGACCAGGTCCGCGGCCTAGTCGAGGGCGGCGTCGACCTCCTCCTGCCCGAGACCAACATTGACACCCTCAACCTCAAGGCCTGCCTCTTCGCCATTGATCAGGTCCTGAGCGAGCGCGGCGTCGCGATCCCCACGATCGCCTCGGTGACCTTCATTCAAGAGGGCTCGGACCGGACCCTCTCTGGCCAGACCCTGCAGGCCTTCCTGGCCTCGATCCGCCACGCCGACCTCCTCGGCGTCACCATCAACTGCGCCCTGGGCCCGATCCACATGCGGGCTCAAGTCCAGGAGCTAGCTCAGCGCTGTCCTCTGGTGACAGGCTGCTACCCCAACGCGGGGCTCCCGAATGAGTTCGGCGGGTTCGACATGGACCCCGAGTCCATGGCCAAGGTCCTGGCCGAGTTCGCGGAGGCCGGCTGGCTGAACATAGTCGGCGGCTGCTGCGGCACCATGCCGACGCATATCAAGGCGATCGCCGACGCGGTCCGCGGGCTCCCCAAGCGTGAGCTCCCCGAGCTCGAGGAGCGGACGACCTTCAGCGGCCTCGACGCCTATGAGTTCCGCGAGGACGCCAACCTGACCATGGTCGGCGAGCGGACCAACGTCGCCGGCTCGCGCAAGTTCCTCCGCTTGATCCGCCAGGAGAAGTTCGAGGAGGCCGTCGAGATCGCGCGCAAGCAGGTCGAGGGCGGCGCGAACCTGATCGACGTCTGCATGGACGAGGCCCTCCTGGATGGGAAGGCCTGCATGACGACCTTCCTCAATCAGATCGCCTCGGAGCCCGACGTGGCTCGGGTCCCGGTCATGGTCGACAGCTCGGACTTCGAGATCCTCGAGGCCGGCCTCAAGTGCGTCCAAGGCAAGGGCGTCGCCAACTCGCTGAGCCTCAAGGACGGCGAGGAGCTCTTCTTGGAGCGCGCCCGGATCGTGCGCCGCTACGGCGCGGCGGTCGTGATCATGGCCTTCGACGAGGTCGGCCAAGCCACTGGCGTCGAGCGCCGCGTCGAGATCGCGAGCCGGGCCTATCGCCTCCTGACCGAGGAGGCGGGCTTCCTGCCCCAGGACATCATCTTCGACCTCAACGTCTATCCCGTCGCGACGGGCCTCGAGGCAGACGAGCGCAACTCGCTGGACTTCATTGAGGCGATCGCCGCGGTCAAGAAGCTCTTCCCCGAGGTCCGCTTCTCGGGCGGCGTCAGCAACGTCAGCTTCTCCTATCGCGGGAACGACGTCGTGCGCGAGGCCATGCACGCGGTGTTCCTCTACCACGCGATCCAAGCCGGCCTCGACATGGCTATCGTCAACGCAGGACAGCTAACGGTCCTCGACGAGGTCGATGCCGACCTCCGCGAGGCCGTGGAGGACGTGATCCTGGCCCGCAAGGCCGGCGCCACGGACCGCCTGACCGAGATCGCCGAGCGCTACCTGGGCCAGAAGACGGTCCGCGCCGAGGACACGGCCTGGCGCGAGGAGCCCCTCCCCGAGCGGATCAAGCACGCCCTCCTGCACGGAGTCGTGACCTTCGTCCAAGAGGACATGGCTGAGGCCCTCGCGACCTACCCCACGCCCCTCTCGGTGATCGAGGGCCCGCTCATGGACGGCATGTCCGTCGTGGGAGAGCTCTTTGGCGCCGGGAAAATGTTCCTCCCTCAGGTCGTCAAGAGCGCCCGAGTGATGCAGAAGGCCGTGGCCGAGCTGACCCCCCACATGCAGCGCAAGGCCGGCGAGACCCGCGGCAAGATCCTCCTGGCCACGGTCAAGGGCGACGTCCACGACATAGGCAAGAACATTGTCGGCGTCGTCTTGGGCTGTAACGGGTTCGAGATCGTGGACATGGGCGTCATGGTCTCCTGCGAGAACATCCTCAAGAAGGCCCGCGAGATCAGCGCCGACTACGTCGGCCTCTCGGGTCTGATCACGCCCTCGCTCCACGAAATGGTCCACGTGGCCAAGGAAATGAAGCGCCAGGAGTTCGACGTCCCGCTCCTGATCGGCGGCGCCACCACCTCGCGCAAGCACACCGCCGTCAAGATCGCGCCCGAATACGACCAGACCCTCCACGTCCTCGACGCGACCTGCGCCGTCGACGTGCTCTCGGCTCTGACCGACAAAGACGCCCGCGCCAAGCTCCTCGCAGAGACCCTGACCGAGCAGGAGGCTGCCCGGGTCGCCTTCGCCAAGCGCGCCGACAAGAAGCCCCTCCTCCCTTGGGCCGACGCCAAGCTGAACCGCCTCCAGCTCGAGTTCAGCGACCTCGGGCAGCCGGCTCTCGGCGTCCAGCTCCTTCAGCCGAGCCTGGCTGAGGTCCGCGAGTACATCGACTGGACTCCCTTCTTCACGACCTGGCAGCTCCGCGGGACCTACCCCAAGATCCTCGAGCGTCCGGGCGTGGGCGAGAAGGCCAAGGAGCTCAAGGCCGACGCCGACGCCATGCTCGATCAGATCGTGAACGAGGGCTGGTTCCAGCCTCAGGCGATCTACGGCCTCTTCCCCGCCGCCAGCGAAGGCGAGGACATAGTCGTCCTCGACGAGGCTCGCCAAGAGGTCCGAGCCCGCTTCCCCATGCTCCGCCAGCAGAGCCAGCTCAAGCGCGGCCCCAACCTGTCCCTGGCAGACTTCGTTGCGCCGCGCGAGAGCGGCGCCGAAGATCACCTCGGGGCCTTCGTGGTCACCGCGGGTCCGGGCGCAGGCGAGGCCGCCGCGCGCTTCCGCGCCGACCACGACGAATACCAGGCGATCATGGTCCAAGCCTTGGGCGATCGAATCGCCGAGGCCCTGGCCGAGTGGCTCCACGAGCGCGTCCGCGCCGAGTGGGGCTACGAGCCCGTCGGGACCCACAGCAAGGCGGACCTGATCCGCGAGCGCTATCGCGGGATTCGTCCAGCGCCGGGCTATCCGGCCTCGCCCGATCACCTCCTCAAGCCTCGCCTCTTCTCGCTCCTCGGCGAGGAGCCCATAGGCGTAACCCTGACCGAGTCCATGGCCATGCTCCCGGCCTCCTCGGTCAGCGGCCTCTACTTCGCGCACCCAGACGCCCGCTACTTCGGCGTGGGTCGAATCGGCCAAGACCAGGTCGCGGACTACGCCGCCCGCATGGAGATCGAAATCGAGACCGCCCAGCGCTGGCTGGCCCCGAACCTCGACGCCTGACCCTTGCCGCCGCCCCTAGACTCGTCACCACCGGACGCTTCTCAGCCGGACGAGGGCCCGAGCCCGACCGCCTCCGACCCTAGCGACGAGGGAGCCATCCTTCCGCCGCTGACGCCTTGGGCGCTGCGAGCGCCGCCCTCAGCGCCAGAGCCCCTCGAGCGAATCCTGCGCGGGCTCCTGCTCTCCCCGCTCTTGGTGGGCGGCTTCCACCTCGGAGTCACAGCGCTCAGCGAGGACTCCGACCTGGTCTGGTATCTCTTCGCCGGTCAACTCGCCCTCCTCGCCGTCCCGGTGGCCTACGTCGAGTCCGCCCTCCACGCGCGAGGCGTCAAGCTCCGGGCCGCGGCGAGCTGCCTGCTCCTCCTAGCGATCACCGCTGCGGCCTGGCTCCTCATAGGCCAGACCTTCTACGCCCAGGGCGTCGTCGCAGGGATCGACCAGGCCAGCGCGCTCCGCTCCAGCGTCCTCGTCCTTACCAAGGTCTCGCTCCAAGACGCCGCCGCCTATCTCCTCCCGCTGGGACTCCCCTTCACGGCCTCACTCCTGCTCAACCTCCAAGGCGTCCGCTGGCGTTGGCAGTCGCTGTTGCTCCTGCTCTGTGTTCCCCCCGCCATGATCCTGATGGCGGCGGTCGGTGGGGGAGGAGGCCCAGCGCTCAAGTTCGACCTCACGATCGTGTTCATGAGCGCGCTCTTGATCCCGCTCGCGAACGCCGGCGCAGCTTCCCTTGCCCGCCGCTGGCGCCAGCGAAGCGCCTAACACTCGCGAGGAAGAGAGAGCCTTCCTGTCCTGTCGAGAACAGGGCGCGAGAGGCAGTCGCGAGGCCGAGCGTCAGCCCCACCTCGTCTCCTCAACCCGAACCCCCCGAGGGGAGCCTCCCCACTCCCAAGCCCAGGACTGGCCAAGACGACTCCGCGCCTTCCTTCTCAGGAGCGCGCTCTTGATCCCGCGAGACGATTTCTGCGCTCTCCGCTAGCTCTCTGCGAACTCTGCGCTAGGAATCACCACACAACCAGACGGGTCCTACCAAAGTGGGATCCATGACAACCAACGCGAAAGGCCGCCTGCCGAAGCAGGCGGCCTTCCTCAGTTCGGCGTTCGAGCCTTACTGAACCTGGAGCGAGGCCAGGAAGGGCGAGGTCCCTGGACGACGGAACTTGCCGTGGCTGTGGACGGCGGCGGTGACCTTGCCGCCCGCGCCCGAGACCATGCGGATCATGAGGAAGCGATCACCGGTCTCGATCAGGAGGTCGCGAGCGGGGACGTTGTTGATCGTGAACTTGCGCTCGTTGATCAGCTTGCCGCCGCTGCGAACCAGGGACTGGCTGCGAGCGCTGTCGAGGAGCTGGTCACCCGTGAGGTTCGACTGGAGGCCCGAGGTCACCGAGACCATGAAGCGCTCGTCGCCCTTGTCGTAGGCCCAGCTCTTCATCGTGATCCCGTTGGTGGTCGTGGTGCCCGCGGTGGGAACGCCCGGGAACAGGGCCTTGAAGCCCTCGCCGTTGTAGAGCGTGCCCGAGGTCGGGACGTTCGTGACGGGGAGGACGTTGCCCGTGGTCGGGTCGACCTTGACCAGGCCGCTCTCAGCCGCGGCCTCGTTCAGGCGAGCCCGAACGTAGGGGCGGTTCTCCGGCGGGACCGAAGCCACGATCCGGTCGTGGTTGGCGCGCAGGTCCTGAGCTCGCTTGGCCGCGAGCTGACGAGCCGCCTCGTTGCGACGCTCGAGGGCCTCGGCGTAGAGCTTCATGACCTCGGCCTTCTTGTCAGCCGCGCTCGGCGTGCTGGGGTCGGTCTTGGTCAGTCCGTCGTTGACGCCGTTGGTGAGCGCGTTCTCCCAGGGGGAGTTGATCCGGTTCCCGTTGTAGGGATCGACGCCGAGGCTGTTGCCGTAGCGATCGGTCATGGGGCTATAGCGATCGCCGTAGTTCCGGGGCAGCTGGTCGCGGCCCATGGAGTAGGTCCCGCTCCGGGGATCGTAGTAGGTGTCCATGGGGCGCGGAGCGTAGTCGCCGCTCGAGCCGCCGTAGGCTCGAGGCGAGTAGTTCCCGGAGTTCCCGCTGTAGTCACCGATCGTGGTCGGCGTGGTTCGCAGGATCGGAGCGTCCGTGGGCAAGTTGCGCACGAGGGGCTCCATGTCCGTCGTCAGGGGCCGACCCGCGTCCGAAGGACCCGCGACCGTCGAGCCGCCACTCGGAGTGACAGGCGTCGTCCCGCTGGTCGGGCCGGTGACGGGCGTCCCAGCGGTCCCGCCGCCACCAGCCGGCGTCTGACCCAGGGCCTGAGCCAAGCGAGCCTCGAGGTCGGCGTTGCGACGCTGAAGCTCCTCTAGGCTGGCCTGCATCCGCTCTTGGTTGACCTTCATGTCCGCCAGGGACTGGCGGAGCTCCTCGGCCATGGCGTTCGCCATGGCGCCGTGATCCGTCGTGTCGGCGGCGATCTGATCAGCGACAGCTTGATCGCTCGGTGCCGCAGCCTCCGTGTCGATCTCGTCAGGCTTGATCTCCACGACCCGCTGCTCGGCCGGAGCCGTCTGCTGGTCCGTCGGGATCGCGCCCGTAGCCGCCTGCTGGTCCGTCGGTGCCGCGCCCTGGTCGGCCGGAGCCGTGCCCTGGTCGGCCGGAGCCGTCTGCTGGTCCGTCGGAGCCGTGCCCTGGTCGGCCGGAGCCGTGCCTTGGTCGGCCGGAGCCGTGCCTTGGTCGGCCGGAGCCGTGCCTTGGTCGGCCGGAGCCGTGCCTTGGTCGGCCGGAGCCGTGCCTTGGTCGGCCGGAGCCGTGGCCTGATCGGTCGGCGCCGTGCCGGCCGCCGCTTGCTGATCGGTCGGCGCCGTGCCGGCCGCCGCTTGCTGATCGGTCGGCGCCGTGCCGGCCGCCGCTTGCTGATCGGTCGGCGCCGTGCCGGCCGCCGCTTGCTGATCGGTCGGAGCCGTGCCGCCCATGGCCTCGGCCAGTGCCTTTTGGTCAGCGTCGAGCGCTGCCTCGACGTCGTGCTGGAGGACGTTGGCGAAGATCTCCGAGACCTGCTGCTCGCCCTCCTCCTTCAGCTGCGCCTGAGCCTGAACGGGGTCGGTCGGGATCGGAGCCGGGCGAGCGGCCTGGGCAGCCATGACGCCAGCGCCGTCAGCGACGGTCTGAACCGGCTCTTGGGCGGGGATCTGAACCTCGGGGATCGGCTTCGTGCCAGCCGCTTGCTGGTCGGTCGGTGCCGCTCCTGCAGCCGCTTGCTGGTCGGTCGGCGCCGTTCCTGCAGCCGCTTGCTGATCGTTGGGGACCGTAGCGGCCGTCGACTGCTGGTCGGTCGGAGCCGTGCCGTCGGCAGCTTGCTGGTCCGTCGGCGCCGTCGCTTGGTCGGCCGGAGCCGTGCCGTCAGCAGCCTGCTGGTCCGTCGGCGCCGTCGCTTGGTCGGCCGGAGCCGTCCCAGCGGCAGCTTGTTGGTCCGTCGGAGCCGTGCCAGCCGCAGCTTGTTGATCCGTCGGAGCCGTCGCTTGGTCGGCCGGAGCCGTGCCCGCCGCAGCTTGTTGATCCGTCGGAGCCGTCGCTTGGTCGGCCGGAGCCGTGCCAGCCGCGGCCTGCTGATCCGTCGGAGCCGTGGCTTGGTCGCTCGGAGCCGTGCCCGCCGCAGCCTGCTGATCCGTCGGAGCCGTGGCCTGGTCGCTCGGAGCCGTGCCCTGGTCGCTCGGAGCCGTGCCCTGGTCGCTCGGAGCCGTGCCCTGGTCGCTCGGAGCCGTGCCCTGG
>Ga0316202_10002026_pt1 | contig 13995 bp, 21 predicted proteins | sample 3monrhotite_MG_FD_204934 | JGI IMG/M metagenome (GOLD analysis project Ga0316202, IMG submission 204934) | Microbial mat bacterial communities from mineral coupon in-situ incubated in ocean water Damariscotta River, Maine, United States -... | ecosystem: Environmental > Aquatic > Marine >... | reverse complement strand
AGCATCCGTTAATTTAGGAGGAAATACCTCATCAACACGTTGGGATAATCTCTATGCTAATAATGGATATTTTAATAATGGTTTAAATGTTAATAACTTATTCGTTGTAGATTCCGATGGTAATGTCGGTATAGGTACAGATAGCCCTGATAATATTTTCCACATTTCACAATCAAATCAAAATGCTTACACAGAAGCTCTTATTGAAAATACTGCCACACTTGGCGCTGTTGGTTTTGAATTTAAAACAAGCACATATCGTTGGAAAATAGGAGTTAATACTAATGATCACTATAGAATTAGAGACGAAATCAATGGTGATAATGTTTTAGTTGTAGAAGATGGTGCAGGTCAAGATGCTTTGAGGATCATAGCAGGTGGCAATGTTGGTATAGGTACATCATCACCTACTGAAAAGTTAGAAGTTAGCGGTGATTTAATGCTCCAAGAAAACGGTGTTATTAAAAACAAAAATAATACCACACAATTTAGATTTGGAGTAAATGACTTATATTTAGATTCAGGTCACTTAAGAGCTGGTTATAGTGTTGGTATCAGAGGAAATAGAGGTAGTACAAAGGGAATGGAACAAGGTTCAACACGAAACTCTGACCTTGGACTGTATTGCGCGTCAATAGAAGCAATCAGTATTAGAAACGATGGAAACGTTGATGCTAATTACAACTTTACAATAAATCAAGATCTTTCAGTATCTGGTGATTCATCATTCAGCAACCGCCCAACAGTGAATGGAACTGGCGTTCTTTTAAGCGGCGAAGGTGGCGGCGGAACAGTTGCAAATGTTGTTCACACAACTGGAGATCAAACAATAAGCGGCACTAAATCCTTTGGCAAAATATCTCTATCAGAAAATTCATTTGTTACAGAGACTGGTAGTTTTACCATGAGTTCTACGCACAGAGGAGCTACAGTACTTCTTCAAAATTCTGCACCAATGACAGTAACTATACCAGCTCAAGTTTCTGGACATACAACAACATTTATCGCTGAAACATCCAACAGTGTTGTTTTTTCAACTGGGGCTGGGATATCTGGCTTCAACTCTTTTAATTCGGCAAATCAAATAGCTGGCATTTATGGTCAGGCCCAAATCATTTTCAAATCACCAGAATACGCATTTTTAGGAGGTAACGTAGTATGAGTTTTTTACCTAGTTTATCTCCAGGCAACGTTCCAAATGTTTTACCTACTGATTGGAAATACGATATAAATGATCCGTGGGTTAGACCAACCGAATGGTTGGATTTGAATGTGCCAGATGGTGTGCCAGAAAAGATTATTGGTTTGGTCGCGGTATTCCCTAATGAAAGAGCTGCACAAAATTATGTCGCTTTTAATTTAGATACCGATGACGGTTCTTCTTATACGGTAGATTGGGGTGATGGCAATGTTGAAACTCTTGCCTCTAATGTTACCCATTATCACGTATATGATTATGATGATTTGCCAGTTAATACTGAATTTAGAGGATATAGGCAAGCCGTATTCGAAGTTACTTTAGGCGATGGAGTAGTTTTTGGTACTTCTAGTGGTCAAATTAATTTTGATATAGACGGTCCATATGTTGGCAATGCCAGTTATACTTATAGAGCTGGTCCAAATATTTTAGATTTATTTGTAAGTAGTTCAAACGCTACAACTCATACGATTAACTATAGCCGACCAATGAGAATGGTCGAGCAAATTGAAATCAGAAATACATCAAGCAATAGGTTAACGCAACCAGAAAGACTTTATCAAGGTTGCCGTTCTTTAAGATCAATACCCTTTGTGCCTTATATTCGAAATGCTGGAGCTGAATATTACGCAAGAGCGTTTTCTGATTGCCACTCCTTAACCCTTTTACCAGATGATTTTGCTAGCACAGACAAATATTGGTTTAAAAATCCAAGCAATATGCAAGAGACTTTTCGTTATTGCTATGCACTTAGGTACATGCCAGAAGGTTTGTTTGGTGACGGGATGCTTACATCTTGTAGTAGCTGGTATTTAACATTTGCTGATTGTAGAAATTTAAAATATATACCATACGTTGGAGTAAGGAATACAGGCAGTGTTCGCATTGATTATATGTTTTTAAATTGCTTGGATTTAAGAGCAATACCGCAAGGTGTAGACATAAGTAAAATGGATGGTAACGGAATTGATAGAATGTTTTCCAATCTAAGTAAATGTTATGATTTTTCAGTTTTAACAGAGCAAGGAGGGCTTGACGCTATTGAACGAACCAGCAATTTTGATATGACTCAGGTTTTTTATAATTTCGATTCATTGAAAGTGTTTCCTTATTTGGGCCAATTTACAAGATGTACTAATGCGACAAATATGTTCGCTAATGCAACACAAATTGAAAGATTTGATTCTCAATATACACATTTAGATTTTACGAATTGTACTGATTTTCAAAATACGTTTCAGAGCCTTGCGTTGTTAAAAGAACTTCCTCCGATACACGTTAATAATTTGACAGACTCTAGATCATTATATAGAACATTTTACGGGTCCGAATCTTTAATATCAGTGAAATTTGTAGGAATGAACGCTGGGCCAAGTGATGGAGAATATTACCAATGCTTTTATAATTGCGCCTCTTTGCAATATATCGAAGGTATAGATTTTTCGTATGCAAATGATTCTGGTGATATGACTCAAACATTTTACGTAACCAGAAATATAAATTACATTAAATTCCCAGGTGGAGCTACTGATGAAACTGGTTTTAAGTATAGTACAGATCTAAGATATAATCCTCTTAATCGAGACGCCTTACTTGAAATCTTTAATCACCTAGTTACAATTACACATTCAGCAACACTAGATATAAGAAACAATTCTTTTACAGCGGATTTAACAGCCGCTGATAAACTTATAGCAACTAATAAAGGTTGGACACTATCACTTTAATTATGGAAGAAGAAAACGGATTTTATAAACTGGAAGTAGGAGCGAAAAGATCAGTAATGCTTTTTGCTACTCACTTAGAAAATAAAGGTTACACTTTAGATATTGACCTAAAGGATACGTATGCTTATCCACTTGATGGGTGGAGATGCTTTAATACTCTATCTGAAGCATGTGAGTTTTATGATATAGACGAAGAAGAGCAAAGGGAAATTTTATTTCCTGAAGAAAAATTTTAAAAAAAGCGAAAAATACTTTGAATATTTGGTATTATATAATATAACATTTATATGGACATAGAAATCGGACATATTTTACTAGTATTCATCTTAGCTCTTTTTTGTATTGAGGTTTTTAAATTATTCTTATCATCAAATTTAAAATCAAACTCTAAAAGTTTACCAATACAGAGAGCAAGCACCAAGGAAAAACCAGTCAAAAAGACTGCTACAAAAAAAGCCGTTAAACGGGTTACTAAAAAAACAACTAAAAAAACAAAATAAAAATTATGGAAATTATCATTGCAGCAATTGTCGGCTTCGTAGCTGGAGCTTTAGTTTTTAGAAACAATGCTATTAGAGCCGAAAAGCTCCTTGCACAAACTCAAGAAGCTCTTGTAAAACTAAAGAAGTAAGTCTCTCATTAGAGTTGTCTCCCCCTAGTTAATTAGGGTATTTGAGATTTTTCAATCCCCTTTTTGTTAAAGAAGGGGATTTTTTTGTTTGATAAACATCCTATGACTATATATATAAAATATGGATTATAAAACTCTAGAAGACTTAGTTATCAAGTGGGCTAAAGATAGAAATATCTTTGAAAAGTCTAACCCAATAAAACAAATTAGTAAAACACAAGAAGAGCTTGACGAAACTATTGAAGCCTTAAAATCGCTACAATTATTGTCTGAGCCTGAGAATGAAATAGCTCGATCTGAAGCAATGGTAGAAGTTAAAGACGGAATTGGCGATATGGTTGTAACCATTATCCTTCTTTCGGAAATGGTCGGGGTAAAAATGGAAGACTGTTTAAAAGCAGCTTATAATGAAATTAAAGATCGTAAAGGTAAAATGGTCAACGGTTTATTTGTTAAAGAATCTTAAATGAAGCCAATAATTTTTTTAGATATGGACTCTGTCGTTGTTAATTGGACAGACTCAATCATCGATTATTTAGATCTTGACAATTACTCTGATTCATCTAACGGCTTGAGGGGCTGTGTGAATGCAGAGCAATCAAAAGAGATAGACGAGATAATGGAAAGCTACTTGTTTTGGATTTCTTTGAAGCCATTCGATTGGAGCAATCAGTTAGTCGATAGAGTTTCTGAGATTGGAGATTTATATTTTTTAAGTAAGGGAAGACCTAACCCATCTTGCTTTGGCGGCAAGATGGATTGGATAAAGAAGTATTTTCCACATTATCAAGATAAGTTAATTATTACTTCCAAGGACAAATTTGTATGTTCTCGTCCAAACAACTTCTTGATTGATGACGACGAGAGGCATAAATTACCTTGGGAAAAGAGAGGTGGCAAATTCTTTCATTGGAAAGAAATTAGAGAAAAACATTTTTGCGAGTCAGAATTCAATAAAAGACTTGTTGGCATACAACTATTAGTAGATACTTACAAACATGGCATATAAGGAATTAGAACACTATGTTCCCAAGGGCTGGGGGTATGAAAAATGGATTGTCAATAATGATAAATATTGCGGCAAGGTGCTTTACTTTATCAAAGGAAAGAAATGTTCTTGGCATTATCACAAACTTAAGCACGAAACATTTTATATTCAAGAGGGTCAACTAAAGGTAACCTATGGAGTAGACAATGATATTGAAAAGGCAGAAACTATTATTTTAAATAAGGGCGATATATTCGAGGTTCCAGTTGGTTTAATTCATCAGATGGAAGCTGTTCTAGACACAGAAATGTTTGAGTTCTCGACTCAGCACTTTGATCAAGATAGTTATAGAGTTACCAAAGGAGATTAGTGAAAAAAGTTTTACTTACAGGTTCCAAGGGCTTTGTTGGCTCTAGATTTTTAGAGACTATGTCTGACAAATACGACATAGTAACTTTGGATAAAGACGAAGTCCATAAGATAGAATCAATCTTACTACAGCAAGGTATTGATTGCGTGTTCCATATTGGAGCCGAAACAGACACTACATCTGTTGATGTTCAGGAGATATTTAAATATAATTGTTTGTTTTCTGACAGGCTAATTGAATTGTCTTTGCATCTCAATATACCAGTTGTATTCTCTTCTTCGGCATCGTTATATGGCAACGGTAATAATATTCCTCTTAATCCCTATGCTTGGAGTAAATGGGTGACAGAAAATAAATGGGGTAATCATCACCTTTTTACTGCCCTTAGATATTATAATGTTTTCGGTATTGGAGAGCATAATAAGAATCTAAAAATGACTTCGGTCCTCTATCAACATTTACGTAAAAATAAATTTATTTTGTTTGATGGAAATCCTATGCCTAAAAGAGATTTTGTTTATGTGGACGATGTTATAAGTGCCAATATTCACGCTTTTGAAAATAAAATCTATGGAGTGTTTGATGTGGGAACAGGCAATGCTAGACCTTTTGAAGACTTTGCCCGCATAATGGACAAAGATGTAGAATATATTGAAAACCCTATTAAGTCTCAGTATCAAGATTATACCTGTGCGAATGAAAAAAAATTCTTGACAAATTGGAAACCCCAGTATAATCTGGAGTCTGCAATCAAGAACATCATCGCGTATTATAATGTATAAAAAAGATACTGGGCAAAACCTACTAAGATACAAATTCAAAGATCATAAATTCATAGTTTTTGACTATGAGACAGAAAATTTAAATCTTTGTTGCTTAAACAAGCCTTGGGAGCTTGGCTACATTGTCGTAGAGAATGGCAAAGTAACGAAGAAAGTTAATGATCGTATCTTGTGGAAAGATTTAAATATCTCCGAAGAGGCAAAAAGGATCACCAAGTTTGATATGGCGGACTATAAGAAGACCGCCAAAGAGCCAGAGGAGGTGTTAAATAATTTTGAAAGATACCTTTTTGACAAAGATTTTACCGTAGTGCATTATAATGGTCTAAATTTTGATATGTATATACATCAACTTTTTAGAGAGAAAGTTGGAAAGCAATCAAATTATTCTTTTTTGTATCGAAGCTTAGATGTCTTAAGCTTGTGTCGCGCTTTTAGGTTAGAGCAACAGCCACCAGAAACTAGAGAAGGTTTCTTTTTCTGGCAGACTCAATTAGCCGCGTACTATTCTAGCCCGAAGCTTAGATCTGTTAGAAAAAAACAAATGAAAGGATCTACGACACTATCCTCTATGGCCAAAGAACTAGATGTATCGGTTTCTGGCGATGCTTGGCATAGTGGTCTTTATGATGTTGAGGTTACGTGGGAAATATTAAAATCTCTTTTTTGGAAACTAGAAATAAGCTCGCACCATATAAAATGATTAATTTATTCTATAGCGCAAATTCCTTCAATTCTATCCTTTCTTTGTCGGATAAAACCGTTGGAGGTGGTAGTAATTCTATTGTAGAAATAGCAGATGAAATGGCTATGGATAAGGTATTTTTGGTAGAAAAGAATCCATCTTCATTCCCGTTGGCATTTCAAAATCTTGGTAAAAAACTAGTATATGGAATAGAGTTTATCGTCTGTGAAAATATACAAGATAAGTCTATTACTTCGATTGAAACCGAGCATAAAATTATTATTTTTGCGGCTGATGGTTCTGCCTATAACAAAGGCTTGATGAAATTATACTCTATCGCCGCAACTAATGGAGATTATAATGGACAGCCAAGGTTAGATTTTGACACGATTAATAAAAACTGGATAGATGGATTGGTAATGGTAATTCCTTTTTACGATAGCTTTTTATATAACAATCTTCTTTTAGGTTACAATTGCAATATATCTTTAAGTCAAAAACCTATATTCTGCTTAGAGGATCATAATCTTCCTTATGACAAAATTATAAAAAAGAAAGTTATGGAGTTTGCAGAACAAAATAACTGTGAAACTTTACATACTCACAAAGTTCTTTACAAGAGAAAGGTTGACATAGTTTCGTTTCAGACTTATAGATGTATCCAAAATAAAACCAGCATGGAAAAACCCAACTTAGAAGGATTTGCAAGCAACAATTTTAATATAGCATGATCGAAGACACTAAATTTAAAAGTCAATTTAAAAATTATTCAGACTCTTATTCTATTGATGGAGTGAGAATTCCTTCTGTAAATATCGACGAAAGCTATCAAAGAAAGTATAATCTTGATACAAGCATGCCAGACACGGACATTTTGAGGCAAATATGCTTGATTGGATACAAGAAAAAAGGTATACATCTTTTACCCAATAAACAAGATTACATTGATCGCGTGAAATTTGAACTATCTACACTAGAGAGGCTTGGATTTACTCGATACATGTTAATGGTATGGGACTTAATCGAATGGTGCGACGAAAGAAATATAGCCAGAGGATGGGGAAGAGGCTCTGTAGGAGGCTCTCTAATAGCCTATTTATCTGGTTTGGTTGCAGTTGATCCTATTGAGCATGGATTAATCTTCGAGAGATTTATTAACGAATCTAGAGCGAAGAGCAAAATGATTAACGGAGAGCAATATTCCGACGGAAGCACCGTTCCAGATATTGATATTGATGTATCGTATCTTGACAGGGATAGAGTGGTAAAAGAATATCTAGAATCAAAATATCCAAACAGGACTTGCCACATATCTACAATGAATACTCTTTCTACAAAGCTAGTGCTTAAAGAGGTTTGCAAGAAGTATGCAATGTACGACGAATCCAAAGCAAACCGAATCTCATCTATGATTGGTAGCGATGCAGGAACTCTAGATAGTCTAGAGAGAACTATTGAAAATAATAACGATTTTAGAGATTGGGTAGAAAGTAATCAAGATATTTTCAATATAGCTAGAAAACTTATAGATCTCCCAAGAAATTTTGGAGTACATGCAGCTGGTATCGTAGTTTCTTACGATGAAGTTTACGACTCTCTACCTCTTGAAGTTAGAAAAGATAATGAAGGAAAAGAGAAGATAATCACATCTTACTGTAAAGATGATGTTGCGGAAAAAGAAATTAAATTAGATTGTTTGGGACTTAAAACGGTAGACATTATCTATAAGACCTCTGAGAATGTAGGCTATGATATTAGTAACTTCGACCCAGAAGACCCTAAAATTTATGAATTTTTGTGTTCTTTTGATTATACATATGGTATATTTCAATTAGATGGAGATACTGCAAGCAGAGTAACTAGAAGGGTTAAGCCAAAATGCCTGAGTGATGTTTCTGCTATTTCCGCTATAGCTCGCCCTGGAGCTTTGGCTTTCTTAGATAAGTTCGTTGAGGCGAGAGAAACTGGCAATCAAGAATCAATCCATCCTTCTATCGATGAATTGCTAAAAGAGACTTCTGGAGCGATCTTATATCAAGAACAGATCATGGCCATCGCTAATAAAGTATATGGATTTTCTTTATTAGAAGCAGATGTTCTTAGAAAGATTATTGGAAAGAAGAAAGTAAAAGCTGTGAGAGAATGGGAAAATAAGATTTACGAGGCTGGAGAGCGTCACAACATCCCTAGAGAAGCCACAGAGGTTTTCTGGAATACAGTTCAGGCTTCAGCCAAATACTCCTTTAATAAGTCGCATTCTGTAGCTTACAGCTATATCTCTGTATTATGCTCCTATCTCAAGATAACTTATCCTGCATATTTTTTTAAAAACTGCCTAATGCTTGCTAGAACCTTTCAGAATAGTGAAGCTAGAATTTTACAAATCTCCAAAGAAGCTCCTTACTTTGGGGTAGAAATAAAGCCACCAGACTTAATGGAGTCAAGTGAAGACTTCACTGTTAAAGGTAACGTCATCCGATATGGACTAAAATCTATCAAGTCCGTCTCAAATAAAAGCATTGATAAGCTCAAGGACTTTAACCCTTCTGATATGAATAAATTCAGAATGTTTGAATGCGCCAAAGAGAGTGGAATCAATATTACAATTCTGTGCAATATAATAAAAGCGGGTTGCCTGTCTTCCTTTTCTGAAAACCGTGGAAAACTATTCTTAGAAGCAAAAACTTGGAATCTCTTAACGGAAACTCAAAAACGAAAGGTCTACAAGCATGGAAGCAAATATAATTTTGATCTATTAAGACTACTACTAGACATCAAAAATGGAGACCTTTTAGATGAGGGAAAAGAAATTTTTTCGACCAAGAAGAGGCAAAACAAAAATGGAGATATGGTTTCTACTTGGGACACATTTTACGTTAAATATCTAGATATTAAAAATGAGTATGTAAAGTATTCTAAAAACCCCAACTTCTATAATTATTTTTATGAGGTAGACATTCTTGGATTTGCTTACTCAATGGAATTGACAAACGTCATCGAAGGCCTTTACTCAAATGCAATTAATATATCTGAGCTACAAGACTTACCAATAGACTCTAAAATAGTGTCTTGCGGCATTGTGCAAGACGTTAGACTGTCTAAAACTAAAAAGGGAGGAACTATGATTAACATCGATATTGCCGATGAGCATGGGACTTTCAACGTCAAAGCTTTTAACTTTGAATATTTCGACACTGAATCGCGCCAAAGAGTGACAGTTAACAAAGTCGATGAGATCAAGGAAGAATGCGGAAGATATCCAGAAAAGAAAGATATCATAGTTTTTAGAGGTACTAAAAAAGATAGATGCGTTTTTGCGGACAAGTTGAAAATTTTAAATTTAGACCTTTAGTGTATATACTATATATGAAAAATTATCCAGTAACAGTAAAAAATATTCACGACTACCGTATAGCCAGTAAACTTTATGTGATAGCTAACGAATGTTGTACGTGTAAAGTTTCCAGTGATTTACCCGAAATTACTTTTGTGTTCTCTAGCAAGAGCGACAAAAGCTGTTTTAAGAGCATGGTAAATGGTCTATCAATTTTCAGCAAGTATGAAATTTAAGACTAAAGTTTATGACAATAAAGAGGATTTATTTAATCTCTGGTCAAGCCTCAAGTGTGATCATAGCTTTTCAATTGCCCCGACTATGAAGTGCTTTTACGAAGAATCTGAGATTACTGGATGCTATCTTGAGTTTGAAGTAAAAAATAAAAATCATAGAGAAGATTTAGATAAGATTAAAGAATCTATAGACTTTTTTGAATAAACGAGTGTAATAAATATATATGCCTTTATACCAAAACAAAAAGGATCAAGGTGAAAAAGAATTTATAAGTTCTTGTATGTCTGATAGTACCATGACTAAAGAATTTAAAAATAATGATCAAAGGTTAGCAGTTTGCTATACTCAATACAAATTAAGCAAAAATAATAAAAAAAAAGCTAATTGGAATTCACAATCGAACGAAAATTATACTTTGATACATTGAAGGACGACTTACAGACCAAGAGAGTTTATAGGTCAGAAAACGTGGCTTTTTCGGACGAGCAAAAACTTTCCGAAATCAATCTTAAAATATTTTTTTTAGAAGTAGTTGGAGATATAGCATTCAGATCCAAATACGGTGAAGGTTTTGAAATATTTTTTTGTGGCAAAGGCGTATTTAACTATTCTTTTGCTGGTTATAAAGAAATTTACATGCTTAAAAATGAACACTTTACAATGTCTAGCGTCTTACATGAACTGGCGCATGCTGTAAAAAAAATGGGCAAAAATCCTCATGGTAAAGCATTTTGCAATAGGTATATAAGTCTTGTACGAGAATATATTTCCCAGCAGAAGGCAGAAGAGCTAAAAGTTCAATTTAAAAAAAATAAGGTATTGTTTTAGTTGCCAAAAGGCTAGGAACTCCGTATAATTTTTGCAAATAACGCAGGAACTCCGCAATATTTTTGCAAATAATACGCAGCCGCGATGAGCTTATCAACACCAATTCTAATACTAATAGGGTCTTTTATAGTTTCATTTATAGACATAAATCATGCTATTTATTTAGCGGTGGCGAGCAATGCCTTAGTAAATGTCAAGAATATAAAAGACAAAAACAGAGATAGGCTTTTGTCTACTTTTTTTAAAAAGAATTAAAAAATTCTGTTGACATATTTTTCATTTTTCATTTAGATAGTGGGATATGAATGAGCAAAAAGTAACTAAGCGTCCCCGCAAAGCTGGGAGCGGTCGTAAAAAAGGATCAAAGTCGTTTACTCGAATGACTTTTTCAGAGCTATCTAGTATATGTGGTAGCGCAACTGTTGTGCCAGTGTCGAGGGTATGGCTAGAACAAATGGGAGTAACTATTGTTGCTAATGAATCTACTGAAATAAATCAGCTCAAAGAAGAACAAAGGTCAGAGCCTTCTATACAATTTAAACTGCATCAATAAAATGTTTTACATTCTTATCTTTTTTATCTTATTTATCGTATTATGACAAATAAAAACTTCTCTAATTTAGTTGGTCAAGAAGAAGTAAAGCGCAAGCTAGACTTTTATGCTAATGCTCAAAATGCCACAGGCAAATCCCCTTTTATCATGCTTAGCGGCGCGAAAGGGCTTGGTAAAACTCAATTTGCTAGGTCTTACTCGGACTCACTTAAGAATAAAGATGGAAGCAAGCGTCCATTTTTAGAAATCAATTGTTCCACGATACCAAATGCAAATTCATTCTTCAGTCAGATCTTTTTGCCTATTATTATGCATAATGAGATTACAGTCTTCTTTGACGAGGCTCATTGTCTGCCAAAAGATTTGACAAATGCTTTTCTAACTATCTTTAACACAGAGATGGAATCTTGGAAAGAATTTATGTATAAGGACGAGAACTATTCTTTCGATTTTGAAAAACAGAACTATGTTTTTGCTACTACCGAACTTGACAAGATATTCCCACCTCTTAAAGACAGGCTTTCTATGATTGACTTTGCTCCTTACAAGGTTAGCGAATTAGGTAAAATAATTTCTACCCAATCAAAAGTAAATATAGATGAAAGTATATTGGATGATATAGCTTCAACAGCAAGAGGCAATGCTCGATCAGCAGTTAAAAGAGCCAAAGAGATTCTTTTGTTTATTGAGTCAAGTGATTTTTCCGTTTTCAATAAAGAGGCTTGGGAAAAGATGAAATACATTCTAGGAATTAAATCGATGGGCTTATCAAACATAGAGGTAGAAATCCTAAGAATCCTTAACGAGAGAGGGGATTGCACTCTTCAAATGCTTTCTTCTGTAACTGGCATGTCCAGATCAGCTTTGCAACGAGATGCAGAAATTTATTTGCTAAGGCAAGGTTTGCTTAAAATAGATGGTTTAAGAAAGATAACTCAAAAAGGAAAGGATATTCTTAAAACTATACAGTGATTTTTTTAAAAAAATATTGACAACATGGCTAATATGCGTATATAATAAAGATTATGAAAATACCTTGGGTGGAAAAACAAATTAAAGAAGTCAAAAATTGGCTAGAATTAAACGAAGGTCAAGCGTTCCTACCTACAATGGATATGGATGACCTTTTGCACAAAAAAGAAGTAGCACATAAAAAAGAGGTGCTTAAAATCTTAACAAAAATCAAACGTCATTAAAAAATGTATATTGTAGCATACACTATAAAAATTGATAAAGAATACGTAGACAAATACTCTGCTCACGAAACTATTGAGGATGCGCATAGAGAGTATGATTTCGTTTCAAATATCCCAGACTTATATTCAGCGTCAATTTGCGGCGTTTTGCATTCTACCGATTACGAACCTTATAAATAAAATAATTATGACCAACGAACAAAAAATTGAACTTACTAGCTGCATAGCAGAAAAAATCGTCGAGAATCAAATGGGCATTCATATGGTCTGGGAAGATCGAGAAGACGGCTCAGAAGGATTCACCGAGGAGGCACAAGACTTATTTAATGAAATTAATGATATTGTAGAATCAGTCATTAAGCAAAACCACAACATTTAATTTAATCTAATGAATATATTTGCTTTATCAACAGACCATGAAGTAGCCGCCAAATGGCACAACGACAAACATTGCGTCAAAATGGTCACAGAGATCATGCAATGTCTATCTTGCGCTGTGATTCGGCATGAGACTCCCACACACCTTTTACCTTTATCCAAGAAAGGTACTCCAGTAAAAGGTGGCTATCATCATCACCCAAGTTCTATCTGGGCAGGTAATACCAAAGGAAATTTCGAGTGGTTATGTCATCATGGTTTATCCTTAGCTAAAGAATATACAGAACGCTACAACAAAACTCATTTTTGCGAAGGCGTTATTACTAAACTATTTTCTTTGATTGATTATATCCCAGATGGAAAGCAAGAAGATTTTGCCATCGCTATATCAGAAGATTCAGAATGCCGCAAGATAAAGAATTTTGGCGATCTGCACCCTGTCTTACAATATAGACTGTATTACAAAATTGACAAGGCTCACCTAGCAAACTGGAAAGCAAACAAACCTCATTGGTATGACTACTCAGTAGAAAAAATCATCGCCACAACAATTTAAAAAAACTAAAAAAAATAAAAAAACTTTTTATTCGCTTGACTTTTATTCTTGCTCCCTCATACTATAATCATGTCAAGTTCATCTAAAGGTAAAGGGTCTGTAAAGACGAAATTTTGGAATAAGCACCACAACAAGTGGCAAAAAAAGGTTCAAGAGAAAGCCGTCCGTGAGGACGCCAAAAAGCAGATAAAAAAAGAAAAAGACTCTTGACAACCGCACAAAAATGACCACACTACTAACCATGAGTAAAATTGAATCAATAATTGAATTTGAATGCTACGACAATAAGCCTTCCGATTGCGAATGGACTCTGCGAAAAGAAGATGTAACAGAAATTGCAAGAACCATTAAGAAACTCTTAATTGAAGAGATTAAAGATTATGCGGAACATGTTGATGATGCAGTTCGATGCATAGAAGGTTTTTAGGAACTCAGATATAATACACTAACCAATAATAATACTATGAAACCACTAAGCGAAATACTAACAGAACTAGGGATTGCCTTTAGCTTCCCTATCTTAATTGAAGAT
>Ga0316202_10002025_pt1 | contig 14006 bp, 30 predicted proteins | sample 3monrhotite_MG_FD_204934 | JGI IMG/M metagenome (GOLD analysis project Ga0316202, IMG submission 204934) | Microbial mat bacterial communities from mineral coupon in-situ incubated in ocean water Damariscotta River, Maine, United States -... | ecosystem: Environmental > Aquatic > Marine >... | reverse complement strand
TTTAAAAAGAATCAAATACAAAATTAAGCTTACATGAGTTAGCTATATTATTGTAATATTTTTTAATTTTTAGATTTAAAATAAGACAGCTTTTTATATAAAATGAACGTTTAATTGTTATATTTGGTCATACTTATGCCATGATAATACAATTGCCGTCCGGAAAAATAATTGAATGTTCTGTTGAGATATATTTACAACTATCTGATCAGGAATACAATGAATTAAATGGACTAGGCGCTCAGTATACTAAAGAAGATTCTAATAATCCTTTCTATAATCAATATTCTAATGAATTAAAGCGTGCTAAGCAAGCTTTTGAAGAAGATCATGAACATGAGCCTTCTCTTTATGAAATAGATGATGAGGAAAAAAGAATTGATAAGGATTTTCATCCAGATGATATATAGAATAAATCTATTCTATTAACTTTTATTAAAATTTAAATTATGTCAAAAAATCAAGTAACCGTGGTTGCTGATGATAACGGTAACGTTATACGTCAATCACAAAATCCAGAAATTGGATTCGTAAGAGTAACCCAAGAAGCAGTAAATTATAGCCAAACAGGATGGGTTCAAAGAAAAACTAGAAGTGCCTTAATTTTAGGTAATATAGATGATCTTAAAGAATTAAAATTTAAGAACAAACAAAAATTAGAAGGTAAAATTGTAGTTAAAGAATCTACAGAGCCATTTAATATGACAGATCCTGATAGAGATTTGAAAATAGCTGGTGATACCGGTATTATTTGCGCTACTGCAGATGGAGAGCCTATTTATAGAACAACTTTCTATGATGTAACTGGTGAACAATTAGATACATTTATTGCACATGCAAATGGAGATGCTATAAGACAAGCAAATGCAGAAGGTTCTGGAGTTGAGTCAATAGCTGAAAGTGAATTTAGTGCAGAAGATGGTGATGAATCAGATTCATTAACTGTAGAAGATGAAGCAGAGGATGTTGAAGAATCATCAGAGGATGTTGAAGTAGATGAAGAATCATTTGAACTATAAAATCCAACCTCTTAATGAGATATAAGTCCCAGGAAGACACCGTAACGTAGGCATTTTCGCTAATGTTGGGCACTGTAAAGTCAGTGATGTTAAGCACACGGGGGTATCCTACAGTAAGAAGGCTGTAGGACCCCTTTTTTATTAACCACCTTAAATTTTTAATTATGAGATAGTCAAGATTATACAACAGTAAAACAAGTTATGAAGAATTCCTTCGCAACAAGAGTTTTTGTTAGAAAAACTCCAAGAGGCACGAGTAATACTTTAGCAGATCATCTTAGAAAAGAGTTGCAAAAACAAATTAATAGACATAAAGTATCTATTAATAGAAATGTTTTTGTTAAAACTCAAGAAGAGAAAGCAAAGTTAAAGATTGCTAAAGCTGAATGGAAAAAAAACAGTAACATCTTGACAAAATCCTAAGAAAAAGGTGGGCTAGTGCTGAAAAAACCATAAGGCACTATTTTTATTAATTAAAACCAATATATTATGTTATCAAAAGATCAACAATCATTATTGCAAAAAGAAAGTGCAATCATGAAATTAAAAAACAGAGAAGAAAGATTTATATATTATGGAATATATGAATCATATTGTGCAAATAAGGACAATATTCAAAAGTTGCAATACACAAAACTCAATCCGCAACAACATTTTTTATTTAAACGTGTATTACACGGATTAAATATGTATTCAAAAGAACAAATCGCAGTAATGCATCCTCAAAAAAAGAGGAGAATCTCTAAAGTGTGGCGTAAAGGTCAAAATGTTATAAATGAATGGAAGCAAATTTTATCAAATAAAAAACTTAATAAGTTTTTGTTTGTAACATTTGGAGAAAGAAGTTCATTTGTAAGAGATCTTATGGAATATCCTATAAATGATATAGATCCAAATTATGTGGATAAATCATCTTTAAAAGAACAGGGTATTACATATGAAGATTTAATCTTAAGATTTATGCAAGTGGGATTATTACCAAAAAATTTTCTTACAATAAAATGAGAAAAGTAAGTAAAAAACTTGCACAACAACAAAGGGAGTATAGTAAGCTGCGTAAGACGTGGCTTACTGATCGCCCAGTGTGTCAAGCAAAAATTCATAGATGTACATTAAAATCTACAGATGTACACCATAAAAAAGGAAGAGGAAAGTATCTATTGGATACAAGTACTTGGTTATCAGTATGTAGAAGTTGTCATAATTGGATAGAAGTACACCCAGAAGAATCAAAAGAACTGGGGTTTAGTATATCAAAATAAATTAATCATGAAAAATTTAATAAAACCATTCATAGCTACAATAGCATGTATTATCACAGTAATTGCAATATTAGGATTACTATCTTTTATTGCAGGACCTTCTCAAAGTTCTATTAATTTTAAGAAAAAATATACAGATAAAACATTATCTAAAGTTGTTGAAGCAGAAAACTATTGTAAAGAAAATAATTTTAATGAAGACTTTTGTATTTTTATAGATATGAGTATTCATTCTGGTAAAAATAGATTTAGAGTTTATAATTTTAAACAAAATAAATTTATAGAATCATTTCCAGTAAGTCATGGTTGTGGAAATAACTCATGGGGATCTGGAGAAACTGGAGAAAATCCAAATTTTAGCAATACCGTTGATAGTCATTTATCATCTCTTGGTAAATATGCTATAGGTGATAGAGGTTGGAGTAGCTGGGGAGTAAATATAAATTATAAATTGCACGGATTAGAAGAATCTAATTCAAATGCATATGAACGTTATATTGTATTTCATTCCTGGGAATGGATTTCAGATAATGAAATCTATCCTGCAAGATCAGCAGAAGGTTGGGGATGTCCAGCAGTATCTAACAATAATTTTATGAAGTTAGATAAATTATTAAAAAATCAAACAAAACCCACTCTTATGTGGATTTATAATGAATAATGGAAGATTGGAACAAAGATAAATATCAAGGTAGAAGAAAAGATCAGGTTGACTTTTCAAATAAAGTAACAATTATATCAGGAGCAATTTTTATACTCCTGATTATAATTTCAACAATTATTAACTTATTAAATTAAAAATCATGAAAGATAGATCACAAAAAGCAATGGTTATAATATGCATGGTACTGGCATTTTGTACAGGTGTATTTGTAACAACAGCTATTAAAGTAGAGAAAGTGCATTACATTCATAAAAACAAATGTGATGGAATATGTATAGAGCATAGAGACGCATATGGAATTGAAGAAGGTTTAGATGACATTTACTATTATGTAGATAAAATAAATAGTGGTGACACTACCAATCCTTGGACAGATTACATTAAGAATAAATGTGAATACATCAATAAACAAATTCAAAAATAATAATTATGAAAAATTTAATTTCAATTTTAATACTGTCATTGCCACTATGTATGGTGGCATGCAGTAAAGATAAACTTGCAGAGGACTTGATGAGTTGGTATCCTACTGGAGAAGAATGGGATGATCATATAAATGTCATAGTAGAAGAAGCTAATAAAAGTAAAATTGAATCTTTAATTAATATTGATTCAACAAATACTTTTGGCCAATTAGTTGCAACACATGCAGATGTGCAGACATTGCAGAATACAGTATATGATGGAAGTTGGGTTAACATAGGATATCCTGGCGGAGATCCCGGTTATCAACAAGGTGTTTGTACTGATGTTGTAATAAGAGCATATAGATTCATTAACATTGATTTTCAAGAATTAATTCATGAAGATATGAAAATTGCTCACATTGAATACAATAAAAGATATCTTACTAAAAAGTTAGATAACAATATTGATCATAGAAGAACTCAGAATATTCAAACTTATTTGACAAGAATAGGTGCTAAAATATCTGTCCCTAAAGTTAATGATTATAAACCAGGTGATATAGTATTTTGGGATATTGCTGCAGGACACACCGGTATTGTAAGTGATAAAAAATCTCCTAATCATGAAGGTTATATGGTTATTCACAATATTGGCGGAGGTGCTGAAATAGAAGATCTCTTATATACTTGGACTCCTATGGAAGTTTACCGGCTTAATGATGATCATGTAAATAAATTACAAGAAAATTGTACTTTTGAATATAGTTATCATGAAGATTTTAAAAGATATGTCAAGTAGAGAAAAAGTTCAAAAAGAAGCTTTAGAAATAACCTTAAGTCACAAACGTTGTGGCTTAGGGATTTCTATGGGTGTCGGTAAGACTAGAATAGCATTGCAACATCTTATAAAGAATTATGATCCTAATGGTAAGTATTTAGTTGTAGTTCCAAAGAATGCTGTAATAGATTCTTGGAATGATGAGATGGTTAAGATGAAGAAGGATGTTTATTTATCACCGCAAATAGAATTTGTAAATTATAGATCTATACATAAACGTAATCCAAATGACTACAGTATAGTTTATTTAGATGAGTGTCATAACTTATTACTTTCACATGAAGAGTTTCTTAAAAACTATAATGGGAAGATTTTAGGTTTAACTGGTACTCCACCTAGAAAAGGATCAGAAAAGTATACAATGGTTCAAAGGTATTGTCCTATTGTATATGAGTTTAGCGTAGATGAAGCAACAGATAGTAATATTCTTAATGATTATAGAATAATTATACATCATTTAGAATTATCTAAACTGCCAAACTTAAAAAAGACAAATAAGCAAGGTGGTGTATGGTATACATCTGAAGTAAAAGATTATGCTTATTTAAATAGGCGTTGTCAAGAAGCTATGAGTGGAAAAGCTCAGCAAATGGCAGCAATAATGAGAATGCGTGGATTAATGGAATATGCAACTAAAGAAAGTTACTTAAATGGTATTATAAAAAATATTTCATCTAAGTGCATTATATTTGCTAACACACATAAACAAGCAGATCGTGTTTGTAAACATAGCTACCATTCTGGAAATAAAAAATCAGATGAAAATCTAGAATTATTTAGTGATGGAAGAATTGATAAATTATCTTGTGTATTACAGCTCAGTGAAGGTATATCTATTCCTAATCTGCGTCAAGGTATTATTATGCATGCTTATGGTAATAATAGGAAATCAGCGCAAAGAATAGGTAGACTTTTAAGGCTATCTCCAGATCAAAAAGCAACATGTCATATATTATGTTATAAAGGTACTCAAGATGAAAAATGGGTTACAGAGGCATTAAAGACATTTGATCAAAATAAAATAGAATATTTTAATCCTTTAAATACTTAAGTAGAATGATGCAGGTTTCAGCAGGCCAAATCGCTGAATGAATAAGGGAGACTGTAAGGCGGGTTTCCCTCTGCATATTCTTAAATTATTATGAATATAAAAGAACTAGAAGAAATATTAAATAAAAGATGTGAGGAAGATAGTCCTGCTATTATCCTATATAATGATGATGTGAATACATTTGATCATGTAATAAATTGTTTAGTTCAATTTGTAGATCACAACAGCATACAAGCAGAGCAATGCGCTTTATTAGTACATAATAAAGGTAAATGTTCTATAAAAAAAGGTGATATATCAGATCTAATACCTATAAAATCAAAATTATTAATGCACAAATTAAATGTAGAAATAGAATATGGGTAAAATGAAAGAATTATATATTCAAATGCAAGAAGAAAAATATGAAGGAAATCCTTCAGAATATATTGCAGAACATATAAATAGAATAAATGAAGGGTTTTCAGCAACTAATATATTATGTCCAAATTGCGTGAAAGAAAAGTTAGCTCAAGATAGTGAAACTGATTTAAAATGTTTTAAATGCGGATATGATTTTATTAAAATAGATGAAAAAACTGTAAAATTTAAATAATACTAAAATCAAGCAAAATGAAAATATTCAAAAAATTAATGAAATTCTTACTAATAAGTGTATTAATGCTTGGATCAGGTATATTTATGTCCCATTACATAGAAGTTGGGGATTATAATGATTATGGTAAAGAAAGAATTTATATATCTGATAATGGATTTCATATAGATATTATAATTCCGGATGAGAATAATGATTACACGGCTTATGGCTGGGGATCTAAAGTTTTCTTTATGGAAATTCCAACTTGGGATGATTTAACATATGATGTTGCATTTCAAGCTTTATTTACAAAACCTGCATCATGCATGCGCGTGACAAAGTATGATCAATACCAATCAAATTGGCAAATTATTAGATTGTCTGAAGAACAGCTTTTTTATATAAAAAAAAGAATAGATGAACAATTTAAATATGATAGTGCCGGAAATAAAATATTAATCAAAGATAATTACTATGAGGCTAAAGGATCATATTGGGCTTTAAATACATGTAACACTTGGGCAAACAATATAATTAAATCAGCAGGCCTAAGAGCTAAATTATATACATTAAATAGTAAATCAATAAGTGAATTATACTAAAATAGTTAATTATTGGATTAAAAAATTACAACTTGATAAATGGTCTATTGAAATAGAATCAATAGATCATGATCAGGTTATTTGTGATTGTCCACCAGAAGATTGTTACTTCATAGGTATACATTATAATGATACAATAAAAAAAGCTATAATATTTCATGACAGAGAACTTACAGAAGAAGATATAGTACATGAATTACTTCATGTTAAGTATCCTGATTGGTCAGAAGACCAGGTAAATAAAGAAACAGAAAAATTATTAAACCAAAACAAAGATGAGGTAATGAAAAAGGGTTAACAGTAAGCTATTCAAACCAGTAACCCCGAAAGACACCGCGTAATGGCAGCTGTTAGGTATAGCACCTCATTATTAAAATTAAAACCAAAACAAAGATGAGTAAAGAAAAATTAGAAATAGGTATTTATTGGTGGATAGATGAAGATACAAATGAAAAAGTTTATGATGAAGATGAAATAAGAAAAGAGTTTGAAGATAAACTTGATAAATTATTAGATCAAAACAAAGAAGATGAGTAAATTATTATTAGTAGCACTCTTATTAGTAGGGTGTGGAGATCAAATGGAAAGATCAGAAAAATATAAAGAAGATTGGGCAAAAGCCAAACCTCTTGAAATGGAAAGATACATAGATGTATCAAGTTATTATACTAACAAAGTAAGTACATTCATAATGGAAGACCATAGAATTATAATATATCATGGCAGTTATGGTGGACGTATGGTAGCAATACCTTTAAGTAAAACAGAAATAAAAAAATAACTTATGAGTAGATCAGATGAAAGCGTAAAAAAGCTATTAGAACAAATTAAAGAACATGATGAAGTGCACACTATAGTTAATAACAATAAAATATTAGCTGAATATAGTGGAGAAGAATTAGATGATATGGAAGATATTCCAGGTTGGGAGTATATAATGAAAGTTGCTGAAAAATTGTATGATGAATTTGAAACAGAGTTTGAAACAGGTATATATCATTGGGATATGTTTGAATATGGTCCTGATAGATTTATGGTGTGGAGCACATTAGCAAAATTCATTGAAGATATAAAAGAACAAGCAGAAATAGACGCAACTTATGACTGAAAAGGAATTAGAATTATTAGGTTTTGAAAAACAAATAATAACTGATGATGAAAGTCAAAATGGTTATGATTTTTATTTTTATGTATATAAAGTAGCAAATGGTTTAACATTTGTATCTTGCGCTAATGATGAAGCAGAATTAGATGATTTTGCAATAGAAAATTGGCATGTTGAAATAGCAGAAACAAATCCTCAAATTAAATTTGATGAATTTGCTGAATTACAAGGAATTATTAACCTATTAGAAAAAAGAAAATGAGTAAAGAAGTAAAAGAAAAAGTAATTTCTGTATCAAAAGATGGAAAGATGAAACAAGTGGTAAGACACAGTAAAGCGGGTTATAAGAACCGCAAAGGCCAAGAGGCTATTATTTCTCAAACTTTACATATAAAGAATGAAAAATAACTTTTTTGGAAAGCTCTCTGTCAAAGATGGAGAGCTTGATTTTCCAGCAAAAATTCAGAAAACAAGATTAAATGCATTTCTAAAAGATATACCAGATGGTACTACAATGGAAGTGTTTATAAGTGTTAGTACCAGGAAAGGTAGTAATGCACAGCTTGCAAGATTGCATGCCATGATTAGAGAATTAGCAAATGATATAGGTTATACTTTTATGGAGATGAAACTCCTTATAAAGAGACAAACCGGCCTTTGCTTCATGAGAGATAAGAAAGAGTATTGTAAATCTTTTGCAGACTGTGATTCAGATGAATTAAATCTGGCAATACAAGAATGTTTAAGAATTGGTGATGAGCAAGGTATACAACTAAGATAGTTGTTCATTAATTTGATCTTGCATTTTTTTATTTATTTCACCTACTTTATCATATTTACCATCATTTAAAGCTTGCATTAAATCTTCAACAAGGGCATTATCAACTGTAGCTTTAACTTTTACATTAAGACCTTGTTCATAAGCTTTGGCTTTTAACAATTGCTGTAATGAAAATATGGTATACAATTGAGATTCTTCTTCAGTCCAAGGATTAGATTCAACATCTAACTCACCTTGAATATAGGACTCAAATTTCTTAAAATATGGTTTTATATTTTGAGGATTTTCCATTTTCTCCATAAAATAGATCATGAGTTGTTCTAAACCATAAATATAGGTAGTACTTAAGGATATATTTTCAATATTTTTTGAAAAATCATAAGTATCTTGCACTGATATTTTATCTTCTGACATAATTATAAACTTTAATAGTATAAATTTATGAATAAAATTGATATAAACATAAATGAAATAAAAAAAAAATTTAAGGATTCTCTAGTTCAAAGCGGCTGGAATTTTTTAATGGATCCAATAATTGAATCTGCAGAGTTTGAATCTGCAGTATATAGATTAAAAAAATATGTAGATAATGATCAAAGATTTACTCCTAAGTTATCTCAAATATTTAATGCATTTGTACATTGTCCTTATGAGGATTTGAAAGTAATATTTATAGGACAAGATCCTTATCCTCAATTAGGAGTGGCAGATGGTATAGCATTTAGTTGTTCTAATAATGATAAGCCTCAACCATCTTTAAGATATATATTCAGTGAATTAGAAAGACAATACGTAGCGTTTAGAACTAATGATTTATTATATAATCCATTAGATTTAAAGAGATGGAGTAACCAAGGAGTTCTTATGCTTAATACAGCATTTACTGTAGAAATAGGTAAAATAGGTAGTCATTATGATGTATGGAAGCCTATAACTAAAATGATATTAGAAGCAATAAACAATGATCTTGATGATATAGCTGTAGCATTATTAGGTAAAAAAGCTGAAGAATGGCATTTAAGATTGCATAATCAAAAAATATTTAAAGCACCTCATCCCGCATCAGCTGCATATAAAGGCGGAATATGGAATTCAGGTGATATTTTTATTAACATAAACAAACATTTGAGAGAGCAAAACCTCAAACCAATAATTTGGTAAATAACTCAATATTTTGTAAATTTATACCTTATGTCAAAACCAACAATAGGACAAAAAATAGTAGAAAATTTTAAATCAGATATTAAAAAATTCAGAGAAAACATACAAGAAAAATATGGAATTAAATTATACATAGCTAGTTCTAGTTTTGAAGATGTTTATCCTCTTGAATTAAGTCAAGTATGGGATTTGTTATTTGAAATAGTGGAAGAGTTTCATCCACAATATACAGAATGTCATAAAAATCCTTTATTAACAAGAGAACGGGAATGGATGAATTATATGCATGCATACTGTTTAATTGTATTAAAACAATTACATTATGGTCCCAGTGTTATTGGTAGATTTTTAAAAAAGAATCATGCATCAATAATTCATTCAGCAAAAAAAGGTGAAGATCTTCTTGATTGTGAAGATTTTGATTTTTCACACGCGTATCATTTATTATTAGATAAAGTAAAAAAAAATGTGGAATCTATTTCAAAAAATACAACGCTATAATATAACTCCTAATCAATGTATGATATTATTTGCATTTGATGAAGGAGTTACACCTTTAAATTGTGAAGCAGCAGATTTACTTGCTTTGTTTGAAGAAGGATATATAACTAATGAAAAAGCTATAACAGCTGAGGGTAAAAAAGTTATTGTAACATTAAATAATTATTTTACTGTAAATAAAAAGAAAACCAATAAGCAGTTATTAGGAAAATCAGGTTCATTGAATATAGATCAATATAGGGCTATATTTCCTAAAGGTAAATTACCTTCAGGTGTACCAGGTAGAAACAATGTTAAAATACTAACTGAAAATTTTAGATGGTTTTTTGCAGAATATGATTACACTTGGGAAGAAATAATAAAAGCAACTAAAATGTATGTAAATGAATTCCAAAAGAATAATTACATGTATATGCAGAATAGTCAGTATTTTATTTCAAAACAGGATAAACATAAAGTAAAAACTTCAAAGCTAGCTGATTATTGTGATATGATCCGTGATGGTATAAGTACTGAAGAAGATCATTTTAAAGAAAGAGTAGTATGATGCATGATAATAAAAAAGAAAATAGTATAGATCCAGAAGAAGTTGCTAAAATGGCTCTTAATCTTATTAAAGAGCATAGGCAAGGAAAAATAGACTGTCCGGATTGTATAGGATATAAATTTGATATGGAACATTCTATTTATGCATCAAAAGTAACTTCCAAAAAATTAGCTCAAGCTACTGGTAAAAAAATATATTATGAAATTCTTAATTATTTAGATAATTTATGAGTACAATAAAACCGTCATGGGGTGGTCAATATGAATCATTCAATGAAGCATTGAAATATATGCTAAATAGACAAAAAGGACTTGAAAAGTCTATATATACTCCTTGGCCAAAGTTTAATGATGCTACCACAGATGGATTAGAATGGAACACTTTAACAGTTATTGGAGGAAGACCTGGATCAGGTAAAACATTAATTAAAGATCAAATCATACGAGAATCTTTTAGTTTAAATCCAGATGATGATTTTAGAGTATTAGAATTTCAATTTGAAATGGTTGGTAGAACATCAGCTATGCGTGAATTTAGTTCTATAACCGGTAAAACATATAAACAATTATGTTCTGCAGGAAGTATTATATCTACCGATATAATTAATACTTGTCATCAATATGCAAAAGAAAGAGTTAAAAATCCTGTAGATATTATAAGTAGACCTATGACTGTTAATCAAATGCGTGAGCAATTAGATATGTACATGGATGAACATAAAGGAAAAAAAACTATAATTACATTAGATCATACTATACTTGTTAAGAGAGCGCCTTATCAAAATAATAGGTTAGACATGTTGTTTGAATTAGGTGAATTTTTTACACAAGCTAAAAGAGATTATCCTTGTTTATTTATAGCATTATCTCAACTTAATAGGAATATAGACAACCCTGATAGGGCAGTTGATGGTAAGTATGGTAACTATGTATTAGAATCAGACATATTTGGTTCAGATGCAATGTTGCAACATGCTGATACATTGATAGGTATTAATCGTCCGGCAAAACAAAAGATTAGATATTATGGCCCAGATAGATATATAATTAAAGATGACAGAACTTTAGTGTTACACTTTCTTAAAGCAAGAAATGGTGATGCAAGAATGAGCTTTTTTAAAGGTGAATTTGAAAGAATGCAAATATCTGAAATGGCAACTCCGGAACAACAAGATAGAAGATAAAATGATAAGTACTAAAAATAAAATAATGACTCCAACAGAGAGAAAAGCAAAAGTTGCAAAGTTAAGAGAAGAGCATGAGGATTATTTCCAAAAATCTGGAAATAATAATGCATTATACATACCAAAGATGGCATATAGACCTAGTGGTAAAGATGACTTACATGTTTCATTTTTTCCAAGTGAACTTGAGAAAGGTGATGACATATATACAGAATTTGTAAGTATTGTTTATGATTCAGAAGATCCTAAAAGAACATTATATCTACATAAATATAATAAGCACTGGAAGGAAGAATATGAACTTATAACAAGTAATTCAGGTTTTGAAAGACATCTAATACCTGTTAGTGAACTTCAAGTTATAAATGATGTTACAAATAGAAAAGCTGATGAAATTAAAACTATATTTGAATTAGAGGATCTCCCTAATCCAGATAATGTTACTGAAAAAGATCAGGAATGGTTAAAAAGAATTGCAATAGCATTAGAATCAATAGCAAAATCAATAAATAAATAAAATGGCACAAAGTACATTAGTAATTGCAGAGTCAGGCTCTGGTAAATCTACATCTGGTAGAAATTTAGATCCAAAAGAAACATTTTGGATTAATATTGCAAACAAACCTTTACCCTTTAAAGGTTGGAAGAAAAATTATACGTTAATAAGTAAAGATAATCCTAAAGGTAATATGACCAATGCGTCATCAGCACCTGGTATTATTAAAGCTTTAAAGCACGTTAATGATAATATGCCTCATATAACTAATATAGTTATAGATGATTGGCAATATATGTCTGCATTTGAGTATTTTGATAAAGCTCAAGAAAAAGGCTATGATAAATTTACCTCAATCGCTACTAACCTAGCTCAGGTTGCAAAATATCCAAAGGATTTGAGAGATGATTTATATTGTTTTTTTCTTACTCATTCAGAAGATTCAACAGATATGAATGGACGTAGAAAAGTAAAAGCAAAAACTGTTGGTAAAATGATAGATAATGCTTTAACTTTGGAAGGTCTATTTTCCATTGTACTATTTGGTAGAGTTATCAAAGAAGATGATGGTACATTAAAATATGGATTTGAAACGCAAACTGATGGGAATAACACTTGTAAGTCTCCCATGGGTATGTTTGAAGAATCCTTTATAGAGAATGATTTACAACATGTAAAAGATTGTATAATCAAGTATGAACAATAAATTAATAAATTAAAAAAAGCGTATGTTAAGTACTAAAGACATGAGTGCCGGTTCAGGTAAAACAAGACCTGTAATTGGAGTAGGTAATCAAAAATTAAAGATTAACAGTATTACATTTGATCAGACTCCTTATGATAAGGAAGCATATAATGTAGTATTACATGTAGAAAGCGAGCCTGTAGGCGGAGAATTTGAAGGATTTCTAGTAGATTCTTCAGATAAAGATGGGCCTAGATATAAAGGTCAAGTGGGAAGAGTGAGATTGAGCCCTTACCCGTATAAAGATACAACTTTACCAAGTGGTAGAGAAATTAGCAGAGATACCGAAGTATTGAGAGCTATGATTTTCTTAGCAGAAGTGCTAGGTAAAAGAGATGATCTTGATAATATAGAAGCTGATACTGTTGAAGAATTCATGGATTCAGCTAATCAAGTATTATCTGGAGATAATTATATAAATTGCTGCATTGGAGGTAGAGAATGGGAGAATAAAGATGGTTATATTAACTATGACTTATTCTTACCAAGAAATTCTAAAGATGGAGTATCAATGGAATCATTAGATACTGAAAACAGTAGACTATATGAATTTTCAAAATCAGAACATGTTAGAGAGTTGAAAAAGACTTCCTCTACAACAGAGAGTTTTGAGCCGGCATCAAAAAATGCAGGTGATGACTTTGATCTGTAAGATATATCAGACCCCGTATTAGGTTTGATAATTTCCAAAGGGGAGGAGGTAAAGCATCTCCTCCTTTTTTTTGTTTAATCCATAAATTTTTAAAATGAGAAAATTATTTTTAAGTTTAATTGTAATAGGTGCTTTTAGTGTTACATCTTGTGGTGATGCCACTGACGATGCAACAGCTGAAGCAGAAGCAGCTACTGAGGAAGTAGTTGTAGAAGAAGTTCAAGAAGAGGCTCCAGTAGCTGATTCTACTTCTGCAGAGTAAAACATATAGCCTGTTTGTTTTTTTTTAAAACTCTGTGATTCAGGCTATTATAAAAGAAAGAGAAGATGAAAAATAGCAAAATCTCAATAGTACTCGTAAGATCACTTCACTCAATTGCATCTCTTTCTTTTTTTTTTAACTTTATAATATGAT
>Ga0316202_10002023_pt1 | contig 14011 bp, 22 predicted proteins | sample 3monrhotite_MG_FD_204934 | JGI IMG/M metagenome (GOLD analysis project Ga0316202, IMG submission 204934) | Microbial mat bacterial communities from mineral coupon in-situ incubated in ocean water Damariscotta River, Maine, United States -... | ecosystem: Environmental > Aquatic > Marine >... | reverse complement strand
AGCATGGTTCTCTCATCTGGTTACCGCGGGGAGCTCCGCGCTGTATTCGAACCAGTCTTTGCTGGCGCAAGTCATCCCGACGAACACCAACATTCGAATGGTTGCCAGGTCGACCGGCGTCCCGACAGAAACGGATCTGGGATCTTGGAATTACTCGGGGCGTGCGCTTGAGGCAGTTCTACCCGGCGAGTTCACAACCGATGCATTGAAGTCGGACGTGACCACCGAGCTACGCATCGCCTACGAGAACGGCGCAGGGCAGGACGTGAGCGCTTTCCTCCTCGATCTACAGACAGGTGCTGGCAAGCTGTCCATGACGTCAGGCGCCGCAGTAACCACCTTCGACCTTGACACGGTCACCGACGATGCGGCCGGTAGCTCGGTCTACCTCGCGCTGTCGAACGGGACCGGATCAACAGCAAATTGGTCTGGGCCTTACGTGCTGCGAGGCACACTGGCAAACGGCCTGTCCGTAATCGTTTCAAAGGGCACAGCGACCCCAACATATTTTGAGGTATTCGAAGTATGAGCACCATCAAAGATAGCCTCGACCAAGTGGCGGACATGATGCGCACAGTCCCTGGGCTGACTGTATTCGTCGACCAGGAAGAGCCCGGCGTAGATCCTGCGTCACCGTCATGCGCATTGAACCAAAGCACGCTTGCCATTGAGGTCGAGGACTACGGCGACCGGATGCGCGCAAGTGTCACAACCGAGTGGACCGTGCGGACAGATACAGGGGTCAATGTCGGCGCATCGCCTATAGAGGAAAGCCTCGATATGATCGAGAGCGTAATCAAGGTCTTTGCCCCCGACAATTTTCCACCTGGACCTATCTGCTCGCTGAACGTTTCCGCGTCTCTCGGCGACGCGCGGGACCCCGGATCAAAGTACACCGAGCCAACCGTCGCCATAAACTTTTTCGTCATACTGGAGAGATAGAATGATCCCCGCACAATTCCTCGTACCTCGTGGAATCATCATGATTTCGAAACTGACTGCTGGCGTGCCTGGTCCGTATCGGCCGCTGGTCGAAGTCTGGAACGCCAACTACAGCATCGGCGAAGAGGTCGAGCCGGTCTACTCGAACCAGGACTGCGGTCCCGTCGTGGCCTACCGGGACACCATCGGATCTCAGCCTACGATTGAGGGCGAGGTTCGCGACTGGTCCGCGTCTAATGTCGCGCTGGCCGTGGCTGGCCCAGAGGCAACGGTTGCGAGTGCTGCCGGCGAGCTTACCCATACCGGAGCGCTTGCTGCTGGCGATTACCTCGTGCTCCCTGAGAAAGGAGTCTCGGCGCTGACCGTCACCGATAACGCGGTACCAGTTGTCGTTGATGTCGACTACTCTGAATACGATCTTGCTGGAGGCGTGATCGAGATCCTTCAGCCGATGACTGGCCCGGTCGTCTGCTCCTACACCTATGCCGATCAGCAGAGGGTGGATATTGGCGGACTGGAAAATGATGAGTACGAGCTCGTGTTGATCGTGAAGAATCGCGCGGGGGATTGTACCCGGCAAAGGTACACGCTTTGGAATACCGCCGTACTTCAGTCCGGGGCAATGGATCTTCTCGCGCCGAATGAAGACACCGACCCCCGTCCGATCCCGTTGCGCTTCGAAGCCAATTGGGTCCAAGCGAAAAAGGATGCCGGCGAATCCGGTTACGGTAAGGTCGAGATCTGATCGTGAAAAAGCCAGACATTCTTGTCAGTTTCGGCGCAGCTACCGAGCAGTTTGATCGTGCCGTCAAAGGGATCAAGGGCAAGGTGTCAGGCTTGGTCTCGTCGTTCCGTGGACTGAGTTCACAAATTGGTGCGGCGTTCGGAATCGGCGCGGGAGTAGCTGGCGTCGGTTCTATCAGTTTTATAAAAAATCTCGCGAATGATCTGGATAATCTCGCGAAAACTTCGCGATCGTTGAACTTAACTGTCGAGCGGATGAGCGAACTGGAGTTTGCAGTTGGCCAAACTTCGCAGCTGGATCTTCGCGGATTGACGCTTCAACTTCAGAAAATGACGAAGGGAATTGGCGGGGCGGCGTCTGGATCAACGGCTTTGCTCGCGGCATTCAAGGATCTGGGGCTGGAGGTCGACGCTCTTCAAGAGATGGCCCCGGACGAGGCATACCTGACAATCGTAGAAGCGCTCGGGAAAGTGGAGAACGAATTCAAGCGCGCCGAGATCGCAAAACGGATCTTCGACGACTCATGGAGGCAGACGCTTCTGCTTGCGAAGGCTGGCAGGGATACGCTGGAAGACCTAGCCGCACAGCAGCGTGCGATGGGCGGGCCGACTACCGAAGCCGCCGAAGCCGCCGAGAAGTTCAACGACAGCCTGGACGTGTTGAACAGGAACATGGATTCGTTAGCCTACACGTACGGTCCGCCAGTAATTACGTTCTTCAATAAGCTGTCAGTAATGGCCGGCTTTGGGCGCGACCAGTTCCAGGAAATGAATGCGGAAATGGTCGTCTTGCAGGACAAAATGAAGGAAATGGCTGACCCTTCTCTAATCCAATGGATGGTACAGCTATTTAGCGGATTTTCCGCAGAGGACCGCGCGTCCCGCATAAAAGGTATCCAGTCTCAAATTGATGATCTGATGACCACATATGCCGATGCCAGGAAGAAGCAGGACGAAGCGGACAAAAAGAGAGCTGACCTTGCTCCTCCCGTCGTCAAGGCCGAAAAAGAAAAGCAGGACGCCATAAAGAAGACAACCGCAGCACGAGCCAAGTCAGACCTCAGTCAGGAAGAATCACTGGACCGTACTCGCGAGACCGTGAAAGCAGAGGGTGCATACTGGCAAGCCGAACACGATTTAATCTCGGCGCTCCAAGATGATAATGCCAAGGCTGTCGAGGATGCTCGCGACCGGATGAAGCTAGCTCTTCTGGACATGACGGCGGCCGGAGCTTCGGACTACCGGGTCAGGTATTACGAAGAGCGTGCAGGTGTCTCTGACTCTGATGCCGTTCCAAATATCAAGTTTAATCCCGTTATTGACCAGGAAGGGCTGGAGCAAATGAACGAGCAAATAAGGGAATCATTACGTGGAGAGAACTTTAGGGTCACTATCCAGCCTATAATGGCTGCTGGTACTACTAATGCGCTCCAGTGGGACGCAGACCAATCTGGACACGATGAAACATGAGCACAAGAACGCCAGTAGTATTAGCGGTTGATGATGGAGTACTGACCGTCGTTGTGCCGGCATGCGCGACCAGGCACCACACCATAACAGGCAGCGACACCAGTACGGGGTATGGAGAGATCGAATACATGACTGGCCGCGCTCGCCTATGGGAACTGTTTCGCCGGCGGACGTGGCAGTTCTCGGCGCAGGGCCGGGCCGCAACCGGCCTGGAAGCGCTTGACCGATCGGCTGACTACTGGACCGCCGAGCTTCGAGATCCGCTTGACCCCGAGGGCACCCCGCTGATTGTCAAGGTCGTCCCATTCACGCCTGTTGAGACCTACAACCAACCGAGCGCTCAGCACACCTTCAACCTGACGCTGAGGGAAACGCTGTCATGATTTGGTCATTCCAGATCAAGCTCAACGCTGTTGACATCACAGCCGAGATCCTTAACCAGCCAGCGATCACGGCTACGGAAAGCGGCTCAGGGTTGGCGTCCTTCACATTTCGCCCGGCAGTGGCCGCAGACTTCCGAGGGCAATCGGTTGAGGTGCTGATTTCGGTCGGCGCCGGCGCAATGACACCTGTCCATCTTGGAAAGGTGACCCGGTCAACGTACGACATCACGACAGGAAATTACGAGATCCAGAGTAGCAACGAAATACAGGAACACTTTCGCCAGTTGACCGACCAGGAAGTGCTGGACTTCATCACGGGTTCGGTCTACTCGGATGCGGTATTCGGCAACTCAGAAGACAGGTGGAAGTACACGCAGGACTGTCTATCCACCGTACCGTCCGAAGTTCATTTTGACGCGGCTGGAGTAATGCAGTTGGTTGACTGGGCCGCCAAGGCAACCCCTGACTTCGTGTTGACCGGCGACAATATCCACAGCATCCCATCGAATGCTTATGTCGAGCGCGCGGCCGACGACCAGGTAAATAGCGTCGAAATCTCTTACGGCTACGGCTTCACGAGATGGTTGTCGCGACTGCACTCGTACGCCTACAGCTTTGCGTTTAACAATCCAGCCGGGCACACAACATGGTGCGAGTGGTACACGGCGGCCGGACAGGATTCATTCGAGCTCCCACTGGTTGACCCGATCCGAAGCGCTGTACTCGGGACGGGTTGGGCCTTGCTCCGGGAAGACTACGACGGGAATCCATATTTCGCGAGCTGCGACAATGGCGTTATCGTCTATGACCTGTCCGATGAGCACAGTCTAGAGACGATGATAGTCACCGTCGCGTCATTGGATCTGTACAAAAACTTTGCTCAGCCGATAGGCGAGGACTATACGCTTACGGTCCAATCGTCAGCATCGATTGCTCGGTATGGAACAGTCACGCGCACCCGTGCGGCCGGCCGGGATACCCCTGTCGACGGCGACTCCTTCACGGACGCGGCCGGGTATCAATCCGGATGGACGGCTGATTCGAACGGGGATCGATTCGAGAACCAGGACGACACAGTTACCCTGGGGAATGACATTCAGTGTTCTCTGCAGTCCGCCATGACAACAATCTGGGAGAGGCACCGCAACACCTTGACATTCATCTCGGATATCAACCCTGCGATCACACTGGCGAGCACCATCGAGCTAAGCGGCGTCGTGCTCCAAAGCGGGACATTGAATGCAAAGGGAAAGGTGCAGTCTCTGGCTTTCAATCTGGACCGCAACACTCCATCGATGCAGATCACGCTGGCAATCACTCGCGGTGCCGGCGGAACAGGCGATACCCTTGCGCCACCCGCGCGTCCGGACACTTCGCCGCAACACTCTGCACCGGCAACCAATACAATTCTGAATAACCACGTCGGAAACCGGCTGGACTCTCCAGACTACCCACCGAACGGCGACACCTGGACCGGCTGGATTATCAACTCGCGCGGGATCTTCACGCCACCGGACGTTCCGACCGAGGACCAGATATATCCCGGCGGCGAATTCCGGGTGGGTACTGTCGGCGTCGAGGATGAAGCCGTGAACGAACTGGCGGCTACTACCGCAGCAACCTACGACGTTGCAATACCGGACGATCCGTTCTCAATTACATGAGCAACAACAGCAAAATCTCGCGTGAGCTAAACCGGATCGCCTACGCTCGGCAGCGTCGCCTTAAGCTGAAGCGTGACCCTGCGCCTATCCGTTCAGGAATCCTTCCGCTGATATCGACCGGCATGACCGTCCAGCCGCTACCGGATCAATCATGAGCTTTCGCCGAGACCTGCAAGCATGGGCGCGCGCCGAGGTTCGCCGGCGCGCGGCCGATGGTCAGCAATCTGCAATCGAGTCCCTGTTGTACCCGCCGTACCAATCGGCCAGGTCGCACCAGTCCAGATCAGGGTTTCCGCCAACAATCGGCATAGGCCAGCAAATCAATGGGCCTGTCCTGCTGACCGATTCAGATTTCATTCTCGAACACGGGATGATGTGGCGCGAACTGCCGCCGCAGACTGTCCCAGTAGATGTCTACTCAACCGAATGGACTCGCGAATATCTGACTAGCCCAGGGACAGCAACCCCGACCGCGCCGCCGCTGCAATACCTGATTGGAACGCTGGCCAAGTCTCAAACTGGCGAGCTTTACTGGCCAACCAGCGCAAGCTATTGGCTTCCATATCCGTACAAAAGTCAGGTGTGGACGGACCAGGACCAGTGGGATAACCTATGGCCTATCTCGAAATCGCTCCAGCCTAACGCCTATACTGGACTGCTGCGTCTATTAATTCAGGTCGTGCTCGGGGGGAACCTTGACCCGGCCGCGGTGTTCGGTTCAGCCGATCCGCTTCGACCAGGCGAAGATGGACTGTTCCGCATGTGGGACGCGACCCTCGACACATATCAGTATTGGCTAATTCGCGCATCTCTAGACGACAGTTACGTTGTCGCTAGGCCGATGCTTCTTGCTCCCGAGTCGCAGTCAATACTCGAATGGCTGAACGCACACCACCGAGGATCTATCGTCTTGGACGACAACACGCGGCGCCTATATGACTCATGGGTAATGCGAGGTATGACTGTCGGGGCCGGCGTGCAGATAGCAGGACCGACCGAGCTTGGCCCTATCTGGGCGAATAATGCCGATCCAATTGCGCACGGATGGGCTTACACTCGGCAGCGGTTCGGCACTCCTCTAGAGGACGTGACAAAGGCCAGCATCGTAACGCATGGCCTTACCACCGTTGGTTCGCCGACCGGGACATATCGCTGGCATGCGCAGCATGCGCATCTTGAGTTCTCCCTGAATAATGGAGTGCTCAGCGTTCTCCCTGTTATTCAGGACGGTCCAACTGATTGGTGCCTGCTTGTATCGCAAGGCCCAGTTTGGTTTCCATCTGCAGACGGGACTCAATATGAATCCCTTGAAAACCCGCCAAATATGGTGGGAGACCCTGCAACACCAGTAGTTGATGTGCCGTTGTATTGCTTCTGGAGCGATCAGAAGGAAGAGATGACTCGGTTCAATATGCTATACGAGTCGACCGACGACGTTGATACTGACAATTATGGGCCGATAGAGATATGCGGAGGCGAGGGCGGAGGATCAAAGACCTACAAGAATTTGTCGGTCCTTAGCTATGGCGGTCCATACATAGCCGGAGTCACGCCTTCAAGCGGCACGTTCGATTTAGGCGAGCAAAGGAATAAGAATTTCAACGTCGGAAAGATCGGCGAGAGAATCAAAGGCGCCCCCTATTCAGATAGCTTTCGCGTTGATCCTGATAGACCATACTTTTGCGCAATCCCGCTTGGGTGTTGGCCGCTCGGGTGGTACAACTCCGAGCCGTTTTGCGATACGACACGCAGCAGTGTCTATGGGCAGTTCACTTATGACGTAGTTCGCGCTGTCGAGACCGAGGATATTGTCAACCAAAACCTTTGGAGCCTTGAGCGCCCACTGATTATCACGAATGATCCTGAAGCGGTTTATTCTGTAAGTCACAGCAGAATTACGGGCTCAACATCAACAACGATTTGGGATTTCACGTCCACGAATATAGCCGCATCACTTACGACTGGCGGCGAGTGGACGTGGGATGGGACTAATGTCGACACTTTTAAGGAGCGTTTTGGCAGCAGAGGCGGGTATTGGGTAAGTGGTGACCCTGGCACTGGCATGGGGCCTACTGGGGATGATGGTGAAGGTAATCCGCTAAATCCACCAACATCGGAAACGATTACCCCAATAGACACCATCACGGATAGCGCTTATCTCGTGTCGGCCGATCAGTCCAGGTCTTTGCCATCTGGAGGCGATTGGAGTCAGTTTTTCTTCAGTTCGCCAATGTCGCCGGTTGGCCTATCGGTAGACTCGAATCGCAGCTATTACAATGCATCCGGGTACTATGCCAATTCCCCGGGGGACTGGTTTACTACTGATGGACTACCGTACAATCACGGGGACGGTCTGCTGTTCCCGCTCGGCGCCGTATGACACCGAGCGAGTTGCGGCCTAGAACAGTGTGAAATCCCTCTCTATCTTGTCCTGCTTGTCCTGCGAGTCGTTCTCATAGAGAACTGATTTCGTTCCACCGATTGCGACCGACAGCAGCTTGATCGCCGCCAGTGTCTCGGGGTCATGCCGCTCCAGTGCTTTTGCGAGTGCCCTCTTCTCAGCTGGTTTTGTGGCTATGATCATTCAATATGCCTCCGATGAACCGCGCGGGAAATCGCCAGGATTCCATTCGTCTAGCCATTCTTTGCATGACTGCATTGCGGCATCGCACTCATGGTGCATGTATCCGGACTGAAAGCCATCATCGTCCACGCACTTGTGGAACCATGCATTATCACCCTTGGGGATATTTTCGCCGCACCAGGCGCACTGATGATCGGCGCGAGTCTTGATTTTCTTGTATTCAAATGTGTGACTCATTATTCCCCCCCAATCGTCAAAAGCCGTAATTGCTCGGTTGCAACGTCGATCATGAAGTCTGCCGGCGTTGCGTCCTGGTCTTCGCTCGGGGGGATGTTGTTGCCCGGGGTGCCCCATGCCGGCGCTTTATCGAAAGCCTTGCGCTTGGGCTTGGGCTTTGGGCTTCCCCATCGGTTATGCAGAGTGAGCTTGTGAGCGCATGATCTGCACACCGTAACTCCCTTCCTGGAACGATAATAAAGTGTCTTGTGTTGAATAGTCGCCTCTGATCCGCAACACAGATTTTTTATCATGTATTCTGAAAAGCGCTCTGGTTCTTCTGCCATTACTTTCAGGATCTTAACGCCAGAGACTTCTTGGCCGACTTCGTAAAGCCGTTCGATCTTGATCTTGCGAGCCCTATTTGCCATAAGTGTCACCTTGGATCTTGGTGGCCGTCCATGGCCGTACTGGTTATAAGTAGATGATGGTCACGTGCGGGATCAGGCCGTCAGCCATTGCCTTGACGACTCTGCGGGCAACTCCGCAATCAACTTCAGCCTCTGAGCGAATAGCCGCTGCCATTTCGCTGAGCACTCGGGTCTGCACTTCGATGTTCTTCTTGGCGGCCTCTTCCTTCGCCCTCTCCTTCGCCGCTTTCGCGATCCATTCCTGCTCGGCAATCCTTGCCTTTTCCTGCGCGTCCCGAACCTTTTGCTGTGCCTCGGCTTTTACCCGAGCCGCTTCCTTTTCGGCGGCCTGCTGTTCGCGAGCGAGGGCGAGACGCGCTTGCGTTTCCTTCTCTTGCGCTTCGAAGATTGCACGCTCTGCTGCGGCTTTGGCTTCTGCCTCGCGCCGTGCGGTTTCTTGCCTAACCATCGACGCTTCGAAATTTGCCTGCCTTTCCGCTGCCAACTTTGCATCGGCTTCGGCCTTTGCCCGAATCCGCTCCTCACGCTCTTCGCGGGCCTTTTCCTCTGCGGCCTTGCGCTTTTCCTCTGCGTAGATCCGCTTCAGCGCTTCAAGTCTCGCCGCTGTCAGTTTTGTCAGGGCCGAATGTTGTGCCAACTCGGCAGTGTACTTATACTCAGCCCAGGTTTCGTCGATAGGAACCGCAGTAATATTCGCGATTTGCGCATCGATTGCCTCCAGAGTCGATGTATCGTGGATCGCGAACGATTCAGCAACCCTGTCCTGAAGTCTGGCTACGCGGTCCTTCTCGCGGTTCTCAAAATCGGTCAGCGGCTGGCGGACTTCGGTCTTGAGATCGCTGAGCCTGCTCCGCATTCTCCGACGTTCTTCGTCAATCAAGTTAGACTGCTGCTTCAGTCTGGCAACCAGGTCTTTGCCGAGCCCGTCAATGTATGTCTTGCTGCGGGCGACCTTGGCCGCGTTGCTGGCTACAGCCTTGCGGCCTTTGGGTGTCGACACATCGGGTAGGACACTACGAGCCTCTTCCTCGATCCTGCTGATCAGGTCTTCGGTCCCGCCAGCCTGGAACAGGTCGTGTGGCTGGAGATCCATCGATTCGGGATCAATCGCGATCAGATCCTTTGCCTTTTCTTCGCCCACATCGAATTCTTGGATTGAGCCGTCTATCGCCATAGCTTTCATTTCGTCACCCTTTTCTCAAGTTTGCCTTTGAGGCGCAATTCATCCGCCTCCTTTTCAATCGCCTTCATGGCGGCTATCTCGCGTTGTACCCTGGCAAGCTTCTCTGCGGCCAGCATCGCGCGTTGCCGCTTCAATGCGTATGTCATTTCGTCACCTCATTCAACGTTTCGATTTGCTCGGCTGTCAGCGGCGCGCGTTGTCCAGCCTTCTCAATGACCTGCTCAACCGTAAGCTCACCATCCATGACCATGTCGCACCACGCCTTGACGTTCTTGTCGAACAGGTCCTGGGGATATGAGACGGACTCATCCTTATTCGGAAGGGGCTGGACCGTAAACGGCGAGCGCTTGCCCCGCTTGTAGGTCAGCATGAATGTCATAGGTTTGTCGATCCCTGACATGCGCTTGATCCTGATTCCGCCAACCTTGGCCCCACCCCAGGTAACTTCCGGATCTGCGCAGAGTGCAAGCCGCTCGCCAATCCATGCCTTTCCGTTTTTGCCCCATGCCGCAATGATTACTCGGCGCATGGACAGGCAGGGCTTGTAAGGCTGCCGGCCTTCGATGTGGATCGAGATAGGCTGGTCAGGCGTGCCCCGCGAGACATCCGTGACCGTCACAATGATCTGGCCCGTGATCAAATCATCAGCATTGAGCTGATCACTTTTCGGCGCTATCGTGTCGCCAAAATCGATTTCTTGCTCGGTCATAGCTGTACCTCTCCGTCATTCATGTACGCGTCAACCGCAACGATTGCCTCTGAGCAAATCGCGTCCATCCATTCGGACCTTGGATTGCGCCGTATCGCGTACTCCATGGCGTCGACCGTTTCAACCCCCTCGGCTGCGGCCTTGGCGATCTTGTCTATCATGTCGTCGTCCCGCTCGATCCGCTGGATATGCAAGGGGCATGCGGAAAACTCGGGGCAGAATGAGACGAAGTCCCAATGATCTGCCTCGAATACCCACATGTTTCCTTGCACTTGCCCCATGTATTGCTTCATGGCTGTGGCGCTGTCAAGGTAGCGCATATGATTGCGAGGCCGTGGACATTTGATCTCGACACCCCCATTGCCCCCGGCGCCGGTCAGTCCATCAGGGCTGGAGCTGATCTTTTCGCTTGCATCGAGGTATGCGAGCCCAATGGTTTCGATTTCGATTCCGGTCTGCATCTGATAGGCTTCAAGCGCGAACGGCTCCAGCAGAATGCCACGCTCCATATCCCAGGTGCTGACCTGCTCCACCGGGCGACCCGTCAAGCGCTCGCTGCATACGTCCAGAAGGTAATTGTGGCGAGTCACCCCCGACCCGCCGGTCAACAGGTCCTTCGCATGGGACATCGTGACCCGGCCTACACGGCCTGCGATCCATTCATCTGACCCTTGCTGAAATCGTTTAATGATCATTCGGGTTTCCCGTATCTCCTTGCTGGCAGTTTCACATGGTTGATTGTTGAACCGAGTTCGTTCAGCGCCCAGCGTACCTTAGCCATCATATAGATGGCCTGTTGGCCTTCCATGACCTGGGGGTTGATCTCGCGCGCGTATTCCTCTATCTCTTCCGCGAGGGCGTTGGCTTCGAAAGTCTCGGGGTTGGTCACGTGAGCATATGCTTCATCTTGTTTGCTCATGACGCCATGATCTCCGCAATTTCCTTGAGAGCTTCCTCGATCTTGTGGACCAACTGCTTGACCTTCTGGCGCGATACCGCTGTACCGTCAATGTTGCATTGCTCAAGCTGCCAGATCAGGTCGGAGATCTCCATTTTGTAGAACTGATCGAGTAACCAATCTGTCTTTGCCTCGATCTTCTCGACGCATAACGCTCTCTGGTCATAAATGTCAAGGTCGTGTTCAATTGCGCATTTACTCATTTCCGCCTCCGTCACCGTGGCCTTTGCCTTCACCGTCGCAAGCGTAGTAGCCGCCGCCGCTGCCGTAACCGTCCCCGGTCCCGGTGCCGTTGGTACTGCCGCCACCGCTGGCGCTGCCGCCCCCGAATCCGCCACTGCCGCTGGCCTTCCATTCCGGAACTGACCTAATTACGACCTCGGCGTCGAGGGTGCACGGGATTATTTCGATCATTTCCGAAAGAAAGATCTCCTCGACGGCAACTGTGAATTTGCAGTTTTCCGGGTCATTTACACCGTCTCTTGCCAACTGGCTGAGGCTTGCCGCCCCATCCCAGTAATAGATCCGCCGACTGTCGCTAAGGAGGCATTCCTGCTTGTCGCGACCGATCAGGATTCCCGCGTGGACGCCGGCGCTTTCGGTCCGCACGACGCAGTAGCGTCCGAGCATGCGTTCTGTGAGAGATTTTTTCATCGTATCCACCTGTTCTTGTGTTCGGAAAATGCCTGCTGAGGAGACATTCCTGCCTTCTTGGCATAGTGCAGGGCGATCACTTGGCGACCATCGCTTGCGGCCGCTTTTGCTGCGAGATCGGGGCGACCCATGCTGGCCAGCCCGACGAAAAAAGTAAGGGGATGCTGGAGATTTGTCACCTGATCTCTCCTTTAGCTCATGCAGGACCAGAGTCCGCCATTCTCAACGTAGTTGACAATGAAATGCGGATGGGCCGCGAAGTGGCGCTTGACCTGCATGCCGTCCATTTCGTATTCGGTCTCGGTATGGACCAGGAGACCCGCATCTTTGGCCTCTTCGATCTCATGTTCGGATATTTCGGTCGTGTCGCGTATTTGGGAAATGTTCATGCTTGCCTCTTCGGTTTGTTGTTGCGGCGCCTATATCGGCGCCGGTTGGTTGCTAGGTCAAATACCACGACGCCCAGTGGGTAACTGATCCGCCATACGAGTCGATCCCTGTATCCTCAGGTCGTCCAATTCCAGCCGCTTCTATGATTGCATCCCCGCCCCAAACGGTCCACGGCTCGTCCCCGTATGCATCTTCGGGCCAATCGGCTTCGGCGCATTCCCAGATCAAGTATAGGTCGTCGCCTTCGGCCTCAACACGCCATGCGCCGACTGGTGGAGCTGCAGCGTCGGCCACTGCCGCCTTGAGGTCCGTAAAATCGTAGTTTTTTATGCTCATGTCTTTACCCTCGATATTTTGCAAGGATCTCGGAGATTTTCACGTAGTTCGTGCGGATATCCGTCAGGAGATTTTCGACTTGCTTTTGCTCCTCCTTGGTGCACAGCATACTTGCGTTGTGCCTCGCATAATCCTCATTCTCTGCGGGGTCGTTTATGGTCATCATAATGAGCCAATCAATCTCCCCATCTTCTAGGGATAAAGGGGCTTTCATCGTTGTGGAAGTGCTCATGTCTGCATCTTCGGTTGGTTGGTTTGTCATCGTGGCTATACTTTACGATAGACATGCTAGCGCGTCAACAACTATTTTGGATATTTTCGAAAAGTCAAAAAAAAGCCGCACTGGTGGGTGCGGCGAGGGAGGGTTGAGGCATGAAACGAACAAGACCATTCTACATGAGCGTGTCGACTGCCTCAATAGCCGCTCCCCATCCGAGGGCAATCACTGCATGGCTTCCGCCATCCTTTGCGGCTAGCAGATAGAGACGCTCCTTGTCGCTCAGTCGGGACAGAGTATGGTCCTGACGCTTCAGCTCGATCACAAGTGAAGGGTTTCCAGGGATGATGATGTCGCTTGCGCCGGCCGTGAGCCCGTCCAGGTACTCGCGGGCATGCTGGCGGTAGTCTCGCTTGCCCTCATTGCGCGGATGCACCACAAGCCGTCCAATCGTGTCTGGCCACCGCTCCCGTATCTCCTTAATGGCCGTGCGCTGCTCCGCAAGCTCTTTGGGGCATTTCCCGCGAAAAGCCTTGTCACCGAATACTCGGATTGATCTTGGAAATTTCATTCAAACTCCGCGCGATTGACAAGCCACAAAATTGTTGTCATTTCTCCGTCCGAAACTACAAGGTGCTCTCCATACTGCTGGTACCTTGAATTTCGGTGCCTCATAAAATCCTTTTCCCAGTCGGTCTTCGCGTGCTCAGTGGCAAGCCTCAGATCATCCTCGAACACACGAAGGGATAGGCGTCGTCGTGAAAGCGTTCTGTTCATCATGTCACCTGCTGATTGTAGTCATATATCTGGTATCGCCCGTTCTGCTTTATCGCGTACGTGACGGTCTTCGGCTTAGCCCTTATGCGGGAGATGTGGAATTTGTAGCTTTTTGGAATCCACGACTGTCTGCTGGCGCCAGACTCAAACAGCACCGATCGGAAGCGCCGCGAGGTGGTCACTACGCTCACGGACCTGGCAACGAATCCCTGCTTGGTCATGAACCGGCCGCCCACATCGATGCTTAGCACTTCCTCCGTGATCTTCTCCGGCCGCTTCCCCATGGAGAGCTTCTTATTCGGGTCCACAAGCTCGACCTTGCATCCCTTGCAGTACCGGGCGGTCGGGTCGTT
>Ga0316202_10002022_pt1 | contig 14021 bp, 9 predicted proteins | sample 3monrhotite_MG_FD_204934 | JGI IMG/M metagenome (GOLD analysis project Ga0316202, IMG submission 204934) | Microbial mat bacterial communities from mineral coupon in-situ incubated in ocean water Damariscotta River, Maine, United States -... | ecosystem: Environmental > Aquatic > Marine >... | reverse complement strand
TCTCTGGCTGTTTGCTTGATCCTGTCCAGCGCAAGAAATACAGTGTTAGCTCTAGGCTTATAGTAACCCTCAACACTTGGCGCGGTTTCTTCTTCCGGTTTCCCAGTAAGAATTATCTCCCCTTCCTTAGTGACAGGCCCAATCTTTAAAGCGTCAAGAACCCTTACCCGGATATCATCTAACCCCATACCCCTGAGGTCTTCAGTAAGTAACTTCTCAAGGTTCGCCGCATCTTCTGAAACCGTTTCTGAATACGGCTTGATCTCTGGCTGAAATTGTTTTGGAGACGGCAACGCTAGTCTAGTGGCAACTTCATCTTTGTCGTTGATTAATCCGGCACTCTTCATTGCCTTTTGCAAATCAGAAGCAACTTTTCTTATGCGCTTGGTAGATCCGATATCTCCAAGATTGCTTTCGATATTTTCAATGGTGCCATCACCTGTCTCAGTAACGTACTGAACAGCTGCGTTGTATTGATTGCTTGTATAAGTTTTTGGTCTGAAGTCAGGAAGCAAGGCAGGCTCAGAGACAATAGGAAGCTTCCTCACCTCTTGCACAAGGTGCATTCTTTGGGAAGGACTCATGCTGCCAACGTCGGTTTCGTTTACAATCTTCTCAAGCAAGTACTTAACCTCGGTGCTATTAACATCCGAAGTTATATTCTTTTCCTTCAAGACAGCAGAGACTTCTTCAAGCGTTTTCTTCTGATCCTGATACTCTTGCCTGCTTTTAGCTAGCCGAGCTCCAACAGAACCAAAGTTCTCTGTAGTTTCAGCCACATCAGGAGAGTTGACACCTACAAGAACATCAAAAACTTTTGAATATTTGTCGCCCAATACTTGTTTAGCTTCTTCTAAAGTAAACTCTTGAACTTCCGGAAGCCCTTGCCTTCTTCTTTCTAGGTTTATTTCTTGCGCCGCAGTTAGGTTTGACAGGTCTTGATAAAACTTTTCGCCTCTGTCCGAGTAAGGAGGAACCCCATACTGGTTTACATGCAGCTGATCTATTGTCTTGTCTTCTTGATAAGGAGACTTTGGAGATTGCGTAGTGCCCGCTGCTTCGTTAAGAACTGCAGAGGTAACAGTAAATCGTTTAGGTCTGTTTAATCTTTGACCAATAACGTACAAACTTTCTGCTTGTTCTGGGGTGTACGCTTGAGGAGTAACATCTAGCGAGTCTATTACAGAGCTGTTAACTCTCCTGTTAATTAACTCTTGGTTAAGATTTGCCATCAAATGGATAGCGGATTCTCTGTCTTGGCTAGGTTGCCCAAACTCTTGGCCTGTCTCGGAATGGATAACCTTGAACGCAGATCCACCGGGAAGTTTCTCTTCTGTGATATTAAACTTACCCGACTCAGGGAAAGCCCCGTCCCTTTGTATGCCGTTTCTTGCTATCTGACTAGCGTATTCGGCAGCTCTATCAACCATGTTTACTTGTTGGCCGGCATATGGTTGCGTAGGATCGAACTCGACTTGATCAAACGTTTCCATTCCACTCATCAAAGGGGTGGCAGATTCGACACTGTCAATTTCCGCAAGCTGTTTTGCTCGCTCAGCTCTGTCATAAAGCTCTTGACTTGCAGCTGCCTCTTCGTCTCTGAACGCTTGCTCTCTTTCTCTTTCGGACTCTATAAGTATTTTAGATCTACGCCGATTAACCCCGTTGGTCATGGCATCTAGTAATGCGCCAGCGCCAGCACCTACAGTAAAGTCATCCCACAAAGATTCTGTATAGTTAACGTTGTCGGAATAAACTCCGTCTTGAATGGCGTTTTGAGCCAAGCCCGCCATGACTTCTTGAGTTCCTTCCATCGCACCTGTTCTTAGTGCGCTAGTGACAGCGTTAAATGCTTCTTCGTTCTTTCTTACATCCTTAAATCTTGCAATCTTCTTGAGAATTTCAAGCGGGGCGATAGCTTCTGAAGCACCAACTAAACCTCCGAGGGCTATTGCTAAATCTTCTTGACCAGCAGAGATCTCTTCGCCTCTAGCTCTGGCAGCTGCTATTCTTTCTGCCTGATCTGACGCTCCAGTACCGACACCGGCTGTGGTGGCACCGACTGTGGTAGCTATTCTTTGAGCTCTTGCTGCCCCGCCAAGAGCTTTAGCTCCCAATCCAAAAGCTCCGCCCGGAACAAAGAACGAACCAATAGATCCAAGGCCTTCGCCAAGCTTTACTAGGTAGTTATCTTTATATGTGTCGCCAACACCAAGGCTTTCGTTGAGAGCCTGCTTACCTTCATTAGCTAGTCTAATGAGTTCGTTCTCATTGCCGCTATCTATTAGGTCGTCAAGGCCTATTAGGTCTGTACCTACATCGGCAAGCTCTGCTAAACCAGCGCCAGCAGATAACAACCCAGATCCAAAGCCCCTAACGACACCCTTACCTACCTCTAAAGGAACGCCTGCGTAATAGTCAACGCCTTCGGGTTGCTCTGAGCTCACAGGGTCAAGGCTCTGGCTCAATCCAATCTGCTGATAGTACTCGTTAATATCTAAATCTGAGTAATACTTTGAATGCAGGGCATCGGCAAGATCTTTATCTGAGGTGTTGTTATATTCAGGATACTGTTGCCTAAAGCTGGATAGCACACTCATAATTTAGTTTTTCAGATTAAGGTTAAGAGGGTTGTTGTTAGCTTGCGCCCCCAATAAAGAGCCTTGTTCTGACGCAGAATCAAGAGTTATAAACCGCCCAACCAATCCTTCAAGATATTCTGCCGCATCTTCAGGAGTTGCTTTTGGGTTTGCTGCTGACCAGTTATCAAAGGCTGTTTCCAACGGTTCTTTAACAACTTGAAGTATTGCTTTGTTTAAAGATCGACCACTTTGTTTTTCTAAATCCTGATACCTCAAGATGGCAGCCTGCTTAACAAGCAAATCTATAGCGCCGGTTCTCTGATCCTGACCTTGAGAATACAGAGCGTCAGCAGCTTTCATTTCTAAGCCAGCTTTCGCTATAGCAGCATCCGAATCCATACCTGCAGCAGTTAGTTCCCTAGCTCTTTGATCCCCATAATCTCTAGATAACAAGCCAACCTGCCTATCGTAGCTGTCGAGAGCTGCTTGCTGGCCTTTAAGGCCTAAACTCATCTGAGCTTCTTTGCCCGCCATCTCCATGCGACGAGCTAATGTACTCTCGGCAGAGGCTTCTGATCTGGCTTGTCTCATGATGTCGCCAGTCACCTTACTCGCACCTCTAAGCCCCTCAGACACGCTGCCTTCAGCAATGCCTGCACCCAATTGCATCAAAGCCTGAGCGCCAGCATCTTTTCTGGCATCTTCTTTTATCTTGCCTGCTCTTCTTTCTGCTTCGCTTATAAGCGTTGCATAATCTGGCTTAAGTGAAGAGAAATCCATCGATGGCTTTTCTATTTTGTTAATTAAATTTGCAAATCCGGATGTGTCTGAAGTTAAGTTATCCCTTACTGACTGTGTACCTGCTAGTGTAGCTTGTGCAGCACTGTAATCTGCAGCTGCAGGAACTGGGGGAATTGTACCGCCTCTCATTTCTTCAATTAAGGATTGAAGTGATGTTGAATCAGCAGCTTCAGGCTGCGGTGTTGAGTCAGCAACTTCAGGCTGCAATAAGCCAATCAACTCTGCCGCTCTACTTGTTGAATCTAATTTAGCTATGTTGGAAAGTTGATCTATATTTGAAAGCAAGCTTTCTCTGCTCGCAGTTGTACCGCCAAAACCAGACGTCTTGTTAAAATCAGATGAAACTTGACTCTCAGGATTTGTGTCGCTGATAGCAGCAACCACAGTTTTGGAGTCAAGTTTTGTGGCAAGAGGATTTTGCAGTCTTTTTGCGTCAGTATCTATTGCCGTTCCGCTCACCACGTTTTGTACAAAATTTGGATTAAGACCAAGCCTATTGCCTGTCTCTGCTATTTCATCAGGCGAAGCCATTGCTAGCAATGCTTCTCTTTTTTCTTCGACGGAATACCTTCCCGGCCCTGATTGATATATGTCAGAAATTTCATCTTGAAGACTTAGTCTGTTTTCAACATTCTGCGCCCTCTCCTCATAGGGCAATTCAAGGGCAGCACGTTCTAAGTCACCAATTTGACTGTTAATCGGAGAAGATCTTTCGTTGAACGATAAAATATCCTGAACGTATGGAGTATCACGCCCTTCAAACATGCGTACAACGCCGCCTGCCGACATCCCTTGCGGAGGCATTCCCATCGGAGATTGAGGAGGCATTTGCTGAGCCATACCCATTTGCGGAGGCATACCCATTGGAGGTTGAGGAGGCATTCCCATAGGAGGTTGCGGCATCCCCATTTGAGGAGGCATCTGACCCTGAGGAGGCATACCACCCTGTGGGGGAGGCATCCCCGGCCCCTGCTGAGGAGGCTGTCCGGGAGGCTGTTGGCCCAGTTCTGCAATACCTCCGCCAAGAATTTGATCCTTAACGGTTCCCTCAGGAGTCTCACCGCCTTGTTGAGAAAATCTTTTCCTCATGTCTTGTCTTCGCTGTATCTCAGACACTACAAGATACTGAGGCAGCTGACCAGAAGGACGCTGCGCCTCCTGCATTAAGGATTGATCCGGGAGTCCTTTGATTAAATCTTCTTGTTCAAATATATTCATTAACCGCCCCCTGCCAAGGCTCTATACAATCCTACGCCACCAATTCCTGCGCCTAAGGCTTCTCCATATGGGCTTGGCGCTGCCCCATATATAGACTGTGTTGATCCCGGCGTAACGGGTAAACCTCTTAGCATATTACTGAACATGCTCAACTGCTCTCTTGGGAAAGCCTGCTGCCTTAAGAAGTCTTGATAGCCCATATCCATGCCTCGCTGAGACATGTCTCTCTGTATTTGACCTGCTGCCTGTAAGTTTCTTAACCTTTCATAAGCCATTTGCTGATCTTGTTGACCAAATCCGCCAAGCATTCTAGCTGCTTCAAGTTGCTGATTTCTTGTTGCCTGATCTGCGCCATATCCTGCTAAGCCTAAACGTGCTTGAGTTTCTGCAGACCCAACGTTGAACTGTTGCGCCTCCATTCTCATTTGGTTTTCAGCCTGTCTAGCTGCATCTTCTTGCTGTTGAGCGTTAAGCCCAAGTCTAGCTGCTTCCTGTCTTGCAGATTCTCTAGCCTGATAAACAGCTCTTTCCTCTTGCTGCTGAGCAAGACGAAGCTCTTCGTTTTGCCCAAACTGATTTTGTTGGAACTCTTCAGCAGCGCGTCGAGAAGCTTCTTCTTGCTCCTGAGCACTAAGACCAAGCCTAGCAGCCTCTTGCCTTGCTTGTTCTTGAATCTGAAAGGTTTCGTTTTTAAAATCTTGCAGCTGTTGTCTTCCAGCTTCAGTTTGTTGAAACGCAGATTGCCTGAACTGTTCTGAGGCCTCCCTAGAAGCTTGCTCTTGCTGCTGTTCGTTAAGGCCAAGCCTTGCAGCTTCTTGTCTAGCCTCTTCTCCTGCACTAAAAGCTTGTTGCTCAAACTGTTCTTGCTGTTGTCGACCAGATTCTGTTTGTTGAAAAGCTGATTGAGAAAACTCTTCCTTCGCTCTTTGAGAAGCATCTTCTTGTTGTTGAGCATTAAGACCAAGATCAGCAGCCCTTTGACGAGCCGTCTCTCCAGCTTCAAACGACCTAATAGCCATGTTCTGCTGTTCTTGTCTAGACTGTTCTGTAGTTTGGAAAGCACTTTGGCGGAATCTTTCTGCCTCCTGCTTAGCTTGCTGCTTAGCTTGACCTGTAGTCAGGCCTAACTCAGACTCTTGTAAGCGAGCTGCTCTGTCAGATTCAAAGGCTTGCAAGGCTTGTTGATAAGCCGCCTGACCACCTTTACTTTGGATGTCTGCCATTTGCTGACCGAGATTCTTCTCTCTCTCAGACTGCATTATAGCTTCTCTGTAGCCGCCTAAGCCTCCAGACGATGCTGCTTGCTGAGATATCTGAGATCCAGCCATGTCAGATTGTTTCTGGGCTTCTCTCTTCTCAATATCCGTAACTAATTGCTGGTAAGGATTTATGTATTTTTCTAACGTTTCCGCGTCAGCAACAGTTCCAGCCTCAAACGCTGGGCCAGCATCAAGATCTCCGGTGTATTCGCTTTTTAAGTCTCTGGAGGCATAGTTTTGGCCTAACTCTCTTGCGACATAACCGGGGTCAAATGTTCTGGCCTCGTATTGAGAGGTTAATTCATTCGCCTCATATCCGGGAGTCCTCTCTTGAGCCTGATAGTCCATATCAAAATCTGTAGGACGAAGATTACTTCTTAAAGTTCCCGGCTTATAACCTTGGGTTGCAGTCCCTGCCGTGTACCCTGAGTCAAAATTTGAAGGGTCAAACTGACTTTCTCTTTGGCCAGCCTCATACCCTTGGCCAAGTCTTCCTGCTGCATATCCGGGATCAAATGTTCCTGCTTGGTAGTCAGACCTGACATCTTGAGGATTAAATCCTCTGGCAATGTTCATGCCCATATTTGAATCTTGATAACCTATTTGAGATGCAATATCTGAGGCTTGATTTAACTGATCGGGAGTGCCTGCTGCAGCCATATCGTACATGCCGCGCATACCCATTTGCTCATAAGGAGTAAAGTCAGCTATTCGCTGACCCGGATAGGCCTCATACGGACGAGTAGTCTCGTACATGGATCGGCCAAGCATCTCCTCAAAATACGGTCTTGCGTATTCGGGCAGGTTACTTGTTGTTTGAACAACTTCTTGCGGCCCGCTTGGAGCCTTGCTACCTTTGCTCATTCTTCAAACCTCTTTTCATAAACAACATAGGATCTATCAAAACCATCTTGCTTTAGCCACTGCCAAAATCCCATCCTTGCTGTAGCCTCAATGCCTTTACACTCGTTATCTCTAGCCCAATCATGAAATCTATCAAGCATGTCCCAGACCCATTCGTTAAACCTATCACCGCCTAAGAACTGTATAGCCAACATTCTTTTATTTGGATAATCAACTAGCTCGGTAGTGCCTACCCCGCTAATCTCCTTGTTCTCATCAAAAGCAACCCAAAGATGCTGATGCCCGTTTAAGATGGAAGCAAATAACATCTCCATGCTCCATCGTCCCTTAGATCTGGCGATAGCTTTTCCTAGCTGCTCACTTACATCGGGCCATAAGGTCGCCAAATAAGTAGTTGGAACAAGCGCAATTGTATGCGTAGCCTCCCCTCGCTCTGCTCTCGGTTTGACTTTAGGCTCCCTAGTTAGATCCCTAATGTTTTTTAAACCCGAAAACTCTATAGGCTTTATCATGCTGGCAATACTCCTCCTACTCTCATGGGTGCTGGTTGCCTTAATGTCCCGGTTCTCTCTTGGCGAACTCTATCAAGCATCTGATCTAGCTCACCGACTCCAGCGTCTGTGCTACCGTCACCTAGTCCTGAAACAACATCAGCAGGGACAATATATTCTCCGGGACTGACAGCAACAGGCTGGCTGTTACCTATCATACCGGGAATCATGTCATCCATGCCTCCTCCAGTGCCCCTGATTTCTCCTTCTTTTTGAGAACCGGGAACGATTTGCTCTAAAACTTTTTCTCTAAGCATCTGGAAAGCTTCTGGGCCAAACTCGTCAATAAAACTTGCAACGACTGCGCTTGCTTGCTCCTCACTAAGCTGGCCAGATATTGCCTCTACTGCTCGCTCAATAAGTAATTGCCCGTTAGATTCTAAGGTTTCGTCCATAGCGGTTTCTCCGCCTTCGTTCATGCCAGATCTTCTACCGCCTCTACCTGCCGGCCCTCTGCGCTGAGATTTTTGCTCTAGCAAGGTGTCGTCTGGGTCTTTTCTGCCTACTGTTCTGCCTGTTTCGCGCTTAGGCGCAGGCTCGGAAAGCTGAGCAATCTCTAACGCCGGAGGGGTCTGTAGCTCTGAAGGCAATCCTCTAACCGCTGAATCAAAGCTTCTACCGACATCCATTATTCCGCCGGCTCCCACTGCTGAGCCGCTTGCGACAGGAGACATTGCTGCAGGCGCTGTAAAGTTTTGAGGAACTTGGCCAAATGAGCTGGTAATTTCTGACTCAAAGTTTCTTCCGAGGTCTCCTATTGAGCCTGTACGCCTTGTTGTATCAGCTACGATATCTTCATAAGTAATGGCGGGAGTATTGACTACAGAGTTAACGGCCTCAGAACCGGGGCCGAGACTTCCTCTTCCTCCTATCGCAGGAGCGCCTTCAACGTTTAGCACCTCGTCAATAGTGCCTACAGTTGCATTGCCTTCTGGAGTTGACAGGTAGTCTGGAATATTGAACCCGCCCAGACCAAGGTTAGAAAGGTCTATGTTAGAAAAATCTATCCCTGATAAGTCAACATTGTAAGGAAGGGGGTTAGCTGTTGATCCTTCGCCCGTTCCTGCGTCTACTCCTGCATCTGCACCCTCTACAGGCGATGGCTTTCTAAAGTAAGTTATCTCTGGTTGAAATCCGGGCCTAGTTCCTTGAAGCTCTTCGGCACTAATAACTTCTGTGCCTCGAATCCCCGCCTGCCTTGCTCCTGATCCAGCTCGTCCTGTAGGTGCAAAGTTATAATTGCCGGTGCCACCTTGACCACCTATGGGTATTTCTCCTCCGGGATACATTTGTACGGGAGCGCCTACCATCTGTTGCAAACCTCTGACGTTATCTGCGTAGTTCTGAGGATTGATTGAGGCAACTCCGCCTGCATTCATTCTTGGAATTTTATAATTCCTATACCCGTAATCGCTTTCTAGTTGATCAAAGGCTCCTTCCATGTTGCCAATAGCTCTGTCGTATTCTGCTTGCTTTTCTTCTTCAAACCTTCTGTTGTCTCTCTCTGCTAACTCTCTAGCGTCAATTTCAGCTATTTTGCCTTCGCCTATTCCAATTGCCGCCAAGTTAGCGGGCTGCATTAAAGCTTTTCCAAAAGTTCCGGGTTGCTTGAATGGGGCAAGGAGTCTATCTCCTGCAGTCTGAGCGCCTCTAAGAGAATCTAACCGGCCTGATAAGTTTGCTACGTTTGCATTTGCTGCATTCCTAACTCCTTCTGCACCAAGCAGCTTTTGCATTGGATCTGCTAAAGCCATTTGTGATTGATTTAAGACTTGAGGCATGGCAGCTCCGGTCAAAGGATCTGTAATCCCTCCCGGAATAGGAGATTGTAAACCTTGCGTTACTAGCTCTCCGGTTAAAGGGTTTGTTACTGGTGCTGCTCCCATCTCTATTGCTTTAGCTATTGGGTCTGCAGTTTCTGCTGCGGTCAATGCTAAGTTTTTGCCAGCTTCTGAAGCAGCTGTTGATGCATCCCCTAAGGCTGCTGCAGTTTCACCTATCTGAGGGTTTAATGCATCACCCGCAGCCCCTAAGGCTTTTCCTAATCCGAATCCTGTGATCCCAGATAACAATCCTTTTTTGACATCGCCAGTAGCCAGAGTTGTGGCCAAGCCAGAACCAATAGCTCCAGACAAAGCAGCATTACCAGCCACGCTGGTTAATGCAGTGCCTAAGGCACCTGTTCCAAGGGCAGATCCAAGACCTCCAAGCACAGTACTACCAAACATACTCCCCAATAACGGAGCCAAGAACGGTAAGAATGCTTCAGGCTGACCTGTCATTGGGTTAGTAGTCAGGTTTCCAGTCGGAGACAACGCAGCTATACCTTGCACTTCTGCAGGGTTCATGTGGACAAGCATGCTGTCACCATAACGACCTTGCTGCGCCATCTGCTGCGCCATAGGTTCCATAGGGCGAGCGTTTGGCATAGCGCCACCTTGATACGCATTCAATTGCGGAGGCATTTGCTGTGGTATCTGAGGCATCTGAGACATCTGAGGCGACATTTGTGGAGGCATCTGCGGCATTTGAGGCGGCATCTGTGCCATTTGAGGCTGCATCTGTGGCTGCATCTGTGGCATTTGAGGCATCTGAGGCATCTGAGGCGGCATCTGCATATCCTGACCCATTTGCTGCATACGCTGCATTTCTTGCATTTGTTGCATTAGTTCCATTTGTTGATTCATAGGGTTCATAGGCGGCACTTGTCCGTTATTGTAATTCATTAAGTTGTCTCCACTCCGAACAAGTTGAAGGACAAGTCAGCAGAGCTTGCATACACCTTCACAACGTCTGTTTGATTAAGACACATACCTATAACTACCGTTTGCGTCATATTACTTGCTAAAGATTGATCGTAAAATAAATACTGCTTGTTGTCAGCAGATGCTCCTGCAACATGCACCGATACCCTAAACGTTCTGGCCGAGCCACTCCTGTTACATATCACTAAAGAGCTAACCGTTGTCTGAGCAAGATTAGGAACAGTATACAATGTTGTGACTGTAGTTGCGCTAGGCGCTACTTGCCCTAGAACTGAAATAACGTCTGTCAAGATGCCCCCATTAACAAGAACTGAAACCTTCTCATGGCTAATGCGCCGGTTTTATCGCCCTGAGTTTTCGCTAGCTCAACATCATTTTCTAGGGTTTGAAAAGCAAACTCAATTGTCCTTCTTGTTAACGCTTCATTCTCCTGAGTATACTCTGCTGCGGGAACAGGAAGCGGGACTGATCTTCTTGAGGCCACTACCTTCTCCCGTCTGGTTGCATGTCAAACCTGAGATCTCCAAGCCTCCATCCATACCCCGGCCCAGAACTTTCTATTCTAACAACAGAATGTCTAGCTCTATTTCTAACAAAAGACTGAGTGCTGCTAGGGGTTACAACAGAGGTTGATAAGGTTGTTGCGGTTTCTAAAGGAAAGTCACTACCTTTTATAATGATATTGGCCTCAGCATCTGATTGATTGCCATTGAATGTGAAATCGGGAATTATCCTGCTCATAAACATTAGATATTCTCCTTCAGCTATCTCTAGATCTCCGGATTCTATGTATGCCGTCATGGCCTCGCCATCCGCGTCATGACCAACCTCTTGCTCATAAAGATAGTTATTGCCGCCATCAATGGCTGTTGCTGCTAAAGGATACTGCCTAGTCGTTCCTCCTGCCCAAGCCCCTCTTGCAAGGGTTCCGACAGACCAAAGGTTTTCTGAGTAGTTATATGTAACGTAATTCGTTACCTCTGTATCGCTACTGCCAACAGGATAAAACCATGTAACTTCATTGTAGTCGTTATTCTCTGCAGCAAAAACCTTGTATGCTTGATCTTGATTCAAATTAGAAAACACAAAGTCTTTTACAGAGCATGGCAAAGGTTGCACAGCTCCGTTGTAGACATAAAAGTTCTTCCTGTCCATGAAATAGACAGATCCTCTAGCATTTACTGCAGCTTTGGGAGAAATCATAGATACATCAGAGCTAAGTCTGGTGAACTCAAATATAAACGGAGCGCCAATAAATCTCATTGAGTGCAAACTGACATCTGTCCAGATCAGTATTTCCTGTCTTGTTTGAACAGCCCCAATAATAAGAGATCCTGAATTTATTCTTACACCGCCTGCTGAGTTTGTTGACGTTGGAGTCCAGTCGGCAACATTCTCTTGGTCTGAGAACCTTACAAAGAGAGGGTCTATGTTTGAAGATCCTATCGGGTTTGTTCCGAAAGCTATTACATGCTGGTCAGTATCAGAAACCATAACCTGAAGAGCAACTGTCGGAACGTTGGAAGCTCCTCCGAGAGATGTAATATTGACAGCCCTTGCCCCAGTCCCGCTGGACTCATCCCAGTAGAAGATTCCTCCACCTCTAATATTTAGCAGTAAATCTTCGCCAAAATTATCTTGATTCCACAAGCGAAGCTGCCCTGCGGCAGAAACCGCGCTGGAGCTTCCCCATGTGCTAGAGCCCCATGTGCCAGCGCCCCAACCTGTACCGTCAACAAATGTATTTAACCCTGTGTTAATTTGATAAGCGCCGACAGTGCTCGACCCCCCGTTACCGGAGTCGCTTGCATTAGCTGTTACAGCATTGCCGTCAGTGTCTTTTGCTGTGATCGTGTAGGTGCTTGTTGTGGGAACAGATACTATTTCATATTCTTGATTAAGCACTACTGCCGTTATGTTGCCACCTAATGTTGCTGCGTCTGTGTAAGTTACGAAGTCATTAACTACTGCGCCATGCGCCGTGTCTGTAACAGTTAGAGTAGAAGACCCGTTTACAGCCGCGAAAGTTACATCTCCGGCAGAAGTTGTCAGCCTTATAGGGGTGACATCGTTAAAGTTACTACCCTCTGCAACGTAAAACTTAAGGTTTGTACCAAGCCCAATATACTTAATTGACTCTAATGAAGCCCAGTCATGTATTGAGCGACAAACTCCTAAGAAAAAACTTTCAGCAAACTTACGCCAGCCTCCTATTTTTTCTGGACGACCTTTCCTAAACCTGACCTTGTCAGAATCAAACCAACCGGAGTCTGCGGAATACTCAGTTCCTTCCTTATTGACACCCGGAGCAAACTGTATCTTGGTTAGCGCCATCTTTTATTCTCATCGATTCATATAGGATGAAAGTACATCGTTGCGAGGGAAAGCAGTTCGACCTCCGCCGTTCATGCCTTTTCCTCCGCCGAAACCTCCGCCGAAGCCTCCACCCATGATTGGTTGTTGCTGATTGAAGCCTCCCGCATACCCACCATCTACCGTCTGTTGGTTGGGATCGTTGTCCGTTATATAGGGAGGGACAAAGGGTATTGAGTTGTTTATAGAACCACCCTTTCCGCCGGGATTGGTGGTCATTCCGCCACGAGTGCCGCTTCCGTCATTTTCCGGCCCCACAAATCCGGTGCTAAAGCCATAATTACTGACATCACCGCCAGAATATGCGCTATCTGCTCGGCCATCGTCTGGTGGGCCTCCGGGTTGACCGCTGGGATTGTAAGGAGGCTGATAAGGTTGGTAATGAGGATCTTGAAAGCCATATATATTCTGAGGAATGCCAGAGTTCCCAAATCGATATGAGTTATTTTGCATCTGCCCATAACCATATGGCGTTCTTGGTTGTTGATAGCTTGGCCGTTGATAGCCAGACCTGCTTCCTTTTCTTCCGGGGCTGGGGAAACCCCCTCCCGGATAATTTGGAGAGCTAGGTGGCTGAGGGTAATAGCCTCCGGGCTGAGGCCTATTCCTTTGACCCTTTCTTCCGGGGGAAGGAAACGGCATATATTGAGGCATCCTAGGTAGATTATTCCCGTATTGAGGCATCTTAGGTAGATTATTCCCGTCAGGAGTGGGATTTTGACGCCGCCCTAAGCCCATACTTTCAGGCCCTTGAGTCATTGGCCGAGTTCTTGGTACGGGTCTGTTATTCCCCATAGAGGGCTGGGAGTCAGCAACGCCTTGAGGGCGAATCGGAGGCGGATTATTCCCGCGCATTTGCCCAGTTTGTTGACCTATGCGACCAAAAAGACCTTGAAGACCGCCGCCAAATCCACCGCCATTTCTCTGAAGGTTTCCGCCTCCAAGCCTTCCGAACAGGTTTCCTGTTTGAAAGTTTGGTTGAAATCGATCTCTGTAATTGCTTCTTCCTCCATATGAACCCATTCTCATGGGGTCTCTGTAGTTTTCTAACGGGCCATCTAGTCTTGAGTCATAACCTCGTTGCGACATACTACCTCTCCTGATAATTGCCAGAACTAATCATCTGACAAACTTCTAATGATCTATCGCCCACTTGTTCTGCCCAGCGACTACGGTAAAACTCTTGTCCAGCTTCTTCGTAGTTACCTGCAGACATGTGACCTAGTGCTTTAACAAACTGACGCAATTTGGTCTGCCCAATATTGAATGACAAATCTATTAATGCTTCTTGACGAACGCTATCTAAACTTGAAAACCATTCATATTCGAGGGTCAACTCTTCTCGGCAGCGCCTAATATCATTGGATAACAAATAGTTTATCTCATCATCAGAAAGTCCTAGTCCAGACTCCGAGATATTCCTACCAACGCCAATGGTTTCGTACCCAGCAGAGCACATATAGACCTTATCTCTAACGCCTTCGTGCCGCTTCAACATGTTAACTAATCGCATCATTCGTCAGGGTGCTTATGGGAGGCTCCGTAATAAAAACTGATGATACTACTAACAATGCCGCCGAGGTAACCAAGAACAAGATTAACAATCCC
>Ga0316202_10002019_pt1 | contig 14039 bp, 21 predicted proteins | sample 3monrhotite_MG_FD_204934 | JGI IMG/M metagenome (GOLD analysis project Ga0316202, IMG submission 204934) | Microbial mat bacterial communities from mineral coupon in-situ incubated in ocean water Damariscotta River, Maine, United States -... | ecosystem: Environmental > Aquatic > Marine >... | reverse complement strand
CTATTGTATCTGGATGGGCCAATGAAATGGCATACAGACAAGGTAAAGACGCTAAATCTAGCGTATGGGGCAAGATAGTTAAGACTATCGGAGTACCTGTAAGCAGATTCATTGGTCGAGTCCTACGTAAGATAGGCCGAACAGAGATAGCGGACGATCAAGCTAAAGCGATACTCAAGCACGCATCGCATATCGACACCGGTATAGGTGAAGATCTGGATAAGTGGTTGGATCAAGAAAGAACTAGAGAGGTATCATAATGGGATTTGGCGGAGCATCCTTCGCAGGCAGCGGTTATAATGAAGAGGAAGAAGAAGAGGAAATCATCCTCGAAGAAGAAGACCTCGAAATAGACCCGCAGGCCCCTGTTGAAGAAATCATAGCTCAAGGTGAGGCATCCATGCAGGGTGCTCCCGTTGAGCCACAAGAAGAATACGTAGCGGAAGATAACGTTAACGCCTTCCGTGAAGCCCAAGCCGAAGCAGTCGCTGGCGGTGAGGCGCTACAGCCTGAAATCGAAGAGATGCCTGAGCAGGTCTACGACGAAGCTGGCATGCGAGGAGAAGCACTCGATATACGTGAGTCTGCAAACACTCAGAATCCTACAGAAGGAGACATTGAGGAGCGCGCAGGCAACATGATGGAAGCTTTACAGCGCAACGGAGAGCTCAACGTAGCCAACGCCGCGGGACAGGCCTTAGATCCTCAGGTACCTAATGAAGCTGCCCCAGGACCTAGAGAGCCTATACAGGCCCCTCCTGTAGACCAGGTAATGCCTAATCTCATGCCAGAAAGCATGCAGAGAGCACCAGGTCTTAACATAGCTCAGGCTGCGACACCTCCCACGCCGACAGCACCTCAAGACATACGGGACCCAGGTATCATCCCGGGACAAGCTCCTCAGCAGGGCTCGCTCAGAGGAGAAGGCCTAGTACCAGGAATGCCTCAGGCACCTCAGGTACTACCCAATCAACCGCAGGCACCAGAGCAACCAAATCCTGGCATGTGGGACGTAGTAAAGAACGCAGTGCAGCAGGCACCTGAGCAGATGGGTAAGATCTTTGATCCCAATAGCTTGAACCGCCTCATGAGAGGGAGCGAACCTGGACGTCGAGAAGAACGTAACAGGATACTAGGTAAGGTAGGTATAGAGCCAGAACAGGCTCCAAGTTTAGGAGTCATGCCTACAGGTCCCAAGGGGATCATGGGTAAGATTGGTCAGCGGATGTCTAGTATGTTCGGTAGAACGCCTAAAACCCCAGGAGCACCGCCTCCACCAGCAACAGGAATACCAGCTGCGCCCCCGGCAGCCGTACCGCCCCCCGCAGCCACAACTACGGCAGGGTTGGTTAAAACCGGTCTGAAGATAGGAGCTGCAGGAGTAGCCGCAGACTCTCTGATGCCTGTTATAGGAGATGTCGGAGTTATGTTAGGTCTGAAAGACGGTATACCTAATGATCCTATAAGTATGAAAGACAGCTTAAGATTCTTACTGACCCCTGAAGGGCATACCGCGGAGGTAGTCCCGGTAGAGACACAGAAAGAAATAGAGGAATTCTTGCAGGAACGCATGTCCAACGGTAAGATGAAGGAGTTCGAAAGTAAAGCCTTCATGCAATATGCCACGGGATTCGAAGCAGACCTTAAGATGAGAGCTGTAGAAAACTTCATGGACCCTCAAACATTTGAAGCATTCTCCAAACTGGTGGGCGTGGGGGATTTACTCCCGGGCACCAAGGATATTGTAAATACCAATGTACTGCGTAACTTATCACTGGACCCTAACAGTCAGCGGTACTTACAGGCATCGAAGACATTTTCTGATGACTTCCTACGACTCAAGTCAGGTGCTCAAACCAGTGAAGCAGAATTTGGACGTTTGGAGCCTATACCTACCGTCAAACCCGGCGATAGCCGTGAGGTAGTCAGGCAAAAGCAAGAGACCAGACAAAACATGTTGAACGCTTCGGAACTGAGAGCAGGTGTAGATAACGTAAGAGCCTTCCGGAACAAGCGTATCCTACAGATACCTGCGGTTACCAAGTTCATTGAGGCAAATCAGGGACGTATCGGTATAGAAGGTAAGACAGTTTTCACTCTACCTAAGGACTATAACGGCATCCCTGCAGGCACCAGGGTCAAAGTAAAGGACCTACGGGACGTCCTAACTATAATGGGACCTGCCCAAAACCCTGCAGACCAACAGCCTGAGGGAGACGTGGCACCCAAACTAGATCGACGTGAGCAACTACGCAACAAACTACGAGGTAGATAATAATGGAACCTATAGACGAAATGGAATCTGAAGAAGGTTTCCTCGGTGAGGAAGCCGCTCAACAAGGTCCTAATATGGAGGTTGTGAACACCCCTGAAGACGAAGAGGCTTTCCTAGGAGACTCTCAAAATACCATTGGTATGGGCGAAGAAGACCCTGCAATGACAGCGGTGACAGGAGGTGGGCAAATGGACGTATCCATGAATCCGGATAACCCTGTGGAGGATCTCGCCAGTATTATATACAACCAGCAGGGTATGCCTAGCGGAGATCACACGGCCTCCCCTATGATGCCTAATCAACCTCAGCAGCCGCAACAGCCTCCGCCGGTAGTGACCCCACCAGGGTTTACACATCTCGAGCCTGTAGACGTTAGAAACGCGTCTCAGATTGCGTCGCAGGAATACATGTCGATTACGCCTACGGGCATATTAACCGACGTACAGGACCGCCTGTCCTATGTTATGGCTGTCATGGAGAACTACGGCATCCCTAGTGATAAGAAGGCCCAGTTAGTAGACCAGGCTATGCGAGACGGTAAGATACTATTGCAGGCTTTGCCTAAGCAGTGGTATGAAGCTCGTGGACTGCAACCTCTACCTCCAGGGGCAGAGAGCCAAATGCAGCCAGGGGCAATCCCGCAAGCGCCACCTCAGCCAGAGCCTCCGGCTCCCAGAGTAGAGAACTTTGTAGACGCTGAGGAAACACCCGAACAACCCCCATATTAACAATGTGAGGTAAGATTTGGAAATAGACACACAGGTATGGTCAACCCTGGTCCTATGGATCGGGGAGATGATCATACTACCTTTATTATATCAAACGTGGAGGAGTTGCTTAAAGATTGAAGCAGAACTTCATGAGCTACATGAGATGCATACTAAATCCGACCCTAGTGGTAGGCCCTTATGGTATGTACCTCCTGAAATGTTGGAGAATCAACGCCGTATAGTGCATGATATAGATAGAATCAGGCACATACAGTATGAGATTTTGAATAGGCCTAGAAGATCCAGGCCAGTAGATGACGATTAATCATCAACATAGTCTTTACACATCGCATCATACATCCGTCGCTTAAAAGCTACACGTCTGTATTTGACAGCATCAAGACCTATGTCCATAAGATTGGCGACTTCCTCGCCCGTGAAACCTAGTACTGACAGGAACCAGACCAGGAAGTGTTTATCTGGTGCGCCTGTCTTCTTCCAGACTTCCAGTATCACATCTTCGAATGGCTTAACATACGTATTAGGTTGTTCCACAGCGATGACGTCCTCCATGAAGGGGACCTCTCTACGTCGCTTCTTTCTAGAGTAATAGTCTTTAATTACATTGCGAGCTATGGAGGACAACCATGTCCACCTAGATGCTCTGCAGTCATCATACCTATCCCAATTCTTATAGCAGCGGATGAACGTCTCGGATACCACGTCCTGTAGATCAGGGTTGTCGTATGCCATACGCATCTTGGCAGCGCAGAATTTGAGTAGTCTAGGGTATACTTGGATGTAGAAGTCTTCCGCTTCCACGTTCTCTACATGATCTTCCATATGTTCCTGGCCAGTTTGTATAGTTTACGTTTATCTCTGAATTTCTTGAATATGCCATCCGTGGCGTGACTCTTGCTGGTCTTCCTTAGTCGAGCATAGATCTCATTCATATACACGACTAGACATCTGCGGTATGCTACGTCCATCTCCTGCCCTAACATGGCAGACTGGAACATACCTATAAGTAGTGACTTCAACCCTGTTACCTCGCTGACTGAGGCATAGACATGAAAAATGTCTGACACAGCACGGCGGAGCTCAGTCTCGGGTAATTCCGTTCTTGAGTTATTCCACTCATGCTGCGCAGACAAGAGGAGGGGAAGGAGGATTGTATCTCGTACGAGCTTTCTCTTTGCTACCCTCTCAGAAGACTTTCGTATCTGAGCCATGGTACCGCTGATGAACCCGCTTACTAATTGTGTGATCATTCTAGTTTCTCAACTTGTGCGTCTAGATTATATAGTTCAGTTCCGTTTATTACCACTTGGCACGAGGTTACAGTGAGTATCTCATCGTTGGCGAGTTTGAGCTTATTGCCAGTGAGTACACCTGTAACCGGTACCGATACTGTTGTCGGTGGCGGAGGAGGTGGAGGTGTTACTAATGTCGTTAACCATTTGATTATCATAGTATCTTTTCTATTATAGCTCCAGGTATCGTAATCCACACTTCCGGGAGTTCGAGTTCACCGGGTGCGGGGTATGTCTCTATTTCTACTCTTACTTCACGTACAATACGGACTTCACCGTCCAATATAACCGAATCTCCTTTACGGATCTTCTCGGATGATATGTAAGAGTTATGCATTTCTGGCCTCAAGACTATCTGCCACAGTTTTTGCTTGTGATATGAAGAATTCAACTGCTGCGTCATCCAAGGCATTGTCTGTCCTTTTCACCAAGACCCTGAGTTCGGCATGCACATCAGGCATTCTGAGTAGCATAACTAAGATCTTCATTGCGATTTGTACTATTAGTCCTTTCATCTTTTATCCTTGATCATTTGTAACCCATACTTAGCGAGGGCTATGGCGTCGTATATATTGTGCATCTTGGATAAGGGGGCCGGTGGCCCAACCCAATCCCATTCTAGCATAGGGGGTAACTCTCTCTTTAACTTATCGTGCCGTATTTCCTTGGCTACGTTACGTGTCCACGTGGCAGGTATTGCTATGATACGAGGGCACTTACCTTTGCCCATTGTATATACTGATGCAGCTACCCAGCCATTACGTATTGCATGTTCTGATCGTCCTCTACCGCCGGCATACTGTCCTTCGCATACCCAAGCATGTAGCTTACCTGAACTACCTAGGCATTCCTTCATGGATGTCTCGACTATGTCTATCATGCTCTCAACTTTGTCCCAACCTGGCTTCTTGCAGGTGTTCCTGATGAGACCGCATCTGATGTTGTTGTCTTCGTCCACTATTGCCCAAGCACATTCGTTTATTCCGGGATCAAATCCGTATGATTTTCTAGCGATTTTTCATACTCCTCTTTGTACATTGCCTCAATGGCATCTGCTCTGTCATAATAGAAATGCTCGGTGAATACCGACATCTTACTGAGTAGTCCTAACATCTTCTGAAGTTCATCTGCCGGTAGACCGTAATCTAGCGGTGATCCGATAGGGGAATCGGACTTGAACCATCCATAATGTAGCTTGAGAATCAGGTTGATAGAGGCTTCCATCTGAGCCGCATCTACCTTCGCTGTAGCTATAGCCTGTTCGATGTGTTTTGGATCATCTCCTACCTTAGCTTTGGCCATATTACCTCTCCTTATGGTGTATATATCTCTTCTTAATATATCCTAATTATATCATATATATCGTTATTTGTCAACTGTCGTACCCTCGGACATCGTCGTTGATCTTACGGAAACATCCGTCAAAATCTGAAGGGTTGGAACTACACTGTAGTGAGCTCTTACCGGCGTCGTTGATATAGATACTTATGCACTCTTCTAGCTGAGCCTTGGACTCTATCCTACGTGTTAACATGGCCAGCGCATTCCAAGCTACGGCTGCCAGATGGTCTAGCCCGTGCTCAGGATCCTTGACCTCCCCACTGGCAGCCTGCATGGTATGACGCATCAGCGCTGACATCCACTCGGACTCTGGGATATTAGCAGTAACCCATGAGTCTGGCATGTATTTGGTATTGCCGAACTCTGACAGCTTAGCTACCTCGGCTAAGGCCGGGTACATCTTGGCTATCAGATGCATAGGTGGCTTACCTTCGTTATCCTTAATGTTCTTGTCCATCATCCATCTCCTTTATCTTCTTCCTGATTTCCCCTAACAATACCTCAAACGTGCGAGGGTTCTGCCCGTAGTGCTCTGATACCTCTTTTTGTGTCCAGCCGTCAAGGTACATATCAACCTTTTCGATGCTGCTGGTGGTGATCCTAGCTCTACGTAACAGACATCTAACATCCGCACGTAACCTCATATATCTTGATACTCTATCTAATCTACCTGGTGTCCACTCTGTCAGTGGTAGGCAATCGGTGGCCTTGACTGTAGACCTGCGCATCTCGTGAGCTACCGCCCAGCAGTAACTGCGCATGGTGCTCGGAGTGACGTCTTTATTCTTAGCTAACATTCTCTTACAGGCTTCGTGTACTATATCCCGTGAGTCGATAAACGCGCTGTTATTTTTTACTAGTCTTGTTGCATACCTTAGCAGGCTTTCGTAGTTTTCGTTTATCCGCTGCCTTACGTTTGCGGGCTGCCGCTTTTTCGAGCTTTTCTCCTTCGATGGCTTTCCTTCTCCCTGCGACGACCTGACACTCGGCTGAGATGATGTAGTGCTTTTCCTTGGCGTGGAACTCTTTGAGCGCGCTAGGATAGTCTTTGAACTGTTGAACATATGCTACCTCCTCGTGCATGCTTACTTGTACAGTGTACTCCCCGTCGACGATAAATAGTTCTACTTCTATAGCGCCTTGGGTTACCTTATGCTGCATGTCCTTACCCATAATTATACCTCCTTTGAGAATGTTTGGCAATCATTTCCTGACTTACCCCAACATCTTTGTATCATAGCTTCAACTTCCACTCGCATGTCAGGACATAACGTCTGCATACCTGATATCATTATATCACATATAGCCTTTCTACACTCATTAGCATTTGTGTCAGGCACCTGCACTAGGAATTCATCGTGTACGTCGGCTTTCAGTTTGCATCCGTATAGTATAGACCCTGCGGCCTCGTCAGTACATGCTCTATATAGTTTAGCCATAGCTATCTTCTTACCTATGGCACCTCGGCTCTGCATGAGTAGAGCGTTTGAGGCAGCGGTATAAGTCTTGCGGGCCATCCATATGCCACATATCTCAATATCGTATACCGTAACACTGTCGCCGTTTATCTCAGTAAACCCTGACCTAAGCTGAGGGAGTACATCTCTGAAGAAGCTGTCGAACTCGGAGAACCTAGACCTGGCTATGTTGCGCCATGCCGTTGCCTGACTGAGTGTGATCTCGATACCATATGTTTCCTTGGCGGTCCTTTGAATGGTCTTAGCTGATTGGCCTCCCGGACACCCGAGGTTAACCGGCTTTGCTGCCTGTCTAGCCATCTTCGCCTCAGCATCTCCTTGACCCAGCAAGGCTTTGTAGTCTTCGTAAGTAAGGTCTTTCTTGAACCAGTCATTGTATATAGCTCTCCCCGTTACATCGTGTAAGTTAACTCCTGTGTTCAGCACGTCTCTCATCTCGCTGAACCCTAATATACTGTATAGCTGCTGTGCCGCACATACCAACTCTAGGTTGGCATAATCCGCACAGACGAATACGGTCCCTGCGTCAGGTACGAAGCACCGCCGGAACTCGTCTCCCCTGGGTATCTGCTGGAAGTTAATGGACGGCAAGGGATCTCCGGTACGAATCTTGACTTTGCCATATGACTGACCTTTATGTTTGTGATAATTAGATGATCGGCAGGAAGTCCGTAGGGTCGACACAATAGGGTTATAGTTGGGATGCACACGGGCTACCTCCATCTGTGGTATGAACGTTGTTACTGCCTTCATAGTATCTGCATAAACCATGTAGCTCCTGTACGTGTCGCTGTCTGTCTCCACATATTTAAGATGCTTCCGTGAAGTACTGATACGTCCTGAGTCTGTACGTTCTGTAATTCCCCAGCTCTCCGCATGTTCACACAGGACCTTCTGGTCTCGTGTGCCGTTTACCCTTATGATACCTGATGCCTTCAGCTCCTCAACAGCCTGGGCATACTTAGCTTGGTAGAGCTTACGCAGCTCGTCCACCTCAGTAGGGTCTATAGCTATACCTTCTATCTCCATACCTCGCAGCGCAAATGCTGCCGCTACCTGGACCTTCTCACCTTTGATGCTACCTGGGCCGAAGCCCATCTTATGGCTCTCCTGGTGGATGAATACATCGAGAGTAATCTCGGCATCCTTACGAGCATACAGCACTGCATCCTCGGGCCACTCATCTAGAGGGACGTCTATCAACTTGTGATAGTTGAGTCGCCATACATCCTCGCCGTCCTTACCTCCCATCTCTAGGTGAAGTCGGCGCTTGGCCAGCGCGGCAAGGGAGCATGGAGCGGCCTCTGCTCTACCTAACGTAGAGATTAAGTGCAGCCGTTCACGCAGCATAGTGTCATGTATGCGACCCTCATTAAGCGCTTTCCAAACATGAGGCAGCAGCTTAGGCCACCGCTTCAGTAAAACATGTAAGTCGAATGATACGTTGTGCCCCACTAGGTGTACATCGCTGTCGGTCAGCCACCCTCGGATCTTCACGTATACTTCATCACTAGGTAACACCACCTTGCCTTCACCGCCTTCAGCGTATGAAATACAGACCAGCGTGGGATTGACCTCATCCGGGTAAGCTATTCTAACTGTCTCAGTATCGAATGCTACTACCTTAATCATTATAGGCTCCCTCTGAACTGCGGATGACCTTGGCGATGGAGTCATCCTTGCTAACTATCGAAACCTCGAAGTATGCAGGGATTACCTCTGCACAATCCAGGAGCTCTATGGCCGCCATGTCTCCGTTCTCGCTGTCATATGCTTGTGTCAGCGTGAAGATATGGGATATGCTATCAGATATTAAGTATAGCCCATCCTTGTAGATACACCAGTCTCCTACCTTTAGCGTAGAGAGTCGTACTGGCTCTGTGATGATACCTGCTTTCTCGTCTATGTATATAAGCATTATGATCTCCCTGTGCTGCCGAACCCGTCGGCACCTCTAATGGTTTCCTTCTCTATACTATCGACCACGGTCAGATTTACATTAGGTACTTCTTTGATAACCATCTGAGCTATTCTATCGCCCGGGTTGATGGTGCGAGTGCGATCACTGGTGTTGTATAGTATGACCATGATCTCCCCTGTGTAATCCGAGTCTACAGTCCCTGGGCTATTAAGCACCATGAGCCCTCTAGATAGAGCCTCTCCGCTACGAGTACGGATCTGCGCCTCATACCCCTCAGGCAAGTTTAGCTTGATACCCGTAGGTACCAGTCGCTTGTCCATTGGAAACACCTTCACTGGGCGGGTCATGGCTGCACGTATATCGTACCCCGCCGCCTCATCACTGCCCTTCACAGGCATCCACTTAATGTCTGAACATTCAAACTCTATGTCCATGCTACTCTACCTCCCGAATAAGAAATTAAATATGGCTACTGTCAATACAACAGCGCCCCCTAGCGCACCGTACACTACCAGGAATAAGAACATAATATATAATGCGGCGTCCATGTTACTGCTCCCCGAATAGTGAATTAACTATACCCTCAGCGAGCGTAATCGCCCCACCTAATATGGCATATATCATAAGCAATCCAAATAATATACTTACTGCAGCTTCCATGTTAAGCCTCTATTAGCGTGCCGTCTGGCATACAGCACTTGCCGTCGATAATTGTTATGGGGTAATGGGTGAAGGAGCCGTCCCTTCTCCATACTACGATGGCAAATCCATTAACCCAGGCATGTGGTCTGTTACACATCCAAGTCGCCTTGGCCGGGTTACGCATAGTTCCGATGTTCTGAGCCATCTTGACTCCTCGGACTGATACGTTGTAGTGGCTTTGTATAGACTCTGTGTGTCCGTACATCACATTAGATCCTACCACATCAACCATCTTGCTGGCGTGGTACTTGCTAGTGTAGAAGCCATGTGTAAAGCACAGTTCCCCTACTCTTAGTATACTATTATGGGGAATTACTTCAAAGTCTAAATCACCGAATTTGCATAAAGATTCAACACTGATGTCGATCCCTAGGTGTTTAAACGCTGCATGTGCCCTAGGTATAGCACTTTCGATATATCTTGAGAACCACTGTTCATGGTTACCACAGCAGAAGAACTTAAAGGTAGGGTCACCTACAGCCGTGCAGATCTCCTCCATAAGCTTACGTCCACCTAGGATATCTTGAACACATTCGTCCACTCTACCCTTACCTTCGTGAGGGCTGATGCACCCCATATCATAGAAGTCTCCTATATGGATTAGAACCTCTGGCTGTAGCTTGGCACCTATCTGCTTAAGGACAGATAAAGATTCCTCGCACTGGTCAGGGAAATGCGTATCAGGTATAACGATACCTACTAGCCCCTGGCCCTTCTTGATCTTTAGAGTCTTGAACATGTGCTCGATATCATACTCCCACACGCTACCAACATTGAGCGGCTCCGCCGTCTCCCAGTTCTTTTTACGCGACATTTGATCTCCTATTTCCCATCTATGTTAGCCCTTTGCATCATGGCAACTACAAGTCGCACATGTACTACTATGGCATCATCACTCCACGATTTATGTTTGGCATTACTGTCCGGAGTGCGTTCGAAGTATCCCCCTACACCAACACCGATAAGCAATCCCTGCTCATTAACTACAGGGCACCCGCTAAGGCCTGGGGCCATGGTCATGAATACTCTCATTGCGTTATATTGACCACCCATCCAGCTCTCTTTTTTTCGCGTGACGAGTCCGTTCACCTGGAAGTACTCGTGTGACCAGGGATGACCTAGTCCATACACATAATCTCCAGGCTTAGGTTGTGTGCCTATCCTAACGTAATCTTTGAATACTCTATCGACCTTGAGAATACATAAGTCGTTTGCTACGTCCCGAGCGACAATAGTGAACCGCACCTGTGTGCCGTCTGCTAGTATGACTCGATCTCGTATATTGCGTTGATCAACGACATGCCATGCCGTCAGTATGTAACCATCAGGATCTATAACAGACCCAGTGGCCATTGCTGTGGGGGTCCCTACCCCTACCACGTTGACCTTGTTCAGGTGTGCTGTGAGGGTCTCATGACCCCCGAGCAATGCCAAAAGTGCACACCCAAACAAGAACGCGGTCCTAAAAAAGGACAGTTTAAAACCTGATGTTTTCGTCGGCTTGAGCTTCCTCGAAGATCTGATCGATAGAAGCTTTCTCTACGCCGTCAACAGGCTTGAAACCTTTGGCAGCTGATGCAGTCTCCGCAGACTGAGCAACCACCTGAAGCTCGTTAAGATACAGTGAAGTACCGATACGACCTCCGAAGTTATAAGATGCAGCCATAAGGCGCACATTAACTTTAGATCCAAGGTTAATCTCTTGCGTTAACTCTTGGGAGTCACCCGCACGGTTAAACACCGCCGGCTTGACCTGTGTCTTCATAGTTACCACTACTGGATCCTTTAGATCCGCCACATTAGGATACGTAGAGGCAGGCACTTTGATAGGTGCACCGAGCTTAGCTTCTGTACCCTTACCCTTCATGCTCTCAAACTGTAGGTTATCCTCATGTGCTGCTTTAATGGCTAGTACTAGGGGATCATTAGCCTCTAGCAGTAGGTCCAGCTTGTACCCGGAAGGTTGACCTCCGAAGGTATCCTGGTTTACGATCTTAGAGAACCCTGTTAATACAGCTTTCTCTGTCTCTAGTGTGGTGTAATTTCTAACAATCTCTGACATATCCTCTCCTATACTTCTATGGCTACTACATATCCTCGCTCTCTGAGCAGGGTAACCACTGGTTCATAATCTGGTGCTACACGTTCCCTCATATGAGAAGGCAGTAGCACAATAAAGTCTTTAGGCTCCTTCTCATAGTGTTCAAGATACTGGAAGATCGCTTGCGTCATTGCATCACGACGATCCCAGATATTGATCAGTCCTTTATATCTCTCCCTAGCCTTACGCATCATCACTGATAGATGTACAATCATAAGGTTAGTTTCTTCTACACTCTTAAGCTCCGACATAGTACCCCCTTCTTTGCTCTCTTGTTTTATTATAACATCCTCTTCTTTTTCCGGCAAGTCTTTTTGCGCAGCTAGTTCATATATCTTATCTTTCAGGTCTTTTACGTGTGGTCTAGATCCTTCCGGCAAGTCTTTAGATGCTTCTTTGTATGCTTCTTTGTACTCGGGGATCGAACATACTCCGGTACAGATAGGGTTGAACTCACAGCTATTGGGCCCGTATGCATTGTTACATGCTCGACACCCGCTGCGGTCAGCTATGCTGTACTGACCACCCTCGTCATACTTACTTATGGTCTTTAGTATCCCTTCCCACAGATCTTGTACCAGGTCATGCATGAAGCCCAACACTTCCCCTGCTGACACGAACGTACGTGTAACAAAGTACACCTTGCGCTTCAGGCTATATGCGAACTGGTTGTGCTGTAACCATACGCCACTAGCAGTAGGATTCTGGTTCAGTGCCCAGAAAGCATAGACCATCATCTGAGCATCGTTCTTCAATCCATCCACATCCAGGAAATACTTCTTAGTCTTGGATGTCTTGTGGTCCATGATCATAGGGTGCCCCTTATAGTCCGGCACGTATATGTCAATGAATCCCTTGAACGGTGGTACCTTCTCGGATACAACCTGGGTAAACCCTACCTCAAACTCTGCATAGGTTAGGTCTACGTCACAGTTCTCGCTGAACTCCTTGACACATCTACGGGATATCTCACCGTACGTGTCCGTCATAGTTCCGAGGATCTCCTGCGTATAGAATCCAGACGCACATAACTCAAGTGCTTCGTGGATCTCAGACCCCAACTCCATCGCTGCCGATCCGCAGGTAGGAAGTTTGAGTAGCTTTTCGAGCGCCCATTTACGGGCACTTCTGTCGTGGTTCTTGACCTGCGATACAGATACATAGTCCACATATTTCTTCCAGTCTTCAGTCATAAATCTAACACACACCTTGCTGCCGAGTATAACCCTACAGCTAGGACCGCGAACGGGAAAAGGAAGATGAATGCAAATACCATCACGGTACATACCGCCGCCTGCATCAGGCCTTCTTTAGGGTCCGGCATTACTATCTCCTTAGTTCTTGGTCATATCGTTTCTGTCCTACTACCTTGATACTTCTTAGGAAGTGCTCAAGATGCTGTGTCTGACCTGTCTCAGTCAGCTCTTCTACAATTAGTGCAACAATCATATGGCTATAGTATCCACCACAGAAACCATCGTTGGCCGTGGGATGTTTACCTGCCGAGAAGTTACCGAACACCATACCAACAACCGTGCCGTCCTCTAACACTATGGGACATCCACTGTTACCTGGATAGGTTGGTGCATCTGTAAGTAGCAGACCTTTGATGTTATAGTTCTTACCCTTGAACTCCTGTATATACCCTGAGATGATGCCCGAGTGTACTCGGTATCGAGCGGGGGAAGGGTGTCCCACTAAGTATATGTCTGTGCCCCTAGGCTTAAGATCACCACCCCATAGCTTTAGAGGGGGAGGGAGCATGCCTTCTCTCTGATACACATATAACAACGCTACGTCGGAAGCGAAGTCTCCTGCCACGATCACTCTCGCAAGCATCTCTTCTCCTTGAGCAGTACGCAATACCACACGAGTACGGTCCTTGACGGCCCTGGCCACGTGAGAGGCTGTGATGACATACCCTTCGTCTGACACAACCCACGCTGATCCTATCGTGCTCTTCTTAATGCGCACCTCTACTACGCTCTGTACCACAGGCTCTAGGTCAGCTGCGGCCAGAGGCCCACAACCAAGCGCTATAGCTGTAGCTATGATTATAGACATTATAAAGAATCTTAACATATCTCGTCCTCGGTGTAGAAGTTACAAGAGAACTCACGCTCCAGGTTACCCAGCTCTGTCAGCAGGGCTTGTACTCCTGATGTAGTTCCCTCAAAATGTAGACATATGCGATACAG
>Ga0316202_10002018_pt1 | contig 14043 bp, 13 predicted proteins | sample 3monrhotite_MG_FD_204934 | JGI IMG/M metagenome (GOLD analysis project Ga0316202, IMG submission 204934) | Microbial mat bacterial communities from mineral coupon in-situ incubated in ocean water Damariscotta River, Maine, United States -... | ecosystem: Environmental > Aquatic > Marine >... | reverse complement strand
CAGACTACAGCCCAATCCGCATCTGGTAGCCCGCGATGCTCGAGAGCAGCTGGTCCAGCATCTCGTCGGTCAGCTCCTCGGAGCCCGAGGACAGCGCCCGGTTGATCAGGTCGAGCACACCGAGGTTGAGCAGGCGGCGCCGCTCGCTGGGCGGGCGCCGCTGGAGGTTGCGCACGACGTGGTCCGCGTCGATCTGGCCTGCGCCACCGATCTCGACGCCCATGAACAGCACCGCGTACTGGTGCGGCGTGCCGTCGAGGAGGAGCTGGATGAACGCCCGCCCGCTGCCCGAGCCGTGCGTCTGGTCGAGCGCCTGGGTCAGCTCCACGAGGACCTCGTTGCACACCGACACCTTGCGGCGCTGCTCCATGACCTCGATCGGCGGCGGGCCGAAGCTCATCGAGTGGGCACTCTCGCGCTCAGACTCGTCGAGGTTCTCGGCGTCGCCAAGCTCGATCATGTCGCTGAGGGAATTGTCCTCGGGTGGCTTGCTCTCGACGAGCGGCACGCTCAGATCGACCCGGTCCAGGAGCTCACGCTTGACCGAGAACTGTCCCTGGCCGCCGCCGCGGAAGTAGTCGTTGTCGTTGAAGAGGCCCATCACCTCTTCCTCAGCCTCTACGTCGTAGCCGAGCGGGTTGCGCACCTCGTCGTCCGAGACCGCAAAGAACGGGTCGTCGCCGTACTCTTCCTCTTCTTCGACGTCACCCACCGCGCTGGCCGGAGCCACCGGCTCGGGGATGTTGCTGTCGTCCTCGTCGGCCCACAGGTCGTCAGGCACCGGCGCCAACTCAGGCTCGGGCTCGGCCTCGCTGTTTCGGGGCGGATCGTTGTAGTTGTCGAAGTAGTCGAGGCCAGCCGGATCGCTCGTGACCGGCGCGCTGTCTGCGGGGTCCTCGCTGATGTCGTCGTCGTCGTCGTCGAAGAGCATGGGCGGCGCCATCGTCGGCGGCTCACCGGGCTCACCGGGCTCATCGGGCTCGAAGGCCTCGGGCGTCAGGGTCGGTGCAGAGTGGCTGGGCACTTCCAGGGCACCGTTGTCGAGCATCCGCTGGATGAGGTCGAGGGTCGGGCCTTCCTCGTAGGGGGATGTGACGATCAGCTCGTCGAGGCGGGTGAGTCCCTGGCAGAGGTCCAGCAGGCGGGCCTCACGGCGCGACTGGGGGCGAGAGACGCCGGGGTGGAGCTGTGCGTGGTCCATCTGGCGCCGCAGGGGGGCGATTCGATCGCGGAGGGCGACGATGTCTTCGATCAGCTCGTTGGAGTCGTGGCCGACCTGGATGTTGTCGACGAAGATGGCGTCCATCTTCTCGAACTGGATCGCACCGGCGGTGAACGAGAAGTCGAGCAGGTTCTGCCGGAAGCGCTCGCCGAGGAGATCGAGAAAGAGCTTGTCGGGCACCTGGTCGAGGAGCAGCTCCTCGAGGCGGTATCCCTGTCCCAGGTAGAAGATGACCTGCCGGCCCTGGGCCTCTGTGATCGCGCCGTTGTTGACGAGCCTGCGGACAATCCAGATGCCATCGTCCGGGCCGTGGGCCGCGAGGATGTCCCCTTGCATGAGGAAGACACGGTATGCCCCGCCGCCGTGGCTGGTCAGGCAACCCGTAAGGCCCTTTGTCAGGCTCTCCCGGAGGGAATGGATCGCGTCCTCAGCCTGCATGCTGGTGGCCAGTATCCATGGAGGTCATAGTGTTCTTGGCTTGGAGACCACATCTTCAGTCAGTGGTCAACATGACATCAGTGCGTTCAGCAGCATCTCGCATTCGGTCCGCCCGGTCAAGGCTCTCCGAGCAATCCACGCGCTGCGCTGAGCTGCACGTCGGGCAGAATTCCCGATGGGCTGTTGGATACCGGCTCGACCCAGACATCCGGCGTCAGCCCTCCGCCGTCCCAGCTCGCGCCCGCCGGCGGGCGCAGGACCGTGTCCGCGAGCTGGAGCACCAGCCCCCCGCCGAGCGGGTAGTAGCTCGGCTCGCGCGCGAGGCCAGCCGTCGCGGTCCCGGCCGTCCGGGCCACCTGATGCCCCTGCAGCGCGGCGACAAACGCCTCGGCCGCGCCCGCGGTGCGCTCGTTGGTCACCACAGCCACCGCGCCGGACCACACCGCGGCGCCTGACGCCACGAGGACCTCCTCGGTGCCGTCGGCCGCGCGCCGGGTCACCACCGCCGCGCCGGCCTCCAAGAACAGGTCCGCCGCGGCGACGGCCTCGTCGAGCATGCCGCCCTGGTTGTCGCGCAGGTCGAGCACGACACCCGCAGACGGGTCCAGCTCGGACAGGCGCGCGCGCAGGCGGTCCGCGGCGCCGACGCCGAAGAAGAGCACCTCCACGCAGTCTGCATCCGTCGGGTGCGGCGAGACCATCGGCACCACGTACGGTCCCCGCGACAGCGAGACCCGCTGCAGCCGCCCGGCCCGGCGCACATCGAGCACCACCGTCGGCAGCATCGCCTCGGCGTTGGCGACCTGGAAGATGTCGTCGAGCCCCAGGCCGGTGAATGGGTGGTTGTTGATCGCGATCACCATGTCGCCGCGCTGGAGCCCGCTCTGCGCGGCCGGGCCGTCGGGGTAGACGTGCTCCAGCGTGAGGCCCTGGCCAGCGACGATCCGGTACAGCGCGCCCAGCCCGTCGCGGTGGCCCTGGTAGTGCGCGGCCAGCGCGCGGTGCTCTGCGGTGGTGAGCACCGCGTGCACCGGCGCGCCCGCCTGCCGGTTGAGGTGATCGGTGATCCCCTGGAGCGCAGCGAACATCAGCTGGCTGTCGTCCACCGGATCGGGGAGCTGTGATGCGATCAGCGCGATCGCCTGATCGAGCGGCGGCGGCTCCGCGGCGCGGGCCCCCATCCACGCGAACAACACTGCCCACAAGACCATCATCATCACCTGCCGAGCCCGTTCCGTGGGCAAGCAACCCGCGCTCGCCGCACGCCCTTCCCCGCGGGGACCAGGATCTTCAGGTTACCAGCCGGCGGGCTACAGCGTGCCCCGGCTCGTGCGGCTCTCGGCGGTGCGGTAGCCCTTTGGCGAGGCGAGCACCGGCTGGCCAGCGAGGCGGCGCTCGCGCTCCAGCTCCTCGAGGAGCTCGCCGGCGTACGCGCGGCTGTCCTGGAGCGCGCTGTGCGCGTGCACGCTCCACCCCACCGCGCCCAGCAGCAGCACGGCGTACAGCGCCATCACCAGCGGGCTCATCTGGAGCCGATTCGCTGCGCCCCGCCCCGATGGGGGAGTGTCCACCTGGGAGGGGTGCAGGGGGGTGGCCGCGGGCTCACCGTCAAGCTCATCGTTGAGGGTGTCGTCCATGCGACCCCAGAAGCCCTCGGGCAGGGTCGGTCGGTCGGGCGGGGCAAAATACTGCGCAGACATCGCCTCCGCGAGGCCACGACACGACGGACAGCGCCGCAGGTGCGCATCCATCAGCTCGTGCTCGCCGGGCGAGAGCTGCTCGTCCACCCAGCCAGCCATCCGATCTGTTGCCGTATGACAGTCCATCGCTCACCTGCCGATCGAACAATCCCCGATACCGGTCTGCCCACTGTATCGGTTGCTGTGCGGCCTGTCCGCACAACATCTCTCTGGGAGGGCTGAACCCACCAGGGCCTCGGGTTCATCCCCAGCCATCGCGGTCAGGGGCGCAGCTCGGGGTGGGACTCCATGACCTCCAGCAGGCGCCCGCGGGCCCGCGACAGGCGGCTCATGACGGTGCCCAGCTTGATGTCGAGCGTCTCGCTGATCTCGGCGTAGGAGAGGTCGTTGTAGTAGCGCAGCAGCAGAATCTGCTTGTGGTCGTCGGTCATCTGGCCGATCGCGCGCATCATCTCGGACTGGCGCTCGCCGGCGAAGACCTGCTCGATCTGATCCGGCGCAGAGCTCTCCTCGCGGGGCACGCTCTCCAGGATCGCGCCGCGGCGCTTCCGGTTGCGGACCAGGTTGAAGCACAGGTTGCTGGTCACACGGTACAGCCACGCCTTCATGCGGAAGTCTTCGTTGAAGAAGCGCCGCTCCCGGATGGCACGGATGAAGACCTCCTGGACCGCGTCGTAGGCCTCTTCCCAGTCCTTGACGATGTAGAGGGCGTGGTAGAACAGCCGCTCGCGGTACTTCTGGACGACGAGGTCCATCGCCGCCCGCGGGTTGTCCGCGGCCAGGGACTTGATGTCCTCCTCGGCCCACTTGTCTGCCTGTGCGCGTCCGACCAGCTTGAGGTTGGGCTTCATCGGTTGTGTCCTGTGGCGTGTCTGCCGTGGCGCTGCCTCGGCCTCTCCCCCACCCTGACCCGGAGACTCCCTTCTCCCAGCCAGCGGCTTCACCCTGTTTGACTCCGCAGAGCCCTGATTGATTCACCGGCAAAGACGCACAGATACAAATCGCGACAAACTCGCCCCGCTACCCTTCTCGAACCCCGGCTCGCACATCGCCATTCCATCCCCTTTTCGGTGGCCTCCCTTGACGCCGGCCACCGCGGAGCAGAGGATCAGATGACACCGCTGATGATGCTGACGCTGGGTGGGGAATGGAAGTACGCGAGCTGGTCGAGGCCATCGTAAAGGCCATCGTAGATCGACCCGAAGAGGTCGAGATCACCGAGATTCAGGGCTCGCACGCCTGCATCATCGAGCTGAAGGTCGCCCCCGAGGACGTCGGCAAGGTCATCGGAAAGCGCGGCGTGCACGCCGACGCCATCCGGCGCATCGTCAACGCCATCGGCGGCAAGAAGCGCATCCGCTACGTCCTCGAGATCATCGAGGAGCGCTAGCCGCCCTCCTACACCCACGGAACAGCCTGCCGCCCAGCGGGTTGCATGGGCACACGATCCGGCGCAGTGGCGCACGGGTGACGCAGCGGTCGCCGTCGTTGGCGACCGAGATGAGGATGCTGTTGTCTGCGTCCTGCGCCGGATCGTTGTCCACACCGCTGCGCGGGATAACCTCTGGGGGACCGAGACCAGGGGAACCCACAACGTGATCGCCAACCGGCACGTCGTCATCATTGGAGCCGGACAGGTCGGCCGCGCACTCCTCGACGAGCTGCCCGGCAACTGGACCGTCACTGTCATCGACACCGACGCCGATGCCCTCGACGGCTTCACCGACACCCACGCCGAACAGACCGTCCACAAGATCCTCGGGGACGCCACCAGCCGGCTCGTCCTCGAAGAGGCCAAGCTGTCGATGCGCACGATGGTCGCCATCGTGACCGCGTCGGATCGGATCAACCTGGAGGTCGCGCGGGTCGTCCACAGCAACTTCCAGGTCGACGACCTCGTCTGCGTGCTCGACGTCTGCAACAAGGAAGCGATCCAGGAGGCCGGCCTGAACCGGGGCGAGGTCGTCCAGCGTGCCCGCGCCGCGGCGCAGATCGCGCTCAACCACCTCTCGGGCGCCGAGCCGCAGTCCCTGGAGCTGCAGCTCCAGCGCGGCGAGGTCCGGGTCATCCAGGTCCTCCCCGGATCCGCGGTGATCGGGCGGCCGCTCAAGGAGCTGAAGCCGCGCCGCTGGCTGGTCGCGGCCATCTACCGCGACGACAACCTCATCGTGCCCCACGGCGAGACGCTCCTGGAGGCCGGCGACCGGGTCATGCTCGTCGGCGAGCCCACGGTCGTCGAGAGCGTCGGCCGCTTCATCCACGGCTCCGAGCCCACCTTCCCCGGCCAGTATGGCGCCAACATCGCCCTCGTCGCCGACGGCGAGGTCGCGACGACCGAGGCCGGCTGGCTGCACGAGGTGACCCGCTCCGAGAACCTGCTCACGCTCGACCCGGAGCCGTTCAACCCCCGCGTCGTCTCGAGCGAGGACATCGCCCTGTCCATCGCAAAGCGCCAGATCGGCCTGATGGTCCTCGACGACGCCGGCGTGGGCCTGAGCGCCCGGCTGGGCCTCCGCCGCGCCCGCCGCCGCGAGCTCATCGCCGCGACCCGCGTGCCGGTGCTGATCGCCCGCAGCGGACGGCCGTACAAGCGCATCCTGCTGGCGGTCGGCGGCGACCAGAGCGTCAACGCCATCTCGGTCGTCGGCATCGACATCGCCCACCTCGCCGACGCCGAGCTGACCGTGCTCACCGTCGTCCCGCCGTCGCTGTCGGCCGGCGGGGAGGCCCGCGCCACGCTCGCCGAGCTGCCCAAGCGCGTCGCCACGCTCGCCCAGATGCACGGCCTGGAGATCTCGATCCAGATCGAAGAGGGCAACCCCATCGAGCGGATCCGCGCCGTCGCCGCCGACTACGACCTCCTGGTCGTCGGCTACTCCCGGCGGTCCTACAACACGATCTTTACCCCCGACGTCTCGCTGCACCTGCTGCACCGGACGCCCTGCTCGGTGGTGTTCGTGCCCTGGAACCCGGCGGGCCAGTAGATGACCGAGCTCGTCGCGATCCCCCTGATCCTGATCACCCTCGGCGCCATCGTGATGCCCGGCGTCGCCCGCACCATCGCGATGCCGGTCGCCGTCGTCGAGATCGTCTACGGCATCGCGATCGGCCGCAGCGGCCTCGCCCTGATCCCCAACGCCGAAGACCCCTTCATCACGTTCCTCTCTGAGGTCGGCTTCGCGTTCTTCCTGTTCCTCGCGGGCCTGGAGATCGACTTCCGCTCCATGGAGCGGGCCGGCTGGAAGCAGAACACCCTGTACGGCCTGATCTCGGTCATCGCCTTCGCGCTGTCGATCACCATCGCGACGCAGCTGGGCTGGGGGCTGTGGGTGGGCCTGGCGACGGGAGCGACCTCGGTGCCGCTGCTGCTGGCGGTCGTCCGCGAGCTGCGCCTGTCGGCCACGGTGGTCGGCGGGACGATGATCACCGTCGCCGCGATGGGCGAGGCGATCACCATCTTGCTGCTGTCGCTGGTCGAGATCCAGCAGCACGCCCACACCCTCGGCGAGGGCCTGCTGGGCCTCGCCAAGCTGCTGGGCCTCATCGCCGCGATGTTCGCCACCGTGATCCTGCTGCGCACGCTGCTGTGGTGGTATCCGAGGGCCTTCTACCGGATGGTCTCGGAGGACGACCCCTCCGAGGTCGGCGTGCGGGTGGGCTTCGGCCTGATGTTCGCCTTCATCGGCCTGTCGATGCTCGCAAACGTCGAGCCGTTCCTCGGCGCCTTCATCGCCGGCGCGATCCTGGCGTACATTATCCGCGAGAAGGGCGCCCTGGAGCACAAGCTGTCGTCGATGGGCTACGGCTTCTTCGTGCCGGTCTTCTTTATCCACGTCGGCATCCGGCTGGAGAACCTCACCCCGGCGCTGTTCATCGAGCACGGCCCGTGGATCGCGGGCATCATCGGGGTCATGCTGATGGTGAAGGTGCTGCCGGGGCTGCTGCTGCTGCGCCAGAACCTCAGCGTGCCGGTCGTGCTGGCCACCAGCGGCCTGCTCGCGGCGCCGCTCACGCTGGTCATCGCGATCATGGACATCGGCATGCGCGTCCACGCCGTCGACGCCATGACGAACACGGTCGTCGTCACCGCGGGCATCATCGCCAGCCTGCTGTTCCCCTCGGCCGCCCGGCGCCTGCTCAGCGACGTCCCCCCAGCACCAGCTCCAGCCAGCGCCGGGCACGGGCACGGGCACGGGCACGGGCACGGGCACGGGCACTGACGTGCCCGCCCTCCCCGCCCACGTGATCACCCGCGCGGTGCCGGACGCCTTCGACCAGGCGCTCCAGCACCGACCGGCACCGATCGACGTCTCGGCCGCCCGCGCCCAGCACGCCGGCTACGTCGCAGCGCTCCGGCGCGCGGGCGCGTCGGTGACGGTGCTGCCCGCCCAGCACCACCTGCCCGACTGCTGCTTCGTCGAAGATCCGGTGGTCGTGCTGGGCGAGCGCGCCCTGCTGTGCCGCTCGGCCGCAGCCAGCCGCGGCCCCGAAGCCGACACCCTGCGGCCGGCGCTGTCGGCCCGCTGCGACCTCGTCGAGATGGCCGCCCCGGCGACCCTGGACGGCGGCGACGTGATGCGGGTCCAGGACCGCCTGTTCGTCGGCCGCTCCAGCCGCACCAACGCAGCCGGCGTCGACGCGCTCCGCGCGGCGGCGGGTGGCCTGGAGGTGGTCGAGGTCCCGCTCCGAGACGGGCTGCACCTCAAGAGCGTTGTGACGCTCGCTGCGCCAGGCACGCTGCTGTGCGTCGCCGGCGCCATCGACGTTGAGGCGTTCTCGGGCCTGACGCTGCTGGAGGCGCCGGAGTGGTTCGGCGGCAACGTCCTGCGTGTCGGCGCGGTCACCCTGGTCTCGGCCGCGGCGCCGCAGACCGCCGCGCTGCTCCGGGCGCGCGGCGTGGCGGTCGACGTCGTGGACGTCGGCGAGTTCCACAAGGCCGACGGCGCGCTGACCTGCCTGTCGGTGCGCCTGCCGCCGCCGGGCGGGTGGGTGGCCTGACTACTGCACCGAGATCGTGACGTTGGCCTGCGACGAGGTCCACGACTGCGGGGCGAGCACCTGGCTGCGCAGCGCGCCGCGGCGGACCATGCCCTCGAAGGTGTCCGTCGTCGTCTCCAGCGACAGGATCCGCCAGATCACGACCGCGTAGCCCATCGGGAAGCCGGGGTCTGCGAGCACACCCGCCGCCTGCCCGCCGTCGAGGTACACCAGCCGCGCGGTGCCGTCTCGGCTCTGGAGCAGCAGGCGCACGTAGGTGCTCCGTGGGTCGGTCCACATCTCGAAGGCGTGGCTCTCGGCGTCGAAGCTGGAGACCGAGGGCATGTTCTGGAACAGCGGCAGCACCGCGGCGCCGTCGACCACCGGACCCCACGCCGAGCTGATCGCCCCGCCCGAGCCCAGGCCGCTGACCTGCGCCATCGCCATCGCCACCGCGCCGTCAGAGCCCGACACCGAGCCCTCGGGGACCGTGGGCACCGCGACCGACTCGGCGCCCAGCGCGATGCCGGTCACCACAACGCCCGCGCCCGGCAGCGACTCGCCCACCAGCACCAGCGGCTTCTCGGTGCCGGCGAAGCCGCCGGGCAGCGGGCCGGTCTCGACGCTGACCGAGCCGGTGAAGCTTATCGACGGCTGGAGGTCGACCGTCGACGTCTCGCCGCTGGACAGGCCGCCGGCCGACCGCCACGTCCAGGCCAGCGCGTCGATGTTGTCCTCCAGCAGCGCGAGCGCGTTCTCGGTGCTGTTGCCCTCCGCGGAGAGCGTGTCGGTGACGTCCCCGATCGGGACCGCGCCCGCGAGCGCCCACACCGCGCCGCTGCCCGCCGGGCTGCCCGCCACGTAGGTCGGCGCGATGTTGTCGAGCGCCAGGTTGGCCGGGAGCGCGACGTCCTGGCCGAAGATCGTCAGCGTGCGGTCCTCGGCGACCAGGTCGTCCGGCTCGACCATCAGCGGCCCGTAGCGGAAGCTCGGGACCACGAGGCCCAGCGAGATGTCGCCGACGCCGCCACCGTCCACGCCCGAGAAGTCGACGTCGCCCTCGATCCGGGCGTTGTCTGCCCAGAACTCGTCCTTGGTGTGGACCGGGAGCACCACGTCCCGCGAGACCGTGCCCCAGATCGTCGCCGGCATCACGTCGCCGCCGTACGCGGTCACCTCCAGCGGGCCGGCGCTGGAGACCGGGATGCTCACGGTGCCGTCCTTGCCGGTCTGGTACAGCGCACCGGCACCCACCTTGACCTTGACCGACGCGAGCGCCGCGCCGTTGGTCGCCGAGATCACCGAGACCTGCATGAGCCCCGCGTCCGAGACGGTCACCGAGACCGACCCGGACTGGCTGTCCGCGGTGGCCGTCAGCTCGGCAGAGCCCGGGCCCACGGCGGTCACGAGGCCGTCGGCGTCGACCGTGGCGACAGCCTCGTCCGAGGAGGCGAAGTCCGGCGAGAGGGCCGCGACCGAGCCATCGGTCCAGGTCCCCAGCGCCCGCAGCGAGAAGGTCGCGCCGGGGTGCACGACGAGGTCGTCGGGGTACAGCGCCACGGCGCTGAGGCTGTCGGTCTCGCCGGTGTCGATGGCGCCGGTGTCGGTGTCGCCAGTGTCGGTGACGGTGCCGGTCTCGACCGTGACGACCGGCGGGACTGAGTCCTCGATCGGCTCAGACGTGGACTTGTCGGTGCAACCGAGCAGCGCGAGGAAGATGGCGGCGCGGATCATGGGCGCACCCTTCGTCAAGAGGGAGGAAGAACGTAGCCGACACACGCGCCGATCGTCCTTTCCAGCAGAGTTACAGGAAACGAACCGCGACCAGCCAGCTGTCGTCCCCCGCAGCCGCGCGCTCGCCCTGGCTGGTGCAGGCCGCGCAGTCGGCGCCGTCGCAGTCAGACCAGTCCGCAGGCTGCCACGGGGTGTCCGCGTCGAGCGACAGCGGCCCGGCCCGGCCGGTCCGCAGGCTGTCGTCGTCCGGGTCGAGCAGGTCGATCAGGAGGGTGCCGTCCGCGCCGACCGGAACGCCGGTGAAGGCGACCCGGCCGGTGGCGAGGGCTTCCTCGTGCACGCCGACGCCGCCGAGGCACAGGCGCACCGCGTCGGTGTCCGACCAGGTCACCCCGGAGACATCGACGTGGACGTCTGCGTTGCGCCAGTCAGACGGTCCGCAGGACACCAGCACGCAGGCCGCCAGGGCGGCCCGGGCGCGGCTCATTGGGTGTCGGGCTCCCAGTTGGCCTCGGAGAGCACCCAGTCAGACGAGTGGGCCGGCACGTTGAACCGGGAGGTGCCCCAGTCCGCCGCGAACCACCAGTCGCCGACGAACGGCGGGCTGCTCGCGTCGTCGGTGCCGTCCGAGATCGTAAAGTGCAGGCAGTTCCAGTCGGTCGTGACCCAGTCGTTGGGGCAGGTCTCGGCCGAGGCGAACGACGAGGTGAACACGTAGCCGTCCGTCTCGGTCTCGACAGACTCGCCCGGCGCCATCTGCGGGTCAGAGACCTGCACCGGCGTCGAGAAGGTCACGGCGTCTCCGCCCTCGACCGCGAAGCTGTGGATCTGGATGCCGTCGACAGAGTCGGTCGACCACTCGATGCTGTAGAGCAGCTCGGCCGGGTCGAGGATTCCGTAGTCGAAGTTGTAGACCTCGGTGTTTCCGACGACGATCGGCGTGGCCGACTTCTCGACCTCCAGGCGCCACTCGACAGAGTTGTCGTCCTGGACGTACTTCCAGGATCGAGAACCGTCGACAGCGAAGTAGTCGTGGGTATTATAGCCGGAGTAGCCGAAGGAGCTGCCGGTGCAGCCGGTCAGGCTCAGGGCGGCGATCAGCAGGGATGCGATCCGCATGGGGCCTCCATTGTGCCGAAGGGCTCGGTGATATCTCAGCAGTCGGTAAGGTAGCACGGAGGTCGGTACCCCGCCGTGCTAAAACCCGCCACACCCCCACTGCCTGCCCGGAGCCACCATGACGGATGCCATCCTCGCCATCGATCAAGGTACCACCGGTACCACCGCCCTGCTGCTCGACCACAGCGTGCGGGTCATCGCCCACCACAACGTCGAGTTCCCCAACCACTACCCGGCACCCGGCCTCGTCGAGCACGACCTCGACGACATCTGGCAGTCGGTCGCCGAGGCCGTCGCGGGCGCGGTGGCGCGGGCCGGCGACGTCAACATCCGGGCCATCGGCATCACCAACCAGCGCGAGACCAGCCTGTTCTGGGACCGCGAGACCGGCGCGCCGATTCACCGCGCCCTGGTCTGGCAGGACCGCCGCACCGCCGACCGCTGCGCGGCCCTCAAGGCGGCGGGCCACGAAGACCGCTTCCGCGAGAAGACCGGCCTGGTCCTCGACCCGTACTTCTCGGGCACCAAGGCCGCCTGGCTGCTCGACAACGTCCCCGGCGCCCGCGCCCGCGCCGAGGCCGGCGAGCTGCTGTTTGGGACCATCGACTGCTGGCTGGTCTGGAAGCTCACCGGCGGGGCGGCTCACGTCACCGACCCCTCCAACGCCTCGCGCACGCTGCTGTTCAACCTGCACACCCTCGACTGGGACGACGAGCTGCTGGAGATCATCGGTGTGCCGCGGGCCAGCCTGCCCCAGATCATCGACAACGCCCACGACGCCGGCGCGACCTCCGGCGTCGGCTTCCTGCCCGACGGCATCCCCGTCGCCGGCATCGCCGGGGACCAGCAGTCGGCGCTCTTTGGCCAGGCCTGCTTCGCCCGCGGTGCGGCAAAGTCGACCTACGGCACCGGCGCGTTCGTGCTCATGAACACCGGCAGCACCCCCGTCGCCAGCCGCCACCGCCTGCTCACCACCGTCGGCTGGCGCATCGGCGGTGAGGTCACCTACGCCCTGGAGGGCAGCGCCTTCATCGCCGGCGCCGCGGTCCAGTGGCTGCGAGACGGGCTCGGCATCATCAAGGACGCCGCCGAGATCGAGGCCCTCGCGAGCACCGTCGAGGACAGCGGCGGCGTGGTCTTCGTGCCCGCCCTCGCGGGCCTCGGCGCGCCCCACTGGCGGCCCGACGCCCGCGGCCTGTTCACCGGGATCACCGGCGGAACCACCGCCGGCCACATCGCCCGCGCGGTCCTGGAGGGCATCGCCCTCCAGATCAGCGACATCCTCAGCGCGATGGCCGCTGACGCCGGCCACCCCCTCACCGAGCTGAAGGTCGACGGCGGCGCGACCCGCAACAACCTGCTGATGCAGTACCAGGCCGACATCCTCGGCGTCGACTGCGTGCGCCCCACCGTGCTGGAGACCACCGCGCTCGGCGCCGCCTTCCTCGCCGGCCTCGGCGTCGGCTTCTGGAAGAACACCGACGCCATCAGCGACGCCTGGGCCGCGCAGCGACGCTTCTCGCCGCAGATGCCCGAGACCCAGGTCGAGAAGCACCTCGCCGCCTGGGCCGCCGCTGTCGCCAAGGCATAATTTGGCGCCCGCAGGCCAAAACCAGCGATATCAGACCCTGTAGCCTCCCCGGTGCCCCCGGACGCCGGGGAGACACCGGAGGTGCGCGATGCCAGAGGCAGACAAAATGGACAGGGAAGCGCTGGCAGCAGCCTGCCAGGCCGTGCCCCTGTTTCCCCTGCCGACCTCGGTGCTGCTGCCAAACACCATCATGCCGCTGCATGTCTTCGAGGAGCGCTACCGACACCTGGTCGGGGACGCCCTGGAGACCGAGCACAAGCTGATCGGCGTGCCCCTGCTCGCCGAGGGCTGGGAGCGCGACTACGCGCACCAGCCGCCGGTCCACCAGATCGCCGGCGTCGGGCGCATCGTCCACCACGAGCAGCTCTCGGACGGGCGCTTCAACATCGCCCTCCTCGGCGTCGGGCGCATCCACATCGACCGCGAGCTGGAGACCGGCTTCCTGTACCGCACCGCACAGGCCACCCTGCTCGACGATCGCGGCACAGCCAGCGGGCTCGCGATGCACCTCCAGCAGCTTCGCATGCTGCTCGCGCAGCTCATCATGCTCCACCCCCGCCTCCAGCCGGAGCTGGGACGGTTCATCGAGCCCCCCACCTCGCCGGTGCTCGTCGACGCGCTCGCGCACCTGGTGTTCCCGGATCCCGAGCAGCGCCAGCGGTATATTGAGGAGGACAGAATTGCGGTCCGCGCCGACATGGTCCTCGAAGGCCTCGCCGGCGTCATCGCTCGCTCATCGAGAGACGTCCCCGAGGCCTGAACCCGCATGCTGCTGACTGCGCTCCTGCTCCGCGCCCCCCTCGCCCAGCCCGCCTGCGACGCCAGCAAGATCGACGCGTACATCCAGACCGTCGAGGCCAGCAGTGACCCCGACGCCTACGGCTGCCTCGCGCAGCTCGACGAGGCCGGCGTGGCCCTGCTGGGCGCGGTCGAGGCCGCCGAGGCGCCGTCCCCACAGCTCACCCGCGCGCTCACCGTCCACTGGATGCAGCGCCTCGACCAGCCCGTCCCCCACGAGGTCGCCCGCGCCCTGCCGGCGCCGGACCGCCGCATCCTCTCGGACGCCGTGCGCGCCCGCCACGGACGCGCCTCCCCAGCCCCCGAGCACGCCAGGGTCTTCGAGCAGTTCGACTGGTACACCCCCGACGAGCGGTACACCGACCAGCGCCTGACCGAGCAGGATCGCACCAACCTCACCAACCTCGCCAAGCCGCCCGCGCCCCCGCCGCCGCCCGAGGAGCCCTCCGCCGCCGAGGCCATCG
>Ga0316202_10002017_pt1 | contig 14047 bp, 9 predicted proteins | sample 3monrhotite_MG_FD_204934 | JGI IMG/M metagenome (GOLD analysis project Ga0316202, IMG submission 204934) | Microbial mat bacterial communities from mineral coupon in-situ incubated in ocean water Damariscotta River, Maine, United States -... | ecosystem: Environmental > Aquatic > Marine >... | reverse complement strand
CCGAGACGTCCGCGATCACGCTCGCGGGCAGCAGGTCCTCCCCGCTGCGCTCGGTCGACAGCAGGTCCGAGAAGTCGACCTGCCCCAGCGCCGCCGAGATCCGGCTGTTGATGAGGTCGGCGAGCCGCAGCGCCACGGCGTCGGTGGTCTGGACGTTCTCCAGGAAGCGGCGCGGCTCGGTGACCCGCCACAGCGCGAAGGCCTCGACGACGAGGTTCTTCTTGTCCTTCGTCAGCAGCTCGGTCGCGTCGAGGTTCAGGAGCTGCGCGCGCGCGTCGTAGCGGCGCAGCTCGTGGATGGGCCACGGCGCCTTGAGGTGCAGGCCCGGCGCCTTGACCTCCTCGACCGGCTCGCCAAACAGGGTGACCACCGCGACCTCGCGGGCGTCGATGGTGTAGAGCGACGACGCCAGCCACAGCAGCAGCAGCACCGCGGCGCCCAGGATCGACAGGCTATTCCTCACGGTCCCTCTCCTTTGTCACCGGCAGTCCTCCGCCCAGCCACAGCGAGACAGACGGCGGCGCCAGAACAAGCTGCCGCTCTGCCAGCGTCTCGACGAGGTTTTCCTGGCGAAGCCGGTGGTGCGTGAGCGCCTCCGCTGCCGCGCCGCCCGCCGAGATCGCCTCCAGCGTGGTCACCCAGCCCGCGGCCTCCGCGAGGATGCTTGCTGTCTCGCCCTCCGCGTGCTGGTGCGCCGCGGCGGCCTCTCCGAGCGCCTCTGGGATGACGGCTGCGGCGTACGCCTCGGCGAGGTTGATGAGGGTGCTCCGCTCCTCGTTCGCCGAGATGACGTCCAGGAACGCGTCCATGACCGGCGCTGGGACCGCCACGGACGTCAGGTGCAGCGCGCTCGGCGCCACGCCCAGGTCTGCCGCCGCGACCCGCTGCTGGGTGAGCGCGAGCACGGTCGCCTCGACCTCAGCGCGCCGGTCGGTGAGCACCGCGTCCTGCCGCAGCCGCCCGATCACGCTCGTCAGCGCGGCGCGGGCCTCGTCGCGCAGCACCGCGTCTGGGTCTACCGCCGCGTAGCGATACCGGTGCGCGTCGGTCACCGCGTAGTGGAGCGTCGCGGACAGCGAGACCATCGACTGGTCTCCGCACAGCAGCGCGTCCTCCTGGCCGACAACCTCCAGCCGCCGGATCTGAGAGACGTCGACGAGGTGCACCTGCTCGACCGGCGGCGGCAGGCGGATCAGGAGTCCTGCGGATGCTGGCTCGCTGAGGGCGGCGCCGAAGCGCTCGACGACCGCCTGGTGGCCGGCGGGCACGATCGACACGCCGCCCAGCCACCACACCAGCAGCCCTGCGCCGCCGGCGGCGACCGGCCGCTGGAGGGTGAGCGCGACGCGGTCGAGGCCGCGGACCGACTGCCACCAGCGCTGGCCGCCCCGGACCGCGCCCGCGAGGGCGCTCCAGGCGGTGACGGCTGCGAACCCGGCAGCGCCGACCAGCAGCCACTGGTCAGCGGGGTGCCCGGCGAGGCCGGCGAGCTGTGCGAGCGCGAGCAGCGCCAGGGCGGCGCGGAGCGGGGGCGCGCTGTCGGCGTCTTCCGGTGACTCTCCGGCAGACAGCGCCACGTCTGCCAGCAGGGCGGCGATCGCCACCGCTGCCGCGGCGAGGCCCGGCGAGGCGGTCGACCAGCCGCCGCGGAACAGCAGCCCGATCACCAGCAGGCCCGCGAGCAGGCCGCTGATCCAGCGGGTCGCGCTGCGGAAGCTGCCGTCGAGGAGCTGGATCAGCGCCGGTGGCCCCAGCCGCAGCAGGCCCGCCGCGCCGATCCACGCGAGCAGCGCGCCGGCGCCGAGGCCCTGGAGCAGCGCCAGGACCGCGCCGACGTTCAGGAGCACCAGGCACAGTCCGAGCCGTCCCCAGCGCCGCTGGGCGGTCGCCGCGTCAGGCAGCGGCAGGGGGGCGGCTTCGTCGGAGCCCTCGTCGAGCCTGGGCGCGAAGAAGGGGTACAGGATGCCCAGCGCGACCATCAGCCCGCCGAGCCAGCCGATGGGTGCGAGCTGCTCGCGGTACAGGAGCACGCCGAGCAGGGTCGCGAAGACGACCTCTGCCATCGACAGCAGGCTCGCCATGCCCGCAGGGACTTCCTTCATTCCCTGGTTGAGGAGGTAGAACGGAAGGTTCGTGCAGAGCAGCGCGAGGCCGAGCACCCACAGCAGCGCGCCCGGCGAGATGGCCAGCGTGCCAAACATCAGCGCGATCGCAGAGACCAGGACCGCCGCGACGGTCCAGGCGACGAACAGGGTGCCCAGGAGCGGCGTCTCGGCCTGCCGCGCGGCGCGGGTGAGCACGAGCACCGCGGCATACCCCGCCGCCGAGGCCAGGGCGAGCAGGTCGCCCGCCAGGAAGCGCGGGTTCGTAAAGTGAGCAAAATGAAAGAGCGAGACGCCCGAGAGCATCGCCACGCCCAGCAGCGCCACGCCCGCGCCGGCGACGGCGGACGTGTCGGGCCGCTCGCGGAACATCCACCAGGCCAGGGGGAAGGCGACGACCGGGGCGAGGTTGTGCAGAAAGATGGTGTTGGCCACCGTCGTCATCGCGTAGCCGCCGACGAAGGTGCTGCTCGCGATCGCGAGGGCGACCCCGTACGGGACGGCGATCTTCAGCGTCTCCCGGTCCGGGCGGAGCGCCCTCGCGCCGCCCTCGCGCGCGACCGCCCAGGCGCCGAAGGCCACCGCGACCAGGATGGCCCGCCAGGCCGCCACCGTCAGCACCGGGGCGTTGGCCTCGCGGGTGAACAGCGCCATCATGCCGAACGCCGCCATCGCGGACAGGACAAGCAGCACGGGCCGGGAGATCTGCATGAAGCCCACTGTATACCGTACCGCCGACCCCGACTGCCGGGCACAGTTACAATGGCGGTTGAGGGTGGTTTCCACCGATGCTACCCTCTGCCGAAACCACCGACCGGACGTGAAGCGCGCACGGTCCCGGGGAGAGAGCATGGCACGCAAGAAGTCACTGGCCGCGGAGCTGTATGCCAACGCCGACCAGGAGATCGACACCTTCTACCGCGAGCGGATGCGCGGGCAGGATCAGACGCCGGTCAACGTTGACACCAACAAGCCCCGCTTCACGCTGATTGTTGGTCCCTCCCCGTTCACGATGCCGCGCGGCTGGGAGTTCTTCCTCACCGCACCCTACGAGGGCGCGACGTACATCTCGACGGTGCTCCACAACGCCGGGTACCCCGTCCGGATCGTCGACGTGCGCTACTCGGCCGACCCGCTGCGGGAGGCCTACAACGAGATCCGCAAGGGCACGGACGTCCTCGGTATCTGCACATTCGAGGACAATTTTCCGTTCTGCCGGGACCTGATCAACCGGGTCAAGGAGGACATGCCCAATGTTCCCATCATCGCCGGTGGCTCGCTCGTCACCTCTGCGCCCGAGATCTTCTTCCGGTACACCCGACTCGACGTCGCGGTCATCTCTGAGGGCGAGATCACCATCCTGGAGCTGATGGACCGCTACACCCAGGGGCTGTGGAAGCAGGAGCTCAAGAACATCCGCGGCATCTGGTACCGTGACCGCGACAGCCGCGTGCACGCCACGCCGCCGCGCGGGCAGATGATGGATCTTGACGCGCTGCCGAAGATGCGCCTCGACCTGTGGCCCCAGTACTCCGGACCAAACGGGCTCCAGCCCCAGATCATCAGCAGCTACTCCCGCGGCTGCAAGATGGACTGCTCCTTCTGTTACCGCACGACCCCGCAGGAGCGGGCCAAGTCGCCCGAGAAGATGGACGAGGAGCTGACGCACCTCAAAGACGAATACAACATCGACTTCGTCTTCTTCGTCGACCTGACCTTCACCGCCCACAAGCGGCAGACCCTTGAGATGCTCGACGTCATCAAGAAGCACGACATCCGCTGGACCTGCCTGACCCGCTGCGCCGACGTCGACCCCGAGCGGCTCGACGCGATGCGCGAGTCCGGCTGCGACATCGCGCTGTATGGCGTCGAGTCGCTGGGGAAGAACATCCTCAAGACCGCCCGCAAGGGCAACACCGAGAACATCACCCTCAAGGCGATGTACAACTCCTGGGACGCCGGCGTGCGCTTCGGCGGCCTGATGATCGTCGGCCTGCCCGGTGAGACCGAGGAGTCCATCGAGCACGCCTGCGAGTGGGCCGAGACCCACAAGCACATCACCCGCGTGAAGTACCTCTCGGCGATGCCGGGCACCACGGTCTACAACCAGGGCATCGAGTCCGGCCACATCCGCAGCGAGCTCGACCACCTCAACTGGCTGAGCATCGAGCAGGCCCTCGTCCAGGACGAGTTCCTCAACTACAACGGCCTGCCCGAGCCGGTGCTCCGCAAGGCTTATAAGCGGCTGTACGACAGCTACCAGCCTGGCCCGGTGATGGACTTCAACCACTACCCCGAGCACTTCCAGTACTTCCACCCCAACAGCGACGACGGCTCGACCGCCTCGGTCGCCTACGCGGGGCCGAGCTGGCGCAGCGAGTTCTCCTCGGCTGGCCCGGCGCTGTACCAGGGCTCCGACGCGTTCACCCTCGACAAGACTGGCGCCCCCGGCATGTGCGAGACCGGCGCGATGCACCGCGAGATGTACGGCGACGGCATCGTCAACCCCTCCGCCAAGTAGCCCCCGCTGCCAGACAGCTCCCCGCCGCGCGATCCAGCAGGTCGCGCGGCGTCGCTATATAAAGGCACCTGCCGCACGGATGAAGGACCTGTTGAATGACCACCGCGTACAACGCTGACAGCATCACGATCCTCTCGGGCCTGGAGCCGGTCCGCCAGCGGCCGGGCATGTACATCGGCTCCACCGGCGCAGAGGGGCTGCACCACCTCGTCTACGAGGTCGTCGACAACGCCATCGACGAGGCGCTCGCCGGCCACTGCTCGACCATCACCGTCGAGCTGCTCGCCGACGGCGGCTGCGCGGTCTCTGACGACGGCCGGGGCATCCCGGTCGGCCCGATGCCCGACGGCCGCTCCGCCGCCGAGATCGTGCTCACGACGCTGCACACCGGCGCGAAGTTCTCCCAGGACACCTACAAGGTCTCTGGCGGCCTGCACGGCGTCGGCGTCTCCTGCGTCAACGCGCTCTCAGAGCGGCTGGAGCTGGACGTCTGGCGCGAGGGCGGCCACCACCGGGCGCACTTCTCGCGCGGCAAGGTCACGACGCCGCTCGCGCGGCTGGCCGACAGCGATCGGCACGGCACGCGGGTCAGCTTCCTGCCCGACGCACGCATCTTCCGCGACGTGCTCGACTTCTCGTGGGATGTGCTCTCCTGGCGGCTGCGGGAGCTGGCGTTCCTCAACCCCGGCCTCTCCATCCAGCTCCGCGACCTCCGCGGCGACGCGCCGGTCGAGGAGACCTTCCTGTACGAGGGCGGCACCCAGAGCTTCGTGGCGCACCTCAACGCGGCGCGCATCCCGCTGCACAGCCCGCCGCTGCACATCCTCGGCACCATTGATGGCGTCGAGATCGACGCGGCGCTGCAGTGGACGAGCCTGTACGCCGAGGACACCCACACCTTCGTCAACTCCATCCGCACCGCCGAGGGCGGCACGCACCTCTCGGGGCTGCGGGACGCGATCACGGCCGCGGTGCGGCGCATCGCAGAGGCGCGGGGGCGTCGGGGCGTGGACCGCATCCGCGGGATCGACGTGCGCGAGGGGCTGGCGTGTGTGCTCTCGCTGAAGGTGCCCCAGCCGGAGTTCGGCGGGCAGACCAAGACGCGGCTGACCAACGCCGCGGTCGAGGGCCTCGTCCGCCAGACCGTCGAGGCGGGCCTGTTCGCTGCGCTGGAGGCAGACGATGCGCTGGCGGCGGCGGTCGTGCAGAAGGCGCTGGATGCGGCCCGCGCGCGTCGTGCCTCACGCAGCGCGGGTGACGCGGCGCGCCACCAGCTCACGCCCGAGGAGGCGACGCCGGAGGTCTACAAGGACCAGTTTGGCGAGCGCTCGAAGAACTGGCACGACTCGGCGGTGTGGATCGCGCACGACGAATTGCTGCGGCGGCACGGCTCGCGCTGCCTGGTGCCGCCGGACAGCGAGGCGCTCGACGTGTGCTGCGGGAGCGGCGTCGTGGGCGCGTCTTTTAAGGGGCACGTCAAGAAGGTGACGGGGCTGGACATCACGCCGGAGATGGTGGCGCTGGCGCGCGAGCGACTTGATGAGGTGGTCCACGGCACGGTGTACGACATCCCGTTCCCAGACGAGCGGTTCGAGCTTGTGTGCAACCGCGAGGTGATGCACCTGATGCCGGATCCGATGCGGATGATGCGCGAGGTGGTGCGGGTGCTGAAGCCGGGCGGGCAGTTTGTCGTGGGGCAGATCCTGCCGTTTGGCGAGGCGGACGCGCCGTGGATGTTCCGGGTCTTCAAGAAGAAGCAGCCGCTCATCTACCATATGTTCCAAGAAGAGGATTTTGAGGCCCTTCTTCGGGAGGCGGGTCTTGTGGACATCGAGATGGAGGAGTACTGCGTGTGGGAGGACATCGACGTGTGGATCGACACGTACGAGACGAGCACCCTGCACCGGTATGAGATCCGTCGTCTGTTCCAGGAGGCGCCAGCGGAGGCGCGCGCCGTGCACCCGTTCAAGATTCTGCCGTCGGGTCGAATTCAGGACTGCTGGCGGTGGTGCATCTACTCTGCGCGCAAGCCAGGTGTGCTGCGAGGCTGAAGGTGGCGCCCTCGTCGTAGTATCGGGGGGAGGGCGGTTATTTTTGGAAGAGATCAACCGGTGGGTTGCGCGCTGGGTGCTGATCTTGGTTAAGTCGCTCGGGTGTCGCCGGCCCACGACCTCGCTGACGCTGTATGCAGTGCTCCCGTCCCGCAGCGTGACTACATGTAGGGCTGTCGACGTGTCAAGACACCAGATATGGTGTTGACACCCAAAGTTCATTCATTAGAATGAGACGGGTGCCAGACGGACCTCCACGGCTCCTCTCTCCTTGTCCTTCATGGCCGGAACCTTCTCCTCCGCGCCAGCTGTGACGACAGTCCTTCCCAGCCCTCACTCCCTCATCCCAACTCCGAGAACGCGTCAATGAACGTCGAGAACGAGAACCAGGCGCAGGCCACCGGTGCGCCTGTTGTCCCCGCTGCTGGCCCCCAGATGCGTGTCCGCTACCCCGACGGGCGCAAGGAGCAGATGACGCAGGAGCTGATGACCAGCCTCGTGCGCGAATTCGCCGCCGGCCTGGTCGATGTCGACGTCGACAAGGTCGCCAGTCGCGTCTACAGCGGCATGTACGATGGTATCCCCTCGGGCGAGCTCGACAAGCTGCTCGTCCAGATCCCCGCCGCGCTGACCGCTGAGGACCCGGAGTACTCGCGCCTCGCTGCTCGCTTCCTGGACCGCGTCATCCTCGATGAGGTCGAGAGCCAGGACATCTCTGATTTTGCATCTTGCATCGCCTTCGGCCACAAGGTCGGCATCATCGCCGACGAGACCGCCGAGTTTGTCATCAAGCACGCGGACATCCTCAACCCCGCCATCGACCCGCGCCGCGCCGACCTCTTCCGCTACTTCGGGCTGCGCACCGTCTACGACCGATACCTCCTCCGCCACCCGACCACGCGCAAGGTCTTCGAGACCCCGCAGTACTTCTTTTTGCGCGTCGCCTGTGGCCTGGCCCACACCCCCGAGGAGGCGCTTGAGTTCTACCGCCTCATCAGCAGCCTGGAGTACCTCACCTCCAGCCCGACGCTGTTCAACTCGGCGACCCGCCACTGCCAGATGTCCTCGTGCTACCTGCTCGACAGCCCGCCGGACGACCTGGAGGGCATCTACTCCCGCTACACCGACATCGCCCGGCTCTCGAAGTTTGCCGGCGGCATCGGCGTCGCGTGGCACCGGATCCGCGCCCGCGGATCCCTGATTCGCGGCACCAACGGCAAGTCCAACGGCATCGTGCCCTGGCTGAAGACCCTCGACGCCTCTGTCGCCGCGGTCAACCAGGGCGGCCGGCGCAAGGGCGCCTGCTGCGTGTACCTCGAGCCCTGGCACCCCGACATCGAGGAGTTCCTGGAGCTCCGCGACAACACCGGCGACGAGGCGCGGCGGACCTACAACCTCAACCTCGCCAACTGGATCCCCGACCTGTTCATGAAGCGGGTCCAGGCAGACGAGATCTGGTCGCTGTTCGACCCGAAGGACTTCCCGGAGCTGGTCGACAGCTACGGCGACGAGTTCGAGCGCATCTACGAGAAGGCCGAGCGTGAGGGCCGCTGGATGCGCCAGGTCCAGGCGCGGGACCTCTACTCGCGGATGATGCGCACCCTCGCCCAGACCGGCAACGGCTGGATGACCTTCAAGGACCACTGCAACCGCAAGAGCAACCAGACCGGCCAGCCCGGCAACGTGGTCCACTCTTCGAACCTGTGCACCGAGATCGTTGAGGTCACCAGCCAGGGCGAGACGGCGGTCTGCAACCTCGGCTCGCTCAACCTTGGCCGCTTCGTCGAGTTCGGTGAGTTTAACTTCGAGAAGCTGCGGGCGCGGGTGAAGACTGCGGTCAAGTACCTCGATCGCGTCATCGACATTAACTACTACCCCACCGCAGAAGCCGCAGCGTCGAACAAGCGCTGGCGTCCGGTCGGCCTGGGCGCGATGGGCCTCCAGGATGTCTTCTTCCTCAAGCGCATGGCGTTTGACTCGCCCGAGGCAGCCAGCCTGTCGGCGCGCATCCAGGAAGAGATCTACTACGCCGCGCTGTCGGCTTCCTGCGACCTCGCCGAGGAGCTCGGCGCGCACGAGTCGTTCCACGAGACCCGCGCCGCCCAGGGCGTGCTGCAGTTCGACCTCTGGGGCGTTCAGCCGGACCGTGGCCACGGCACCAGCCAGCTCACGCTGTTCGGCGCCGCAGACAGCTCAGACGACCGCTGGTCGCAGCTCAAGAAGCGGATCATGCAGAATGGGCTGCGCAACTCGTTGCTCATCGCCATCGCCCCGACGGCGACCATCGCCAGCATCTCTGGCTGCTACGAGTGCACCGAGCCGCAGGTCTCCAACCTCTTCAAGCGCGAGACCCTCTCGGGCGAGTTTATGCAGATCAACCGCTACCTGGTCGCAGACCTGAAGCGGCTGGGGATGTGGGACCAGCGGATGCGCGACCTCATCAAGGCCGGTGAGGGCTCGGTGCAGCACATCACCGAGATCCCCGCGGCGCTGCGCGACCTGTACCGCACCGCCTGGGAGCTGCCGCAGCGCGCCATCATCGACATGGCCGCGGCCCGCTCGCCGTACGTCGACCAGAGCGCGTCGCTGAACCTGTTCATGAAGACGCCGACCATCAACAAGCTGTCGTCGATGTACGCCTACGCGTGGCGCAAGGGCATCAAGACCACCTACTACCTTCGCTCTCGCCCGGCGACCCGGATCGCCTCGACCACTGCGACGAGCACCGAGAAGAAGGGCCGCTTCACCGAGGAGGAGATCGCCTGCTCCTTGGAGAACCCCGAGTCCTGCGAGTCCTGCCAGTAGGCTGAGGACCGATCCGGGGCCGGCGGAGCCCCCTGAGAACATCTTGCAACACGCGGCCGACCTGGCCGCGTGTTGTGCCGACCGTGTGTGAGCCGGAGGAAGAGAGAATGCTGCTGGATCCTGGGATGAACCTTACGCTTCGCCCGATGCGTTATCCGGTGTTCTACGACATGTACCGCGACGCCATCAAGAACACCTGGACCGTCGAAGAGGTCGACTTCTCGCGGGACACCGAGGACCTGCGCAACAAGCTGCTGCCCTCGGAGCGGCACCTGATCCACCGCCTCGTCGCTTTCTTCGCGACCGGCGACTCGATCGTGTCCAACAACCTCGTGCTCAACCTCTACAAGCACATCAACGCGCCCGAGGCGCGGATGTACCTGTCGCGGCAGCTGTTCGAGGAAGCCCTGCATGTGCAGTTCTACCTGACGCTGCTCGACACCTACATCCCCGACATCGCCGAGCGCGAGAAGGCCTTCGCCGCGATCCACAACATCCCGTCGATCAAGATGAAGGGCGACTTCTGCTTCAAGTGGATCGACACGATCCAGAACCTCGACCAGCTCGAGACCGAGGATCACCGGCGCCAGTTCCTGCTCAACCTCATCTGCTTCAGCTCGTGCATCGAGGGGCTGTTCTTCTTCGCGGCGTTCGCCTACGTCTACTTCCTCCGCAGCAAGGGCCTGCTGGACGGCCTCGCGACCGGCACGAACTGGGTGTTCCGGGACGAGTCGATGCACATGCAGTTCGCGATGGACGTCATCAAGACGGTCCGCTCGGAGCAGCCGGAGCTGTTTGATGCCCGGATGAAGGAGCAGGTCGTCGAGATGGTCAAGGAGGCGATCGACTGCGAGACGGTGTTCGCCCAGGACATCCTCGGCCAGGGTGTGCCGGGCATGTCGGTGAAGGACATGCGCACCTACCTGGAGTTTATCGGCGACCAGCGCCTCGTCGCGCTCGGGCTGGATCCGATCTTTGGCTCGAAGAACCCGTTCCCGTTCATGGACCTCCAGGACGTCCAGGAGCTGGCCAACTTCTTCGAGCGCCGCGTCTCGGCATACCAGATGGCCGTGACCGGAGAGGTATCGTTCGACGAAGACTTCTAGGCCGCGAGGTCGAGGTGTTGGAGCGCCGCCCTGAGGGGCGGCGTTTTTGTTGAGGCGCTGGCATGGTTTCACAATTATGTAAGGCTGGAAGTAACCAGATTGATATTGTGTTTTCGTTGGCTATATGCAAGGTATATCGTACGGTAACACGTGCAGGTAAGCTAATGTGTGGTTTGAATAGGGTTTGCATTGGAAAAGCACATACTGTGATATGAGTCGATAATTACGGAAGATCGGAATGTCTGGTGAGCCATCCGAAATCAACCTGCGGCTGTGTGAGGGACCGTTCTCGATCGTGAGGACCGGCGCCCCGCATCCGCACGACCTCTACGAGCACCTGCGCCCCAGCCAGACCCCCGCCATCCTCTTCGATTTTGATTCTGCCCTGATCACGCACGCCAATGGTGCGGCCGAGCGGATGCTCGGCATGGGCGCCAGCCACCTGATCGGACAGACCGGTCGGGCGATCATGCCGCCAGCATCTGCCCCGCTGGTCGAGGTCATCTCGGCTTCTCTGCGCCAGGAGTCTCGGTACTCCGGGCTCATCGCGCTCCGCCACGGGCGCCACCCGTTCATCAGCCAGCAGATCCAGATGTCTGTCGTGTCGAACAGCACGTGCCGATACGGCATCAACACCTACATGCCCGTGCCCATGCAGCGGAAGGGGCCGCCGACGCTGCTGGTCGTCGACGACGAGCCCTCTACCCTGCGCGCGCTCGCGCGGCTGTGCGGGCTGTGGGGCACGGTCCGCACGGCGTCCTGCGGCCTGGAGGCGGTGCGGATTCTTGCCCAGGACCCAGACATCACCGGGGTCCTGTGTGATCAGAACATGCCGGACATCACCGGGCTGGCGGTGCTGGAGGCGCTGCGCGTGTTCCGCCCGGACCTGGTGGACCGCTTCGTCCTGCACAGCGGCCGCTCCCGGCCGGTCGGGATCACGGTGCCGTTCCTGCCCAAGCCTGCCTCGCTCGCCGAGCTGCGGAGCTGCGTCAGCACGCTGGTGAGTGCCTGACGCTACAGGCGGTTGATGCCGTCGATGACTGCGGCGACGTCGCGGCTCTCTCCGGCGCGGATGAGGTCGATGACGGTCTGCACGGGGCGGGGCGGGTGGAGCAGGGTGCGGCCGAGGAAGCTGACCTGCCGGTCGAGCAGGGTGATCTGCCGGCGCCGCTGTGTGGTGTCGCTGGTGCTCAATTCGAGCGCGCCCTCCCAGGCCCGCTCCCGCATCTTCCGGATGCTGAAGACACCGAACCACTCGTCGGCCCGCCCGCCGATGAGGTCGATGAGGCGCATGCCGCGGGAGTGCTGACTGAGCACGTCCTGGGCCTGGTCGAGCAGCTCGGCGATGATGTCGTTGATGCGCTCGAAGTCGTCCTGGAGGTCGGGCAGCTCCGCGGCGGAGACGGTCGCGGACGCGGCGATCGGCAGGTCGAGGTTGATGTGCGCGTTGACGCCGAGCAGCATGTGCTGCAGCGCGATGGCACCGCTCTCCTGGGCGCCCCTGAAGGAGGCGCGCCAGCTCTTGGTCGGCGCCTCGCTGCGCCGCCAGGTGGCCCGCGCGGCGAAGTAGCGGTTGGCGAACAGGGTGTCGAAGCGGTCCATCCGCGGTCCGTCGTCGAACAGATCGTCGCGGATGCCCTGCTGCACCCGCAGGGTCATCTGCCGGTACAGCGCGACGAAGATGCCGTGCGGGTCGGACGCCTGGATGGTGTGTGCGACCTCCTCGTCGAGGAGCGCCACGACCTCTGCGATGCAGGATGCGCTCATGGTGTCTCCGTCCAGTCTGCCCACTGTGGGCCCTTTCCGTCGCGGTGGTCGCTGATGCCCAGCGCCGCGGCGAGGGCCGGGCGCCCGGTGTCGCGGGCGTAGTGGTAGTGGTGCTGGAGGTCACCGTGCCGGTGTGCGGCGCCGGCCGGGCATGCCCGGCGGGCGTCGCAGCTCCCGTGGCAGCGGTCTGATCGGACGTTGAAGGATGCGCACGCGCGGATGCGCATCCTGCCTCCCTCGAAGGCGCCTCCGGGGCAGGCGCTCGCGCAGTGGCCGGGGCAGTCGCCGCAGGGGCCCGCGCCACGCAGCGGCGTGCTGATCGGCAGCGGGTCGGTGGTGAAGCAGGCGGCGCGCATCCCGAGCCAGAGGCCATAGGCGGGGTGGAGGAGCAGGCCGGTGTGGCTCCTCCAGCCGAGGCCTGCGCCCTCCGCGAGGGGGCGGAAGTCGACGAACTGCTCGGGCTCTGCGGCGCAGCGGATCCATCGCCGCGAGGCCGGCGGGTCCGGGTCGGCGGCCTCGATCGCGCGGGCGACGAAGTCATCGAGCGGGTGGGCGTGCTCCGTGAGGTTCGCGGGGTGCTGCCGGAGGTCTTCGGTGAAGGCGTCCCACAGCCCCCGCCCCCCGGAGGCGAACACGACGACGGACTTGCAGCCGGGCAAGATGTCCTGGTGGGCCTGCCCGTCGGCGACGCCCGAGGCATTGAGGCCGACCACAGCGAGCCGACGCTGGAGAGGATTCAACCATTGCATGCCAAAAAGGATACCCGATCAGCGATCCTGGGCGCAGCGGAAGCTGTTGTTGTTGAAGGGCGCCTGCGGGCGTGATTTCCCACGCGCGACCAGCCCAAAGGCGGAGCAGGCGGTCTCAGAGCACCACCACGAGCCGCCGCGCGCGACCCGCGCCCAGCCCTCTGTCGGCCCGGTGGGGTCTGTGACACCTGCGGCGTCGGCGGCGTAGGTCTCGGCGCTGTACCAGTCCGCGGTCCACTGCCAGGCGTTGCCAGCGACGTCGTGCAGCCCCCAGGCGTTGGGCGGGAACGCCCGCACCGGAGCGGTGTAGCGGTGTCCGTCGAGCAGATCGTTCTTGAGGTGGTCGCGGCCCTGCCAGAAGTTGAGCCCCCACTGGCCGTCGGGCCGCTGCGGCGCGTCGCCCCAGGGGAAGCGGGTGCCCTCGGCGCCGGCGCGCATGGCGTACTCCCACTCGGCCTCGGTCGGCAGGCGCTTGCCGTGGTGGGCACAGTAGGCGACGGCGTCGTCCCAGGAGACCATCACGACCGGCTCGTCGTCGGCCTGTGTGTGGTCTGGATCGTCAGGCCCCCAGGGATGCTGCCAGGAGGCGCCGGGGACCTTGACCCACTCCCAGTCGTCGAGCCCTTCGTAGGCGACCATGCCGAACCCGAGCGACTCGGCGGTGGTCTGGTGGCCAGCCAGGGCGACGAAGCGGCGGAAGTCTGCGACGCTCACCAGCGTCGTGTCCATGTAGAACGCCGAGATGGTCACGGTGTGTGCGGGGCGCTGGTCTTCGTGTGCGCTGTCGTCGCGGCCCATCGTGAACTGCCCGGCCGGGATCGCGGCCATTCCGGCTGGCATCGGCGGCTCCCGCTGGCAGCCGGCGAGCACGAGCGCGAGGAAGAGTCCGACCATGCCTCAGTTATAGGGCGTGCCGAGGGGCACGGTCCACCACGCGCCCAGCGGG
>Ga0316202_10002015_pt1 | contig 14062 bp, 8 predicted proteins | sample 3monrhotite_MG_FD_204934 | JGI IMG/M metagenome (GOLD analysis project Ga0316202, IMG submission 204934) | Microbial mat bacterial communities from mineral coupon in-situ incubated in ocean water Damariscotta River, Maine, United States -... | ecosystem: Environmental > Aquatic > Marine >... | reverse complement strand
TGGGGCTATTTCAGCCAATGGCCATAATACAAAAGCATTCGTTGTTATTTCATCACGAGGAATTTGTACTGGTTCACCGATAATTAAATCATCATAAAGCAATAAATCTAAATCAAGTGTGCGCGGGCTAAACTTTTTAGCATTAACGCTTCTACCATTGGCAAACTCAATTTCTCGTAATATTTTAGCAACGTTTTCTACTGATAAAGGAGTAACAACACCAATAACCACATTATAAAAGTCATTGCCCGAAAAACCTACCGCGGCACTTTCAAATAATGATGATAAGGCTAAATCACCAAACTTTTGACTTAATGCATTTAAACCTTGAGTTAAATAGAAGTCACGATTGATATTAGTCCCAAGCGAAATATAAATTTGCGCCATTAAATTTTTTGGCCTCGTTCAATTTCAACGCCAACAGAATTAGCATTATGTACTGCGTTAGGCTTATGAATAGTTAGTTTTAGCCAAGGTATTTGGTAAGTATTTATGAGAAAACTCGCTAATCGTTCGGCTAAAGTTTCTAATAAATCAACCGAATTGTCATTAGAAAAACGTTCAATTGCTAATGATATTTCAGCATAATCTAAAGTTTTATCTAATTGATCATTCATTGCCGCGGGCACAATATTCCAGCCCATAACAAGATCAATCACTAAGGTTTGCTTAATTTGTTTTTCCCATGCAAAAAAACCTATAGTAGTTTGAATACTCAAGCCGTTTATAAATACTTTATCCATGCAAACACTCTTTAATGATAAATATTTTTATATGGGGGGAATTTTACCTGCGCTTCGCCAATATGCAAACTTTTAACGATTATTATCAAATAAGCATGGTAAACTTTAATAACAAATGTGCTTAGGCTGTTGATCAACAATCAAGCGTGTCTATTTCAGTTTTCAACAGTTCATCTAATCGTTGATAGTGTTGTAAAAACTGCTGATGCATTACATCATTCATCTCATTATTACTTATTGACTCCTCCATTAAATGAATATACTCATTTAATTCAATCGCGCTAATATTTGCACTCATCCCTTTAACTTTATGCACAATATTTTTCATTTCTTGTTGATTTTTTTGTTGGTATGCTATTGAAATTTTATTCACACAATCAGGCATTTCTTCAATGAAAAGCTGTAGTAATTTTTTTGCAATAATGGCGTTTTGACTAACTCGGTTCAATAGTGCTTTTTTATCCCAAACAACAACCACTGTAGATGTTGACTCGTCAATATCTGTTCCTGTAATCACTTTTTCAGTTTCAATCTCGATTTTCTTTGCTGCAGACAAAGACTTTTTAACGGCATTTGGCGAAGGTTTAAACCATAATAGCAATTTTTCTTTTAGTAATTCTGGCTCTATTGGTTTTGACAAATAATCATTCATACCCGCATCAATACATTTCTCACGATCACCTTTCATCGCATTAGCGGTCATTGCGATAATAGGAACTTGTTTGTAAACGTCTTTTACGTTGCCTTTACGAATTTCACGAGTTGCCTCATAACCATCCATTTCAGGCATTTGACAATCCATTAATATAATATCGTAAAAACAATCGTCATCAGTTAAGCGCAACGCTTCCAATGCCTCTAAACCATTGGCTGCAATATCTATGTTTATGTCCATTTCAGATAAGATATGTTTCGCTACTTCTTGATTAATACGATTATCTTCAACTAATAATATTCGACATTCTTGTAATTTTTCGATTTGAATACCTGCTGGTTTAACTAAGTTATTATTTTTATTTAGAGGTTCAGCTTGGTTATTTAAGCATTGTAAATAATCATGCGTAACTAACGGTTCAGCTTTTTGAAGCAAGTCGCTGTTACTAAGGGTTAATAATAAAGTATTAAATAAATCTGAAGTGGTGGCTGGTTTAGGAAAATACGCATCAAAACCTAGATTAGCAAAAAAGCTCGCATCTCCGCGAGTTGCCATGGAGGTCATCATTACCAATTTCAATTCTTCTGAACTTATTAATGTCCTTATCTTTTCACCTAATTCAGCTCCGTCCATGTTTGGCATTTGCATATCTAAAAATGCCACTTTAAAATCTGGCTTATCTGCACGTTCTAATATTGCCAAAGCAGCAAGACCATCCCCCGCCTCTGTAACTTTAGCACCCCAAAGTTGAAACTGCTCTTTTAATACCATTCGATTAGTTTGGTTATCATCAACCACTAATAAATGAACACCTTTTATATCAACGGTTGGGATCACTTCTTGCGAGCTTTGGCTAGTGAGCAATTTTAAATTAAAACTAAAACAACTACCACTTCCTTCCTCACTAGTTACCCAAATATCGCCCTGCATTAATTGGCAAAGTTGCTTACTAATAGCTAGCCCTAAACCTGTTCCACCATAATGCCTTGTTGTTGAAGCATCAACTTGAGTAAAAGAATCGAATAATGATGGCATTTTATCTTGCGGAATACCGATACCCGAATCTTGAACTGAACAATTAAAAAGAAGTTCCTCTTCGTTAACTTGCGTAATTTTAGCACGAATAACAATTTCACCTTGAGGTGTAAACTTGATCGCATTACCAACTAAATTAGTAAGAATTTGTCGCACTCTACTTGGATCACCTTTTACATGACTAATTTGAATATTGCTCACATCCAGAATAACCTCAAGCTCTTTTTCTTGAGCTTTAAGCGCCATTGTTTCCGCAAATTCACCTAACAAATTACGTAAATTAAAATCGAGTATTTCTAAATCCAATTTACCGGCTTCCACTTTAGAAAAGTCTAAAATATCGTTAATTAATACCAATAAAGATTCTGCACTTGTTTTAGCTAAACTAGCTCGATGTAATTGATCTTCACTAAGTTCACTACGTAGTAGCAAGCCTAGCATTCCTAGCACACCATTCATTGGCGTTCTAATTTCATGGCTCATACTCGCCAAAAACTCCGTTTTATGACGCACAGTATTTTCTGCTAACTTACGTGCTTCAATATGTGCTATTTCAGCCGTTTTTATCTCGCTAATATCATAATTAATCCCAATAATTTGTACCGCCTCTCCATGTTCATTACATTTAACAACACCAACAGCTTTAATATGTTTTATTGTGCCATCGGGGCATTTAATACGATACTCGTCATCAAAGGACGATTTTAATTCTACTGCCGTATTCATAATGTTGATTGATTTTTCTGCATCGTCAGGGTGAAGAAAATTTTCCCAATTTATTGCTTCATTTTGATGCTCTTGACCGTCAATGCCATACAAACTCATCATGCGTGGATCCCAATGATTAATTTGGTTCACTAAATCAAATTGCCAAATACCAATACCAGCCGCTTCGGTGGCTAATGCAATGCGCTCATTTACAACCTCTAGCTCTTGCTCTTTTTGGTTACGTAGTTCTTCTAAATGCTTTTCTTTAGATATGTCATGAATAATCCCAGTAAAAATACAATTGCTCCCTGTTTTAACCTCAGAAATAGCTAAATGAATGGGGAATATTTCACCTGATTGACGCCTTGCTTTTAACTCTCGTCCTTTTCCAATAATGCCTGCAATACCTGTAATCAAATAGTTACTGAGATAGCTATCATGCCGACTCGCCTCCTTTTTTTGCATTAACATTTTAATATTTTTACCAATAACTTGATTTTGTTGGTAACCAAAAATTGTTTCTGCGGCAAGATTAAATGATAAAATAGTTCCCTTTTGATCAATGGTAATAAATGCATCCGCTGCACTATTAAACACTGCATTTAATTTATTCATGGCCTGTTCTGCTTTATCCGCCAAAATTGTTTGTTGGGTTAAGGCAAAATTCATTCGCGCAAATAAATTATGAAAATTTCGCGCCACCACACCTATTTCATTGTTTGCTTTAATGGGTAAATTAATTAACGAACCACTAATGTTGTACTCTTCCAGAGTATCGATAATATTCTCTAACGGTTTAGCAACCTGCCTTGAAAGTATAATAGCTAAGGCTAAAGCGATAATAGCTAAAGCGCCACCAAGCAATATACTGCGTGTTCTATAATCGGCTAGTGCCTGTTTATTGGCTAAGTTGCTTTTTAACAACAACAACTTTAACGGATGATTTTGTTGGTATTCATCAAGATACAAAAGAGAATAATGACCTGAAAATTGTTCATCTTGCTGAACTACATTTGCTAAAGACATTTCACTACCGCGATCGACAATAGTTTGTGCTAATTGAGGGAATTCGTCTTGCATTAAATAGCGCTGGCCTAAATCAAACCCAAAGATTTTTTTTGGATCAGGATGGTATATATAATCTCCGTGCTCATTAGCCAAATAAAAGCGTAGGTCGTCTAATTGTTCATTATCAATAGTTTTAATAAAATAACCAAAATCAACATTAATTATAACAAGACCAAAAACCTGACCTGTAAGTGGATTAAAGACAGGTGTAGACACGCGTAATACTGGTTTATGTGGAACTTCTATTTTACCATTTTCTTTATTTAATGTGATTTTAGAAAACGTTACTTTACCTAAATTTTGTTTAATCGTATTACTAACATAAGTGCTATTTTTACGTTGCTGCAAATGTGCTTTCGGTACGACAATGGGCTTATTAGTACTGCGTCTTACACTCACCAACTCTAAATCGTTATTCGCAACACCAATATATCTGATTTTATAATAACTAGATTTAGCATTAATAAACTCTACAAATATTTGCTCTAATCGACCTTTCCATAACGCGTAATTTATTTTATCTCCTGCCGCTTGAGATTTAGCTAACCCCATAATTGGTGGCGTATTACTTAAAAATACAACGTCAGAATTTGCTTGTTGATATAGCTGCTTAATTAAAGGCTCTACTAATTTGGTTTTTAATGATAATTGTTCTGCTTCTTCTTTAAATATTAAACGTTCACTTTCGCTGTAAAATAAGATACTCACCAAAACAGCAATGGTGATTGAAAGTGCAAAAGCCGCGGCAGGTATTTGAATTGCTAATGAATTTTTTGCGCGACCAACGTGTAGTAAATTTTCAGGCTCTGAGAGTGTATTTAACGAACGGTTCTTGTGTTTTATTTGTGTTGAATCTACTGGTTGTTCTCTATGGTTCAAGTCAAGAAGAACACCAATAAGTACAATACCATAAGCAATAATTTTAAGTACGTGAGCAATATTAAAATGATTATCAAAAAAGGCTGTTGAACCAAACGTCATATGCACCTGTGTACCTATTTCAGGGATAACACTCAGTAATAATCCAAATTTGGCTAGCGAAGGGTTGCTGCGGTATAAAATACATAATAGAGCACCGGCAAAAACAAACAAAGCCAAAGGAAGAATATCATACGGTCGTGTAATTAATGCCTCGGTGAACATCGTTTGCGGTAAATTTTCATTGATTGCGGCAAAACGCACCACCATGTAAGCAATCATTACACAACCAAGGCATGCCGCCGTTAACATGCCAAGTTCTTTAACGTTATTGCTATTAGCCGCTGCTACAGCTTGTAACTTTTGTTTTTTCCACTTTTTATACAGCCATAAACTCAATATAATACTACTGATCATAATAAGCGCATTAAAACTTCGAGAAAATACCCACGAAAAATGAATAATGTTACTGTTTTGCATATAGGTTGTAAGCATACGCGTAGCAGCTAAGGTATGAAACATATCAACTAAGCCGGCCCCAAATAATCCCATAGTAAGAAAAGGAATGGTAATATCGCGGTTTATACGATAATGCATAACAGAGACAATAAAGGCGATCATCGCCAACACCACGGCAGACCACTCTAAAATAATATGATGTACAGCGCCCGATAGCACATACAGAAAATTGTTTGTCGCGTTAAAATTTGTCGCTATTTTTTCAGTTGAAACAGGTATTTCCTGTGAAGAAAAATCAACGCCCAAAAAATTTAATAACGTTGGCAGTAAACAAAGAGCAAACACAATAATTATGCTATTTGTGCGTGTAAACAAAGTAAAATAACTGTTTTTCTTCTGAGGTATTTTTAAAGTGGGATTTACTTCAGTCATATTTTTTTCCGTCAACGTATGACATAAAATTAGCAGAAAGCACGCAAAAAGCGATTTTTTTTATGCTTTATCTTTCACGTATATAGCAAAATTAGTAAATAACGCGATAGAATAAGATCCGCTGATTTTTACTACTTATTTTCATAGCCATTTATTGGTTTTTAACAAATATCCAGCGCAGGTATTCCTCTCTACGATGCGATCGCTAATAGAACGGACATTTACCTTTAAAAAATATTTTATTGTTAAGGACAAACATGGAATGATGTTGTTATTAATTTTCGCCATGATCATCACTGCTTATATACTCGGCTCGATTTCTAGTGCCATTTTAATCTGCAAATTATTAGGCTTGCCTGATCCGCGTTCAACAGGATCTCATAATCCCGGTGCAACGAATGTGTTACGCATTAGCAATAAAGCAACAGCTGCTACCGTGTTATTTTTTGATGTATTAAAAGGTGTAATTCCAGTATGGGGAGCATTCTTTTTAAAAATAGAGCCATTATATTTAGGGTTAATAGGAGTCGCCGCTTGTTTGGGACACATGTTTCCGATATTTTTCAATTTTAAAGGTGGTAAAGCTGTTGCTACAGCCTTTGGCGTGCTTTTACCGATAGGTTTTTCGCTAGGAGGATTGCTTATTTTGACGTGGCTTTTAATCGCTAAATTAACACGTTACTCGAGCTTAGCCGCTATTATAACTGTATTACTAGCCCCCTTTTATGTTTATTTAATCAAACCACTTTATGTCTATGAAGCCGTTATGCTTGCAGTTTTAATTACGTTTAGACATCGCGACAACATACAACGACTTATTAACGGTACTGAACCTAAGCTCAGTAATAAAAATAAAAAAAGTGCCTGAAACAAAAATCAGGCACTTTTTCTGAAACGTTACTTGTTATTTAAATAACGTGTAACTATTTCCATTCCATCGTTACATTCATACCACTTGAAGCAGCATAACCATATATACCAACATTCCACGTACCTGATGCTGGATTATTAATGACACAACTTTCAGTATTACCCGTAGCCCATGAACGACACGCATAAGTAGATGTTGTAGGATTAGAACCTTGTCTAATATACAAATCAGCATCGCCACTACCACCACTCATTGTAACAGTAAGCGATGTCATACCTGCTGGAATACTAAGTGCAGTATAGTCCCATGCACCTTTAGCCAGAGTAAGGTTAGATTTTGTCTGAATACCACCAGCAACGGCATCACTGTAACTACCCGTTAAGCTAACACCTGAAAAAGTAGAATAAGCACGTAACATGACATAATAAGTACCCGCTTGCGCTGTAGTTATATTACATGTTTCGGTATTACCTGTTTTATATGGACGACAATCATAACTGGTTGTTGTGGGAGCTGAACCAAATTTAACATATAAATCAGCATCGCCTGTACCACCAGAAATATTAAAACTTAACGCCGTAGATCCTGCTGGAACATTCATAGTGTAAGCTAATTCTTGACTAGTCGTTGCACCAAGACCTGTTACCGCAACACCGTTAGTAAGTACACTTCCACCAGTAGGAGGAGGTGTAGTACTCGGGCAAGTACCTACACCAACCGCACACCATGCCGTTTCAACAGCCGTTGCATCTGTAGCACCATAAAGATCCGTTGCAGCTTGAGCTGTTGCTGTTCTAGCGCCGGCAAAATCGGTACTTGAAGTCATATACGTAGCTAAAGCACGGTAAAAAATTTGTTCCGTTTTTGCCAAACCTAAACTAGGTACTACCGCTGTTGACATAGAACGTGGATGTGTACCACCATCTGTAATCAGTTGAAATGCTAAGTTAGCGATACCTGAATTACCGTGTACACCACCTTGATCGTTTGTACTTGAAGGCGTACTGGTAAAAGGAATACGTGATGGATACCAATCTTTTGAATAACCATCTTGTGTTGGGTTATTCATATAACGTAAGGCTCCACCAGCTACCATCACTTCTTCACCTAATCTCCAATCTGGCTGAGTATTAGCTTTCATATAAGATTCTGACGATACACCTAGAATATCTGACCATGCTTCATTTAATGCGCCAGAAGCATTGGCATAAACTAAACTTGCGGTATATTCAGTGACACCATGAGTTAATTCATGTCCAATCACATCAGGGGCAAGTGTTAAATCAAAAAATTGTGCGCCATCACCATCGCCGTACCACATACGATTGTTATACCAAAAAGCATTATTGTAATTAACACCAACATGAACGCCTGAAACTAATGTTAAATCTGCATTATTAACACTGTTACGGCCAAATCGTGCTTTATAAAAGTCATACACTGAAGATGCGCCATCATGAGCACGTTGTGCTGATACTTCATTACACGCTTGAGTATTAGAACATAATAATGTTCCACGCGGTGTTGATGGGCCAACAGTTGTTTCACTGATATGATTTAAGTTATCAGTTTGCCAATTTTTAGCTTGATGCATTTGTGGATGACGCGTTAATAATTGATCACTGTTTGCGTCGATAAATAGAATATCATCACCAAAATCACTACCACCATTATTCCAAGTCACTTGAATTTTCCAAGCTAACTTAGTTTCATCTGTTAATGGTAAATAAATGTATGATAATTCTGGTTGTCCTTGAATATCACCAAACTGGCTTGCCACTACTTTAGCACTTTTACGGCTTTTGCCATTTGCTTTATGCACATTAACACTGTCAACAGTTTCAGGGTTAATCGCTAGTTTTCCAGAAAGTGCATAAATATCAGTTAATTCTTCACCGATCGCATTTTGTCCGGTCACTTTATCAGTATGCATAATCATACTAGTACCATAAACAGTTAACCCATTAATAGTTTGGCTAACTTGCGTATGACCTTTACCTAAGCTGTCTTTCCATTCACGCTTTATTTTAAAATTTTCATTACCATTAGATTTATAACTAGCCTGTTCTTTTAAAATTTTCTTTAAGGCAGAAATTTGTTGGCCAGGTGCTACATCACCCAATTTACCTGTTACAAATGCGGGTCGGCCATTATTGGTTTTATTTTTTATATTGATATTATTACCCATTGCTAACACCGAAGTTGATGTTAGCGCTAAGGTGATGGCAATAGCCACTGGTTTTAACATTTTCATATATCATCCTACTATTTATAATCGTTTATTTTTATTTTAATGAGTAGAAGTTTTGACAGCCCAATCGATTAAAATTATCGTCTAAAACTCCTATATAACTATTTTTTAATAGCCTTTAAAAAACTATAGAAATAACAAATTTTAAATAGCAAAAAAACGACTGTTTTTATTAAAAACAGTCGTTAATTACAAAAAATAATAAAATAATTTATATGCAAAATAAAACAAGCATTATCAAGTACTTACAAAAAACAAAAAGCAACCAAATACGCTTAAGTAATTATACTTTCGATAATGAATCAAGCGGCCAGCGCGGCTTTGCTTTAAAGGTAAGATCATCTTGACCACCCGCTTTTAATCGTTGCAATCCAGCATAGGCGATCATTGCACCATTATCAGTACAAAACTCCGCACGAGGATAAAATACTTCACCGTTTAGCTTACTCATTACCTGCTTTAGTTTGGCCCTAAGTTCGATATTAGCGCTGACACCACCCGCCATCACTAAACGATTTAACTTTGTGTGATCTAACGCGCGTCGGCATTTAATCACGATAGTATCGATTACCGCCTCTTGAAACGCATAAGCAATATCCGCTTGCGTTTGTGCTTTTTCCTCGCGGGTTAACTCATCATGAATTTCTTTATGCACCGTATTCGCCGCAGAGGTTTTTAAGCCACTAAAACTAAAATCTAATCCGGGTTTATTGGTCATCGGACGCGGAAATTTAAAACGCCCAGCGGTTCCTTTTTCAGCCATTTTAGCCAACACAGGCCCACCAGGGTAATCAAGTCCAAGTAACTTAGCAGTTTTGTCGAACGCTTCGCCAGCGGCATCGTCAACCGACTCACCTAATATCTGATACTGACCAACGCCATCTACACGCACTAACATGGTATGACCGCCGGAAACCAATAAAGCCACAAACGGAAATTCAGGCGGATTGTCTTCTAACATTGGTGCTAATAAATGCCCTTCCATATGATGAACAGGCACCGCGGGTAAATTCCAACCATAGGCTAAACTACGGCCAATTGAACACCCCACTAATAGCGCGCCAACCAAACCAGGACCAGCAGTATAAGCAACGCCGTCTAAATCTTGCGGTGTTAAATTTGCGTCGCTTAACACCGCTTTAATTAAAGGGATAGTTTTACGCACATGATCACGCGAGGCTAATTCAGGTACTACACCACCATAATCCGCATGCACTGCTATTTGACTATATAAGCGATGCGCTAAGATACCTTCGGGTAAATCACCGTTACCATCATCATAAATTGCAATCCCCGTTTCATCACAAGAGGTTTCAATACCTAAAATTCGCATAAATTTAATATCTATATATAGCAAAAAAATAAAGGAGCCAATTTTACCTAGCATTGGCGTAATTAACAACTTTACAACGAGCTAGTATTGCATTAGAATGCGGCACCAATTTTTGATAAGAGCCGGTAGTGAGCTTGCAAAAATGCATGTCTTAGATACCGTTTACTATAGATTTAGAATATTTAAGGTTTAAAAACAAATGCCAGTAATTAAAGTTAGAGAAAACGAACCGTTTGACGTTGCTTTACGTCGCTTTAAACGTTCATGTGAAAAAGCAGGTATTCTTTCAGAAGTTCGTCGTCGCGAATGTTATGAAAAGCCAACTTGGGTACGTAAGCGTAAGAAAGCAGCAGCCGTTAAACGTCATGCGAAAAAAGTTTCTCGTGAGAACGCAAAACGCGTTCGCATGTATTAACAACCACTTTAATTACGATTGAGCTAGGTATGAACCTACTTATTCAACTTAAAGATGAAATGAAAAATGCCATGCGTGCTAAAGAGAAAACGACTCTTGGCGTAATACGTATGGCTTTATCAGCGATTAAACAAGTAGAAATTGACGATAAAATTATTTTAGACGATAGCGGTATTATCGCTATATTAACTAAAATGGTTAAGCAACGTAACGATTCTATTAGAATGTTTACTGATGGTGGTAGAGACGAATTAGCCGCTAAAGAAGCAGCTGAAATTGTGGTACTAGAAAAATTTTTACCACAACCGTTAACTGAAGCTGAAATATCAGCATTAATTGCAGCAGCAATTACAGAAACGGGTGCAACATCAATGGCAGATATGGGAAAAGTAATGGCAACATTAAAACCCCAAATGCAAGGTAAAGCTGATTTAGGTAAAGTAAGCGGACAAATTCGTACTGCACTTAATTCTTAATTTTTATCTTATAAAATTTAAACCGCGATTGCTCTTAGCCTCGCGGTTTTTTACTATTAAAAGAACAATGATGGATGGTTATTTTAATAGTAAAAAACGTAAAAGCATGACAAAATCGTGCTCTTCAACTCGTTCTGCTAACTAGGCTAAAACAATAATAATGGCTGGATTGATCCCAAGACAATTTATCGACGACTTATTAGCGCGTACCGATATTGTTGAATTGGTTGATAGCCATGTACCACTAAAAAAAGCAGGGAAAAACTATCAAGCTTGCTGCCCTTTTCATGCTGAAAAATCTCCATCGTTTACCGTAAGCGTTGACAAGCAGTTTTATCACTGTTTTGGTTGTGGCGCTCATGGCAACGCTATTTCATTTGTTATGGAATACGAGCGTTTAGATTTTGTCGACGCCATTGAGGAAATAGCTTCATCTTTAAATATTGAAGTGCCACGCGAAGAACAAAATTTAACTCCAACCCAAAAACGTCAGCAACACCAAGTACAGCAACAAAAGCAAGACGATTATGAACTGCTTAATAAAATTAGCCTTTTTTATCAACAGCAATTAAAAACATCCCCAGACAAAACAACCGTTATTGATTATTTAAAAGGTCGTGGTTTAACCGGTGAAATTGTTAAGCGTTTTGGTATTGGCTACATCGATGATAATTGGGATGGCATGATGAAAGTTTTTGCACAAAATACTACATCTACAACACAATTAGTTGATTTAGGCATGGCGATCCAAGGTGATAAAAACCGCCCATACGATCGCTTTCGTGGCCGAGTAATGTTTCCTATTCGTGATAAACGTGGCAGGGTAATTGGTTTTGGTGGTCGCGTATTAACCGACGGCACACCCAAATACTTAAACTCGCCCGAAACCCGAATTTATCATAAAGGCCAAGAACTATACGGTTTATTTGAAGCCAAGCAAGCAAATAAAAATTTACATCGTTTGGTGGTCGTTGAAGGCTATATGGACGTGGTTGCACTTGCTCAACATGGCGTTGACTATGCTGTAGCATCGTTAGGTACAGCAACTACCTTTGAACAGTTGCAAACATTATTTCGTACCGTAAAAGAAGTTATTTGCTGTTACGATGGTGATAGAGCTGGCCGTGATGCCGCATGGCGCGCCATGGATAATGCCTTACCCTTAATACGTGATGGCTACGCCCTAAAATTTGTTTTTTTACCCGATGGGGAAGATCCCGATTCGTTAATTCGCGAACAAGGTCAACAAGCATTTGAAAATTTACTCACAAACGCAAAACCACTCTCTAAATTTTTGTTTGAACATTTGCTTAATGAAGTAGATATTCAAACCCTTGAAGGTAAATCAAGTTTAGTTGAAAAATTTCAGACTTATTTAACAAAACTACCTGAAAGCACTTTAAAAGACAGTTTACAAATAGAACTTGCTAATAATTTTGGTATGGCTAGTGAGCAGCAATTAGCAAAAATAAGCCAAAATACACGTAGTACGCCAACACATAAAAAGAAGAAAGTAGACAATAAAATAACACCCGTAAGAATGGCAATTGCTTTATTACTTGAACAACCGCAACTTGCCAAAAATATTCCATCGACAGCAGGGTTACAACAAATAGATACTCCTGGCGTACCATTATTAATTGAATTGGTTGAATTATGTAAAGCGAGTCCTCATCTTAATAGTGCTCAAATTCTCGAGCACTATCGTGATTCTGAGCAAGGAAAGCAACTGGCTAAACTCATGTGCTGGCAACATTTTGTCAATGAAGGCGCCTTCCATGACGTATTCTTAGATAGTATAGATAAATTATTTGCCAATTTTATAAAACAACGTACCGAAGTACTATTACAAAAAGGGCGTACGGGACAAATTAGCTCGACCGAAAAGCAAGAATTACAAACCTTACTCAATAATTCTGATTAATTAGCAGATTTTGAACAAAACTTTCAAAATCCTTTAACAAAAAAGTAAAGGACACTGGCAATTTTCTCGATTATTTGCTAAAATTCCCGCCTTTACTATTCATATTTTGACATTCCGATATAGGTGGATTTACATCAATGGCTGCAGCCCCACAATCTAGACTTAAAGAACTAATAACCAAAGGTAAAGAACAAGGTTATTTAACTTTTGATCAGGTAAATGATCACCTCCCGCAAGATATTATAGATTCAGATCAAGTTGAAGATATTGTTCGCATGATCAATGACATGGGTATTCAAGTGTTTGAAAATGCACCTGATACCGACACGTTAATGATGAGCGAAGGGAATACCGATGAAGATGCTGCTGAAGCGGCTGCGCAAGCACTTGCTACTGTAGAAAGTGAAATAGGTCGTACAACCGATCCTGTTCGTATGTATATGCGAGAAATGGGTACTGTTGAACTACTCACCCGTGAAGGCGAAATAGTTATCGCTAAAAGAATTGAAGACGGAATTAGGCAAGTACTCGCTTCAATCGCTGAATATCCTGAAACTGTCAGCTCGCTGCTGGATGAGTATGATCGGTATGCCGCTGAAGAAATTAAGTTAACCGATATTATTACTGGTTACGCTGATAATCTTGCAGAGGCAGCTCAAGCCGCTACACACGTTGGTTCAGAAGTGCCTGAAGAAGAATTAGCCGATGAAGATGGCGAAACCGACGATGATGATTCTGAAGAAGAAAACTTAGGTCCCGATCCAGAGCTGGCTA
>Ga0316202_10002014_pt1 | contig 14062 bp, 8 predicted proteins | sample 3monrhotite_MG_FD_204934 | JGI IMG/M metagenome (GOLD analysis project Ga0316202, IMG submission 204934) | Microbial mat bacterial communities from mineral coupon in-situ incubated in ocean water Damariscotta River, Maine, United States -... | ecosystem: Environmental > Aquatic > Marine >... | reverse complement strand
GGATGTTATAAGGAAGTATTTACAGAATCAAGGAAAATCAGATTATGAAATGTTACATTCAGGTCAACTAAAACTGTTCTAATTTTGATACCCCGATGGCTCTGCCTCGGGGTAGTTCATTATTTCAAGTTCTAATTGAGTTTCTTTAAGAGCTTTGCGTAATTGTTTAACTTCCAATGAAGATTCTTGACTTTTAGAAACCACTTTTAAACTTGAAGTCTCTCTATGAGTAGCTCGCCATTTATAAATGCGTTGAACTTGAACCCCTAACTCATTAGCTAATTCCTTTATGTTATCTCGTTTATAACTTAAGCGGACTGATTCTAATTTAAATTCATTACTGTAATGTCGTTTTTTCATAATTCTAAGGTATTTGTTTTTATTTAAACAGTCTTAAAATTATGTCCGAGTAAATGTAGTAACTCCAAGAAATGGAAACAGTAAAAAACCAACATAAATGAATAAAATACAATTAAAAAAGAATAGGTTAAATTTTAAAAAACAGGTTATACTTTATTAAGTTACTTTTTTTATTAAGGAAGTTGGAATAGATGAATTTAACAAAAAATAATAAAATTAAATTTTATGAATCCGAATATTACAATCTAAAATTAAAGTATATTCGTTTTTCATTTAAAGTTATTACATTTTTAATATTAATATAATTTCAAATTATGAGTAATTCTTCAAACAAAAAGATTAACATTTATTTTATCACCATTGCCATTACCTTGGGAGGTTTGTTATTTGGATATGATACTGGCGTTATTAATGGCACCCAATTTTATTTTTCAAAGTATTTTGAGTTATCAGGTGCATTAAAAGGATTTATAGTAAGTAGCGCATTATTAGGAGCATTAGTTGGTGCTGCTTCCTCAGGAATTTTAAGTAAAAAAATTGGTAGAAAAAATTCCTTAATTATTGCGGCTTTATTTTTTGCTGTATCGGCCTGGGGTTCTGGTTTACCAAGTATGTTACCAGAATCAACCACATTATTAGTAATTTTCAGAATAATTGGAGGTATTGCAATTGGTATAGCTTCTATGAATGCACCTATGTATATTGCTGAAATTGCTCCTGCTGAAAAAAGAGGGAATTTAGTTACATTTTACCAGTTGGCAATTGTAATAGGATTTTTCGTGGTCTTCTTAGCGACGTATTTTATAGGAAATGGATTAACCGAACAACAAAATATAGACTATGGATGGAGACAGATGTTTTGGTCTGAATTAATTCCCGCGTTTTTGTTTTTAGGGTTGTTATTTTTTGTTCCTAAAAGTCCACGATGGTTAATGTTAAAAGGAAAGGAAGAAGAAGCTAAAAATATATTAACAAGAATTCACGGGGAAGAAATTGCACATAAAGAGTTTATAGAAATAAAGGAATCTATCCATAAAGATAGTCACGGAGAAAAGGCATCCATATTCTCAAAATCATTGCTTCCAATTATAATTATTGGAACTATTTTATCAGTACTACAACAATTTACAGGAATAAATGCGGTATTGTATTATGGGTCTGATATTTTTGAACAAGCACTTGGTTTTGGAAAAGAAGATATTTTAGCACAACAAATATTACTAGCAACTGTAAATTTATTATTTACGTTTATTGCCATGTTTACCGTTGATAAATTAGGAAGAAAACCATTACTTATGATAGGTGGTTTTGGAATGCTTATCGGATTTTTAATGATGGGTTTCACCTTGTATTTTAGCGATTATTCAGCAGTAAATTCTGCGGGAATGCCAGCAATTTCAAGTACAGAAGGGATTATAAGTTTATTAGGTATTTTAATTTTTATAGCATCGTTTGCCATGTCAATGGGCCCTGTAGTTTGGGTTATTTTATCTGAAATCTTCCCAAATAGAATAAGAAGTGTTGCTATGTCAATTGCAGTTGCAGCTCAATGGTTGGCAAACTATTTTGTATCACAATCATTCCCTATGATTGTTGAGAGTGACGCTAATAAATTACAACTAGATGGTGGTATTTGGAACAATGCCTTACCGTACTTTTTGTTTTCAGGATTTATTGTAATTATTATTCTATTTGTATGGAAATTTATTCCTGAAACAAAAGGTAAAACTTTAGAAGAGATGGAGATCTTATTTAAAAAATAAAACTTGAATTATTTTGGTCTTATATATTAATTGCAGTAAATATTTATATAATATAGAAAACTAAAATTGCATACGTTTCTGCATACGATTTGATAAATTAATAGCATGGGGGAGCCCCGAAAATTAGTTGCTTAAAATGGAGCCTTTGAGCTCATAATCCGAAGGTCGCTGGTTCGAGTCCAGTCCCCGCTACAAGTAATTCCTTAAATTATTCATAACGAATAATTTAAGGGATTTTTGATTTAGATATTCCCGATTTATTTCCTGCTTGTTTTTAATTGATTAAGATGGTGCTAGAAATAGTGCTATTTAGAAAGTTTTTAAGAGATAAAACTTTAGATGAAATTTTATTTTTTGAAATGAATAACTAAAGATATCGTTCTTTAATAATATTTAAATGATGAATTTGATGTCCTGCAATTATAAAACCTAAGGCTCTTACAGTCATATCACTTCCGTTTGCAGCTCCAAAACTGGCAAGCATTTCATCAGTAAAACTTTTAAATAAAGAGATACTCGCTCTGCGTGTACATTTAAACTCTTCCAGTAAATCATTAAAATTCCGTTCGTTTCCGTTTGAATTATTAACATACCAGTTTTCATCAAAACCGTGTAATTCTGTAGCGTCATTTCTTGAAAAACGTAAAGCTCTGTAGCTCATAATACGTTCTGTGTCAATTAAATGTTGAACAAGTTCTTTGATGGTCCATTTTCCTTCATCATATCTAAACATCAATTTTTCTTCTGGTAAATCTTTAAGATTTTGCATTAATTCTTCAAAAGAAGCTATTAAAACTTCAATTAAATTTACTTCACCTAGCGCTTCAATATAAAATTTGTAATATGGATTGTATTCGTTTTCGTTTAATTGATTTGCATTCATATTTATGCCGAGTTTCTACTTGCGTTTATATTTCCAAATAAGGATCTTGTTACCATTTTTTCATAGACTTTCAATAGCTCAATATCTGGATTCTCTTGTTTCTGAATTTCTTGAATTTTACGTAAAGCAAATTGTTGAATAGTTAATAATGGCAATACAATATCTTCACGGATATCAATAGAAGCTTTTCCCACTTTATTACCTTGCATTAATTCATTATAATCAGAAAGCTTCAAAATTAAACGTTTTGAAGTTTCATATTCATTATAAATTAGTTGCCAAAATTTACCAAATTCTTCATCTTTTGCCATGTATTCAGTTAATGCAAAGAACGATTTTGAAAGTGCCATCATACTATTTCCTATCAACGTTTTAAAGAAATCGGAATGATGAAACAAGTGCTTCACTTTTTCAAATTCACCAGCATCTTCATATTTTTTTAAGGCTGTACCCACACCATAAAAACCAGGAACATTTTGTTTTAATTGGCTCCAGGATCCTACAAAAGGAATAGCTCGTAAATCAGCAAAATTTAATGCTGCTGATTTTGAACGTTTTGAAGGTCTACTTCCTATATTTGTTTTCCCATAATATTTTAGGGTACTCATATGCTCTAAATAAGGCATAAACTTCGGATGATTTTTAAAATTAACATACGCTTCATAGCTTGTTAATGCCAAATCATTCATGATTTCAGTTTCATTTTTGGTCATTATATGGTTAGCATTGCTAAACAATTCATTTGAAATCCCGGCACTTAATAATTGTTCAATATTAAATTGTGAAGAATCTAACGTTCCGAAATTGGAACTTATAGTTTGACCTTGAACGGTTAATTGTATTTCTTCATCTTCAATTGTTGGACCTAATGAAGCATAAAACTGATGTGTTTTTCCTCCACCACGCGCTGGCGGACCACCACGACCATCAAAAAAGATGACTTTAATACCGTGTTTTCTAGAAATTTCAGTTAAAAATTCCTTCGCTTTAAAAATAGACCAGTTTGCCATTAAATAACCTCCATCTTTGGTTCCATCAGAAAAACCAAGCATAATAGTTTGCTTGTTATTTCTACTTTTTAAATGATTTTTATAAGCTTCATTTGTGTATAGTTTTTCCATAACACTTGCAGCATTTGTTAAATCATTAACCGTTTCAAAAAGCGGGATAATATCAGCAGTTATGTGATGATTAAAGCCACATAAGTTAAACATAGCAAAGGTTTCCATAACATTTACAGCAGTTTGGTTGTTACTTATAATGTATCTGTTTGCTCCGCGTTCTCCATTGTTTTGTTGTATGGTTTTTATAGCTTTTATTGAGCTTAAAGTTTTTGAAACCATTTCTTCTTTAAAAATAGAAATATCAACAGTATCTGAAACTTTTGAAAGAATTGTTAGTTGCTCATTTTCTGAAAGTTCTAAGTAATTTTTAGGAAATAATGTATTTCCACTATTTTGCAATGTTGTTACAATTTCAGCAAAAACATTGTGATGAACTCTACTATCTTGTCGAATATCTAACGTTGCAAAATGATATCCAAAAAGGTGTACTTTATTTATTAAATCATTAATATCTTCAATATAAAGCGACTGATGTTTTGAAATTAATGTACTTTTAATTTGTTCTAGTTTTTCTTTAAATTCCTCTAAAGAAATTAAGGTGTTCATTGCTGGGTTTACGCTGTTTTCAAACAACATTGTTTCTATTTCTGAAATTAATTGCTCAACACCATTAAAGGTTAATTTTCTTTTTAAGCTACGAACATCTCTATAATAATTTCTAAGAATAGTTTGTTTTAATCGTTTGGCAACATTTAAGGTAATTTCGGTTGTTACAAACGGATTTCCATCTCTGTCTCCACCAGGCCAAAAGCCTAAATTAATAATGTCGTTGTCAATTTTTTGGTTGTCAAAAATATTGCTTTGTATGTAGTTGTAAACTTGAGAAATTGAGTTGTAAAATACATTTTCTAAATACCAAATTAAGCTTACAGCTTCATCATAAGGGGATGGTTTTTCGTGTTTGAAAAACGGAGTTTTACCTAATTGTGCTAATAATTGATTAATTAAAAGGAGGTCGTTATTTTGTATGGCTTCTGTTAAATCTGTAATAATCCCTAAAACCGTTCCAGGATAAAATTGTGTTGGATGCGCTGTTAAAACTACACGAATTTTAAAATCTTCTAAATGCTTTTTTAAGGCTTCTTTTTTGTTTTCTCGATCTGCAATTTCTTTACTATTTCGTAAAGTACCAACACCATCCATATTATTTACAATTGGAAATGCAGCGTCTTCAATAGCATCAAACAATACTACTTGACGTTCTATATATTGAATAAATTTAAATAGTAAATTTATTTTTTCTTCTTCTGAAGGATTTTCCTGATAGGTTTTAAAGAAATTTTCTACTATTTCAGAAGGATTTTGTTGGTTTGAGAATCCTTCTTTACAAATATCATGAAACAAAGGCAATAAAACACCAGTTTTGGTAATAGTATCAAATGGAAGTGTCATAAAAATACTATTGTAAATTTGGTATTTAGACAGTACATTTTCGTTAAACCTTGTGAGTTTTGGTTGTTTGTGCATATTTTTTAGTTATAAGTTCTAAATTTACAAAATCTTAGGTGAAATAATTTTATGATAGCGCTAATTTCACGAAATCGTTTTTGATGATGGTATAATATAATTGATAATTATTTTTGAATTTTCAAAATTTTAGAGGAATATTTTGTTACTTTAAAACGATCATCTAATCGTTTTCCAATAACCCAAATTATGTCATTTTTTGAACATAAAATCCACGTATTTTCTTTCTCTAAAATAGACATTTTTTCATCTTTAAAATACTTGCTTAATTTCTTTTTACCATTTAAACCTATTGGAAAAAAGTAATCGCCTTTTTCCTTTTTTCTGATTGTTAGCGGAAATTGAATTTTGTTGTAGTCAATTGAAATTGTGTTATTATCGTCAAAAATTAATTCATTTAAAATTTTGCCTTCATCATTTTTAGTATCAAAAGGAATGCTAATAGTTTCAAATTTTAATGAGATTGGATTACTAATTTCAGTTGTATTTCCTTCAATTTTAAAATAAAATTCTTCATTTGTTGTGATTTCTGATAAAATTAGCACTTCTCTATTTTTAAGTAAACGGTGTGTTTTGCTAAAAACTTGTTTTCCGCTTTGCGCGTCTAATAAATTGGTAATATCATCCCATTCTGTAAAATTATATTCTTTTAAAAGTTCATATAAATAAATTTTAGGATTGCTTAGTTTTTTTAATTCTGAAACATTAAAATGAATTTCGTTATTATGTATACTTGTGACTTTTTGTTTTATGTTTTTAATGCGGTCTTTAATAATTTGCTGACTTCCTTTTAAGTTTTCTAATGTGTTTTGAAAAGTGTCCAATAAGCTAGGATTCAACTCTTTTAAAACAGGAACCACCTTAATACGAATTTTATTTCGAACGTATTTAATAGATGAATTGCTACTATCTTCACGCCATTCAAATTTCTTTTTAGTAGCATATACTAATATGTTATTTCTTGTAAAAGGGAGCATTGGACGAACAATATTTCCATTAATTTCAGGAATTCCTGTTAAACCATCTAACCCTGTACCGCGTGTTAAATTAATTAAAAAAGTTTCAATAACATCATCTTTTTGATGCGCAGTTAATACATAATCTATATTGTTTTCCTTTATAATTTGTTGAAACCAGGAATACCTTAAATCACGAGCTGCCATTTGTGTTGAAATTCCTTTTTCGGTAGCGTATTTATTTGTTTCAAATTTTATTGTAAATGTTGGAATTTGCAGTTTGTCGCCTAAATCTTTTACAAATTGTTCATCTTTATTGCTTTCTTTTCCACGTAAAGAAAAGTTGCAATGTGCTAATGAAATTGAAAAATTTAATTTATAAAAAAGTTGAGTTAAAACCACGCTGTCTATTCCGCCAGAAATAGCTAATAATAATTTTTTATCATTTAAAAACGATAAGTTTTTATGAATATGTTCTTGTAAAGCTGCTTTCATACTTGCGGTAAATATAACTAATTGGTGTTTAATAAAACATATTTCATTGCTTTTGCTTTTAACAAGCATTCTTCATACTCTTTTTCAGGAATTGATTGTGCTGTAATTGCGCCACCAACTGAATATGAAACATATTTTTTTGAAGCATTGTACAAAATACTTCGTATAATTACGTTGAAATCAAAATCACCTTTTGGTGTAAAATAACCTACAGCGCCAGAATATAAACCACGTTTGGTTTCTTCTAATTTCTCAATAATTTTCATTGCTGAAATTTTTGGAGCACCTGTCATACTTCCCATCGGAAACGTGTTTTTTAGAATATCAACAGGATGAATATCGTTTTTCACTTTACAGGAAACGGTTGAAATTAATTGATGCACTTGTTCAAAAGTATACACTTTACACAATTCATCAACTTTTACAGAACCTTTAATTGCAAAACGTGATAAATCATTGCGAACCAAATCTACAATCATAATATTTTCTGCTCGTTCTTTTGGGTTTTGTTCTAATTCTGCAATTAGTTTTAAATCTTCTTTATTAGAACTTGCTCTTTTTTCTGTTCCTTTTATGGGTTGAGAAATTACAGAAACCCCATCTTTTTTTAAATAACGTTCGGGTGAAGCTGATAGTAAGTAGTTGGCATTTAGTTTTAAAAAGGTAGCAAAAGGAGATTTAGAAATTTTATTTAAATTCTGATAAACTTCCACCGGATTAATGGTTGAATTTTCGCTGTAAAATTCCTGACAAAAGTTAGCTTCATAAATATCGCCTCGGTGAATGTGGTTTAATATTGAATCCAATTTTTGATAATATTCATCTTTATGAATGCGAAGCTTTATTTTAATGGGTGCTTCGATTTTTGACTTTTGACTTTTGACTGATTTTATTTCTTTTAAATCAGTTTCAATTTCACTTTTAAATTCAGTAAGATACTTTATTTCAAGAGTGTTTTCTTTTATGAAGAATATTTTTTTAGGTTGAAAAAAGAATAAATCTGCAAAATGCAAACCATCAAAATTTGAAGACGTTAATTTTTCAACATCATTTTTTAAGTCGTAGCCTAAATACCCAAAAAGATAATCATTAACGTTAGATTGATAGTCTTTTAATTGTTGAAAAGCATTGGCGTAATTAGTTTCAATTTTTGAAATAGCATCAACAGCAAGTACCGCATCAAAATTGGAATGTTGTTGTTGGTAGTTATTACTATCAAGCCAAACAGCAGTTTTAAATTGCTGTGCCCATTGTAAAAGCTGTATTTTAAATTCAGAAATATTACTAACTTGAATTTTATGACTAGTTCGTTGCATTTGTGCAAAAATAGAAAAGCCCCTTCAAATAGAAAGGACTTATTATTGTATAATAACCTAATTTAAGTTTTTAACTATGAATTGCTCTGTCGTTAACAGCTAAACAAGCTTCTTTAAAAGCTTCAGTATAGGTTGGATGTGCGTGTGATGAACGTGCAATATCTTCAGAGGAAGCTCTAAATTCCATAGCAATAACAGCTTCAGCAATCATATCAGCGGCTCTAGCACCAATCATATGGACGCCTAAAATTTCATCAGTATTTGCATCTGCTAACACTTTTATTTGTCCGTCAATATCCATACTTGCTCTTGCTCTACCTAATGCGCGCATTGCAAAAGAGCCAACTTTATAGTTAACACCAGCTTCTTTTAACTGCTCTTCAGTTTTACCAACAGTAGCAACTTCAGGCCAAGTATAAATTACACCCGGAATCAAATTGTAATTAATATGTGGTTTTTGCCCAGCAATTAATTCAGCAACCATAGTTCCTTCTTCTTCGGCTTTGTGAGCTAACATTACACCTTTTACAACATCACCAATGGCGTATATATTTGAAACATTGGTTTGTAAATGTTCGTTGGTTTCAATTTGACCTCTTTCGGTAGCTTTAATACCAACAGTTTCTAATCCCAATCCTTCAGTATAAGGTTTTCTTCCCACCGCAATTAAAGTATAATCACCTTTAAATTCAACCGGATTTCCTTTTTTATCATCAGCAGTTACCATTACTTCATCACTATTATTAACAACCGAAGTTACTTTATGACTCGTATAAAATTTAATACCTTGTTTTTTTAGTGATTTTTGTAATTCTTTTGAAAGCATACTATCCATTCCTGGCGTAATAGTTGGCATATATTCAATTACAGTAACATCAGAACCTAATCTTTTATAAACGGAACCTAATTCTAACCCAATAACACCACCGCCAATTACAATTAAATGTTTTGGAATTTCAGTTAAACTTAATGCTTCAGTTGAAGTAATAATTCTTTTTTTGTCTAATTCAATAAATGGTAACGTTGAAGGTTTTGAACCTGTAGCAATAATTGTTTTTGAAGCTTCAATTTGTTCAGAAGTACCGTCAGCTTTAGTAATAGTAATATGAGTAGCATCAGTAAAACTTCCAATTCCTTGAAGTAAATCAATGTTATTTTTATCCATCAAATAATTAATCCCGCCAGATGTTTGTGCCACAACTTCGTTTTTACGAGCAATCATTTGTTTGAAATTTACTTTTAATCCATCAACATCAATCCCGTGAGTAGTAAAGTGTTTAGTGGCATCATAAAAATGGTGCGAAGAATCTAATAATGCTTTTGAAGGTATACAACCAACATTTAAACAAGTACCACCTAAGGTATTATATTTTTCAATAATTGCAGTTTTTAATCCTAATTGTGCGCATCGTATTGCAGCAACATATCCTCCTGGTCCTGAGCCAATAACGGCTACATCATACGTTTTCATAATATAGTTGTAAAATTGAATGGCAAAAATAGAATTTTTATCTATCTATTTCTTAAAGAATTAAAAATTTATTTGAAACTAATATAAATAATTTTTAATCATCTTGATGTGTGAAAATTAGTTTTATGATAAATATCATTAAATTATTCAATTTTGTTTATCTGAATAGGTCATTTATTTGTTATTTTCGACCATTTGTTAAATTTTGATAAAAAAAATAGCTGATAATCAACTGATTAAAGGTGTTTTGTCGTATATTTGTTTTTAATTGAGATAAATGTTCCCCACAGATGTCCAAAATATTTTTAACCCCCACAGATATTAAATAATGCTTATTAATAGTGTTGTTTGTTTTGAAGGACTTTAAATATAAAATTTTTATTGCCCCAAGGGATTTTGTTTATGCGTTATGGCATTAGTGTTTTTGACTCTAATAAATAGAGTTTTTGTTGACAAGTTTATTTAAATATAAAAATTATGAAAAATGTAGTTGTATTATCTTCAATGAAGTATATAATAGTTGGTTTTTTTGCAATATTAAGTGGAAATCAATTTTTTGCACAAAATGCAAATGTATATGAATTATTTGAGCAAGATTTCCAAAACACTTCTAAAATTGCTTCTAAAAATGTCTCTAAAAGTACTTCTTATAGTAAGTCTAGTTTAGATGTTAAAGAGGGGTTTTTTAGCTTGAAGAGAGATTTGAAACCTACGATTTATGTAGCAAATGATAAGATCACGAAAATTTCAGGGGATTCAGCACCTTTAATTTTAAAATATGAAAATTCATATTCTTTAGAAATTATTAATGAAAACAGCTCTTTAATTAAAAATGTTGAGCTATTAACTATAAAACTTAAAAATCAGAAAGATTTAATTAATCGTCTTGATTTTTCTACTATTAAAGGTTTTAATAATTTGAAATATATTTATATACAATGTAATTTCAAATGTACTGCAAGTCAAATTAGTTCATTTATTTTAAATGTAGATCCTAAGATCGCTATTTTTTATATGATAAATAATCCATCATAAATTAGTTTTAGGATATCAAAAAAATATTAGACATGAAAAAAAATTACATAACTACGAATTCCAGAAGAAATAGTATATATAGAAACGTCATAAGTTTATTGTTTCTAATTATAATTAGTTTTAGCAGTTTCAGTCAGGTGGTTAAAGACTTCATGCCTAGAAGTTCAAGTTTAACAACACCACCAAATCAAACTCAATATACTGTAAAAGGTGATTTTACAATGATAGGTAATACAAACCTTACACTTGTAAATTATGGTGATAATACGAACAATTCAAATGACATGAAATATGTTGATATTGATGGTGATGATTCTACATGGAATTCTTCATCTTCAACATTAAATTTTTCAAATGAAAATGGAGCATTGCCAAGTTGTTCAAATATTATATATGCTGGTTTGTATTGGTCAGGTAGAGCAGGAACGTCTAATTCTTTTGATGTTACTAAAGAATTCTTAACAGGAGGAATGGTAAATGTAGAAGTTACAGATGCTGATAGAATTTATAAAAATGAAGCTATTTCAAATACGAATTATAGTTTAACTATTAATAGGTCGGGAAGTAATAATAATAGAGTTATAACTTATATTTTTGAATCAAGTATTTCTGGTGATGATAAGGTTGAATTTATTTATAGACATAACGGTGGTGATCAAACCTTACACGTTTCTGTAAATGATGGTTCAGAAACAATTTTATTAGATGATACTGTTTCAGGTGATAATATTAATAGTGATAATGCTTATTTAAATTCACCATTTGTAATTTTTTCAGATTCAAATTATACGCTAGAAGTAACACGATTAAGAAGAGAAGGGAAAAATTCAGATGATGATGAAGATACGAGTGCTTATGTTAATATAACTTACATTAATTCTGTACCTGAAACTTATTCAGTTACAAAAACTTTTGACAAAACAAAACTATTACTTAAAGGGCCAAACTCTTCTAATTATACGCCTATAACGGCGAATAGTATTAATGGAGCATCTGAAATTAATTTTCCAAGTTCAGATTATGGAAGTATGTATGCAGGATATTCAGATATAACTGATTATGTAAAACAAAATGGTATTGGAGAATATTTTGTAGCAGATATGGCATTACGTGAAGGTGATGGAGGCGGAACTGGCTATTATGGTGGCTGGGGTATGGTTGTTGTCTATGAAAATTCAAAAATGGGCTGGAGAGATATCACTGTTTTTGATGGTTATGCATATGTATGTGGTAGTTGTGAAGCTAATTATGAAATTCCTGTAAATGGAATTAATACCAAGCAATTTGGAGATGTTAACTTCAAATTAGGTATTATGTCGGGTGAAGGAGATCGTGGAATTTCAGGCGATTATTTTCAAATCCAAAAACAAATAGATAATACCTTTTTAACATTAGAAAATGCTTCAGGAGATACCGATAACTTTTTTAGCTCTTCAATTGAAACAGGAGGTAATTTTAGAAATCCAAATTTATTAAATAATACTGGGTTAGATATTAGAACATATAATATTGCTAATCCAAATAATGAAATAATTACGAATAACCAAAATTCTACAAAATTCAGATACGGAACCACACAAGATACTTATATAATATTTAATACAACTTTTTCTGTTGATGCTTATGTTCCTGAACCAGAAGGTATTATTCAGGTAAGCGCCATAAATAATATTTCAAATCCAACTAATTTAACTGTTCTACCTGGAGGCGAAATAGAATATTCTTTAGAATTAAAAAATATTGGAACTGAAGAAATTTCAAACACTTTAATTTCAATACCTATTCCTTTTACATCTACATATATAGCTTCTAGTATTACTTATACTCAAAATGCTCCTTTAGTTGTAAATTCTGCTCCAGAATATGTTCCTGCACCAGCAGGAGGAGCAACGGGATTAATTGTTTGGGATATAGGTACTTTACCTGTTGCAACAAGTGCAAACGATATTTTAGGAACATTAACATTTAGATTACAAGCAACTACAGATTGTGCATTATTAGTTAATTCTAGTTGTGGTACAATTGTTCCATTAAATGGAATTATTAATGGAGTAGGTGTTACTTCAGGAATTTCTTTTGATGAATCAATATTTCAAGGTTATGTAGTTGAAGGTGTTTGTGAAGGGGAAAAAATTCCTACACCGCTTATTGTGGTTATTGATTCTGAAGATTATGTAAATACCCATTGTGCGAGTTATACTCCAGTAAGAGATTTTTATGAATGTAATAGTTCGACAAGTTCTATACCTATTTCAGAGGTTCAAGGTGAATTCCCTGTTGGAAGTCGTTTTTATAATGAATACCCTTTAACAACAACTTCTATAGAATATACAGAATCAAATCCATTTCCATTTATTAATGGTACTTATTTTGCAATTCCTCCAGGAGTTACTATTTGTTTTTATGAATTTACAATTAGTATTTTAGAAGAATCTACACCACCAACAACCGTTAATATTGATTATTGCCAAAATGACATAGCTAATCCACTAACAGCTGTTGGGGATAATTTATTATGGTATACTGAATCTTCTGGAGGGATAGGAAGTTCAGTTGCGCCAATGCCAAGCACTTTGAATCCAGGAACTACAACTTACTATGTAAGTCAAACTAAAGAGAATGAGTGCGAGAGTCTAAGAACTCCATTAGTTATTACAGTTGGTATTGCTCCATACGCAGGAACAGATGGAACATTAACATTATGTGAAGGTTATGATCCAAGTGAATCAGAGTTATATAATGCTTTAGGTGATACTCCAGACACCGGTGGAATATGGTCTAATGTAGGATTGGTTTATACCTATACAGTAGGGGCAACATTACCGTGTATGGTAGCAGATACTTCGATCGTAACGGTAACAGCAGAGCCAGCAAAATCAGCGGGATCAGATGGTACCTTAACAATTTGTTCAAGTGAAACGGTAACAGCAGGCGAATTATTTACCTCATTAACAGGAACACCAGATACAGGTGGAACATGGAGTCCTACATTAGCAGGAGCAGGTACATATACTTATACAATTGCAGCGACAGCTTACTGTCCATCATTAAGTGCAAAAGTTGTTGTAACAGCAGAGCCAGCAAAATCAGCGGGATCAGATGGTACCTTAACAATTTGTTCAAGTGAAACGGTAACAGCAGGCGAATTATTTACCTCATTAACAGGAACACCAGATACAGGTGGAACATGGA
>Ga0316202_10002013_pt1 | contig 14063 bp, 10 predicted proteins | sample 3monrhotite_MG_FD_204934 | JGI IMG/M metagenome (GOLD analysis project Ga0316202, IMG submission 204934) | Microbial mat bacterial communities from mineral coupon in-situ incubated in ocean water Damariscotta River, Maine, United States -... | ecosystem: Environmental > Aquatic > Marine >... | reverse complement strand
GTTGACGGGCGATCTGTGCAGGCAGGTTTCCCCGCCGCTGCACGATGTTCAAATGCGGTTTGCCACGCGCGGTCATAGCGGCCTGCCGTTCCACCAATGCCGCCAAAGGGCGACTACGGCTGTGGTGGCCAGAGGGCGGTTTTTGAGAAACTTTGCCATGGCCGAACCTATCCAACAACCCGGTGCCCGCGCTGCTGCATGCAGGTGACAACGATGTGCCGGCGGGCATCGCGGGATTGGACAGCGCCGCCAAGGGTTGTTGCAAGTGCGCCCGCCACGGCCCCGCCAAGCGCCGTCCCGCCGTCCTTGTCCGCAGCCCCCATGGCAGCGCCCATCGCGGTGCCAAGCATAACGTTTTGCCGTGTTTCAGCATTGTCCCAACGGCGCGATTTGGCCACCGATTGGCAAGCGGTCAGATCGCTTTGAAATGCGGCAGACGGCGTGCCATCGACAATGGGCTGATGCTGCGCACCGGTGCCTGAACAGCCCGCAATCAAGGCCACACAAGGCAAGCTCAGCAGGGTCAGATGTTTCATAGTGTGATCTCCAGTTTTTGTTTTTTGAAGTGAGGCCAGCACTGCGCCGCCTCAGACCGCGAGCAATTTGTTCGCCTTTGGAACATCCTCGCCTTTGATCTGAAACGGATATGGCAACAGCGGGCTGGCGCGGCGACCGGACCGGCTGGAAACAACGTACGGACAAGCTGGCTGGTACGCGCCCACTTGCCTGACCGATTGTTTTCAATGGGTTACATTGCGGTGTTAAAGGTGCCTGCGCCGCCATTCGGACGGCGTTTGCCCCGTCACTTTCCGGAAACTCGCGTTAAACGTGGACTTGGCGTTGAAGCCCACAGTCTCGCTGATCTCCAGAATGGAGAGGCCCGGAGTGGCCAGCAGATCGCAGGCATCCTTGATCCGGAACTGGTTCACATAGTCATAAAAGGACAGACCCAGATGGCTGTTCAGCACCTCGGACAGGTGGATCGGCGGAACCGCAATCGCGGCGGCGAGGCTGCGCAAGTTCAGATCGTGATCGCGCCACAGTTGATCCTTGGACATCCGCGCGTCCAGCCGTTTGGCATAGCGGTCCAGATCCTCGGCTTGCAGGCCAGATCGGGCGTAAGATGTGCCGGTATCTTGGGGCTGTTCTGGCTTTGGTATCTGGTGTTTTTGATCGGTCTTGATGTCCTTTGACCATCTGGGCAACGGCGGATTTGCCCGCAGCGCAAAAACACCAAAGGCGATGGCCAGCGCCAGATCGAAAGCCACGCCAACCATCCCGCTGCGCAATTTTGGCAGGCCTGAAAGGATCAAAATCTCATCGACAATAACGATCAGCGCCAGCAACAGGATCGTCGCGACCAGACCGTCAAGCCAGCGCAGGGTCTTGCCCGTCAGATCGGAAAACAGATCCCGAATGACCCGTTTGTGCCGGATCAGACGCCGGATGCAGATGCCGCCATAGAGGATCAGAACCAGTATCCACAAGATCCAGAACGCATTTTCGCCAAAGGCAATCAACCGCTGCTGAGGCAGGCCGATGTTCAGCGCATCCAGCCCGATGCGCATCTGCCCCGGCAAGGCCAGACTGGGCGCAAGGCAAAGCAGCGCCAAGGCGAAGGGCAGCACATGTACCCAATCGGTCTGGCGCAGGTGCGGGTCAGAACTGGTCAGCCCGCGCACAAAGAAATACAGCGACACCATAAAACCGGGGATCAGAACATCCTGCCATTGGTAGAGGGCCGCGAGCCCGGTGAACGGCCCGTCAAACAGAATGGAATCGAGCATATCCAGCGCATTGATTGCGAAAAACGCCATCATCGCCCAGATGTGCATGCGCCGCTCAGCCGGTTCAAACAAACGCCGGATCAGGCCGATCAAAACAAACAGCGAGATGCCAAGCCCGGCAGCAAGCCCCAGTTGTTCGGTATAGATGTCAAAAGACAGGGTCATCGCGTCGTCATCAAAATGGCTTTGGTCAATCAAACAGGCAAAAGGCCCGCGCAGGTGTTAGCTGGCGCGGGCCCAAAGGTCAAAGAGCAGCGATGTTTCGCTCCGGTCAGCCCACCAGTGAGGGCAGCCACAGCACGATCCCCGGAAAGGCCACCAGCAAGGCGATGGTCACCGCATCGGCAATGAAAAACGGCATAACGCCGCGGAATACATCCTGCACGGTCAGGTCTTCGCGCACGCCAGCAACCACAAAACAGTTGAGGCCAATCGGCGGGGTGATCAGGCAGAACTCCGCCATTTTCACCACCAGAATACCAAACCAGATCGCGCACATCGGACCGGACATGCCAAAGGCACTGTCAGCCGCCGCAACCGCCTCACCGCCGTTCAGGGCCATCACCGCCGGATAGACCACCGGCAATGTCAGCAGCAGCATCCCGATGGCATCCATGAACATGCCCAGCACCGCATAGGCCAGCAGAATGCAGACCAAAATCACCAGTGGTGACATCTCCAGCGAAGTGATCCAATCGGCAAAGGCATCGGGCAATTCGGCAAAGCCCAAGAACCGCACATAGATCAGCACGCCCCAGATGATCGTGAAGATCATCACCGTCAGTTTCGCTGTTTCCAGCAGCGCTTCTTTCAGTTGCCCCCAGCGCATGCCGCGATAAAGCGCCATCAGAAAGATGATGAATGCGCCCACTGCGCCGCCTTCGGTGGGGGTGCCCCAAGCATCGCCAAAGGGGTTGTAAACAAAAAAGATGATGATCACGACCACCGCGACTATCGGCAGGGCTGGCGGCAGGGATTCAAAGCGTTCGCGCCAGGTAAAGCCGCTGACTGGCGGTCCGACAGATTTGAAGATGACCGCGATGCCAATGATCAACATTGCGTAGACCACCGCCGAGAACGCACCGGGAATGAACCCAGCCAAAAGCAGTTTGCCCACGTCCTGTTCCACGATGATCGCATAGATCACCAGAATGGCCGATGGCGGGATCAGCGAGGCCAGCGTGCCGCCCGCCGCCACAACGCCCGCAGCGAATTGTTTATTGTACCCGATCTTGAGCATTTCAGGGATGGCGATACGGGCAAAAACCGCCGCCGTGGCCACGGATGCGCCCGATACCGCGGCAAACCCGGCAGTGGCAAACACGGTTGAGACCGCCAGACCGCCCGGCACCCAGGCAAACCAGCGTTTGCAGGCCTCAAACAGCGCCGTGGTCAGTTTGGCGTAATAGGCCAGATAGCCGATCATGATGAACACCGGGATCAGCGACAGCACCTGTGCGCTGACCTTGGAATGGGGCGTCAGACCGGCGATTTTCACACTGATTTCAAGCGCTTTTCCAAAACGGTCCGGGTCATAATCAAACCCATTCCAGCGGAGCCAAACCAGCCCGACAAAGCCCGCCAGACCCGCGGCAAAGGCCACGCGCATGCCCAGCACCACCAACAAGAGCATCCCTCCCGAGACCCAAAGGCCAATTTCAATGGGTTCCATCAATCGGCCCCTTCCAGCATCTCGGCCTCGTGCATGGCTTGTTCCGCGACCGTCAGGTTCAACGGCACCGCCACCGGGTTATCAAGCCCCAGCACCAAAGCGCGGCCATAGCCCCAGGCCTGCAAGGTCAAACGCAAACTGAGTACAAAAAACGCGACCGGCACCACCAGTTTGCTGGGCCAGATGGGGATTCCAATATCAATAGAACTGTCGCGGCTGCACAGGGGCCGCGCGCAATCAAACGAGCGGTCAAAATGTTCCCATGCGCCCCAGGTCAGGGCCACAATCAGCAAGAGCATCAGCAGCACCGAGATCAGCTCAAACAGCCACAACAGCCGCCCTTTGAGCGCGCCAACCAGCATATCCATACGGATATGAGTGCCATCCCGCTGCACGTAAGACACGCCCATGATAGCGATAATCGGCATCGCCGCTTCGATGTAATCGACATAGCCCGCCAAAGGAGAGGCGAAAAACTTGCGGCCCGTAACGGAATAAGCCGCCAGAAACATCAGCGAAAAGATCGCCAATCCACTGAGCAAGGCGCAAAAGCGTTCGATGGGAAGCAAGGCCCGGTCAAGTTTGCTGAGAACACTGGAATCCTCCAGCACTGCGGCAGATCCAGCCATGTGCATCATCCTTTTTTGGGAAGGGTAAGGCGGGGTGAACCCCGCCCTACGACTGTTGCTTTGGGGCGAGGGTTACCCCGCCCCCCGAAACGCTTAGCTGCCTTTGGCGTCGGCCAGCGTTTTCACAACCAGATCATATAGCTCCTGACCCGGCAGGCCCTGCGCTTCCATGTCTTTGATCCATGCATCGCGGATCGGATCGGCGGCCTTGGCGCGGAACTCTGCGATCACCTCGGGGGCGATCTCAACCTTCTGCACGCCTTTTTCGGCCAGCACGCTGTCCCATTTTTCAAGCAATGCACCGTAGTTGGCCAAATAGTGATCGAGCGCCTCATCGACCGAGCTGTCCAGCGCTTCGCGCTCTTTGTCGGACAGGGATTCGTAGGCGTCGATGTTCACCACCACCGGGCAGTTCACAGTGCCGGGGTTCAGGTTCGCAGTCCACCAATCGGCCTGATTGATGGTGCCAAAGCTGAGGTGCGCGTGCTGTGCGAATGCAACCGTGTCCACAACGCCCGATTCCATCGCCTGATAGGCTTCGGTCGCGGTTACGGATGTTGGCACACCGCCCACCGCCTCAAACGCTTTGCCCAGACCGCCGGTGGCACGCACACGCATGCCTTCGAAATCGGCCAGTGTGCTGCGCGGATCACCGGTTCCGACTAGGTTGTACTGCGGCATTGGCGAGGTCATCAGCAGTTTGGCATTCCACTGCGCCATCTCATCGGTGGCCGCTGGGTGCGCGTAAACCGCCTTGGACACAGCAACCTCTTGTTCCAGGTTTTCAACGCCCAGGAACGGCAGCTCCAGCACGGTCACAACGCGGTTTTTGTCACGGTGATACCCCGCACAGAACTGCGCCATCTCGAACGCGCCGATAGAAATCCCGTCGAGGTTCTCGCGGTTCTTGCTCAGCCCGCCATAGCTGACGTTCATGGTGAATTCGCCGCCGGTTTTTTCAGAAACCAGTTCTGCAAGTTTTTCAACATGTTCGGTGAAGGCGCGGCGTTTGCCCCAGACCGACACATTCCATTCGGTCGCGGCCGCTTCGGTGACAAAGGCAAGGCTCAGGGCGCAGGCAGCTGCACCGCTCAGGTATTTGGTCATTGATGTCTCTCCCATTGATACGCGCAACACTTTCGTGCGCTTGGGATCAAAGCTAGCCCGCCCAGACGAAACTGCCAAGCCCGATCGCTGCACAAGATTTAAGCGCCGCCCGTCTTGCCTTGCATTTCTCCGACGCCTCAGGCGCCGCGCGGGCAATCAGGAACTGTTCGATTGTCTGCAAATTGATCTGCCTTGCCTGCGGGGGGTCGCAGTTGCGTGTTCCCTTCCCTTCTCAGCCCGCTATGATCCTCGCAGGAGGGATGCAAAGGGCCATTAGCCCGGCGCATCACAGACGACAGATCACCAAGGGAGGGGACCATCATGTCCGACGACGCCGCTAAGACCTATCCACCATCCGCCGAGATGGCCGCAAATGCCCATGTGAACGCAGAGCGGTATGCCCAGATGTATCAGGCCTCCGTGGATGATCCAGACGGGTTCTGGCGCGAGCAAGCGGCGCGTGTGGATTGGATCAAACCGTTCAGCCAGGTGCAGGACGTCGATTTCACCTTGGGCAATGTGCATATCAACTGGTACGTGGACGGGTCGCTGAATGTCTCGGCCAATTGCGTTGACCGGCATCTGGAGACCCGCGCCGATCAGACCGCCATCATCTGGGAGCCGGACAGCCCCGACGAGGACGCCAAGCATATCAGCTATCGCGAGCTGCACAGTCAAACCTGCAAGATGGCAAACATCCTGCGCGATATGGGGGTGGGCAAAGGCGACCGGGTCATCATCTATATGCCGATGATACCCGAGGCGGCCTATGCCATGCTGGCCTGTGCACGCATTGGCGCAATCCATTCGATTGTGTTTGCTGGATTTTCGCCTGATGCTTTGGCGGCGCGGGTCAATGGGTCGGAGGCCAAGGTGGTGATCACCGCCGATTACGCCCCGCGCGGCGGGCGGGCCACGCCGCTCAAGACCAATGCCGATCAGGCGTTGTTGCATTGTTCAGACAGTGTGAAACTGTTGGTGGTCAAACGCACGGGGGGTCAGACCACATGGGTGGACGGGCGCGATTTTGATTACAATGCGTTGGCAGCAGATGCCGCCGACACCTGTGAACCCGAAGAGATGAACGCCGAAGATCCGCTGTTTATCCTCTACACCTCCGGCTCTACCGGACAGCCCAAAGGCGTGGTGCACAGCACAGGCGGCTATCTGGTCTATGCGGCGATGACCCATGAGATCACCTTTGATTACCATGAGGGCGATATCTATTGGTGCACAGCGGACGTTGGTTGGGTCACGGGACACAGCTATATTGTCTATGGGCCGCTTGCCAATGGCGCGACCACGCTGATGTTTGAAGGGGTGCCAACCTACCCCGATGCGAGCCGGTTCTGGCAGGTTTGCGAGAAACACAAGGTCAATCAGTTCTACACCGCGCCGACCGCCATTCGGGCGTTGATGGGGCAAGGCAATGATTTTGTGACCAAATGCGATCTGAGCAGCATCAAGGTGCTTGGCACCGTGGGGGAGCCGATCAACCCCGAGGCATGGAATTGGTACAACGATGTGGTGGGCGGCGGGCGCTGTCCGATTGTCGATACATGGTGGCAAACCGAAACAGGCGGGCATTTGATGACCCCCCTGCCCGGCGCCCATGACATGAAACCCGGCGCGGCGATGAAGCCATTTTTCGGGATCAAACCCGTGGTGCTGGAACCCACCACCGCAGAAGAGCTGACCGCAAATCCTGTTGAGGGTGTGCTGTGCATTGCAGACAGTTGGCCGGGGCAGATGCGCACCGTTTGGGGCGATCATGAGCGGTTTGAGAAAACCTATTTTGCCGACTACCCCGGCTATTATTTCACTGGCGATGGCTGCAAGCGTGATGCCGATGGCGATTATTGGATCACGGGCCGTGTTGATGATGTGATCAACGTATCAGGGCACCGGATGGGCACCGCCGAAGTGGAAAGCGCGCTTGTGGCCCATGCCAAGGTGGCAGAGGCGGCGGTTGTTGGCTACCCGCATGAGATCAAGGGACAGGGCATCTATTGCTATGTGACATTGATGGGCGGCGAAAAGCCAAGCGACGAGCTGCGCCTTGAGTTGCGCAATTGGGTGCGCACGGAAATCGGGCCGATTGCCTCGCCCGATCTGATCCAATGGGCGCCCGGTTTGCCGAAAACACGGTCTGGCAAGATCATGCGGCGTATCCTGCGCAAGATTGCCGAGAATGATTATGGCGCCTTGGGCGACACATCAACGCTCGCGGATCCTTCGGTGGTGGATGATCTGATCGAGAACCGGATGAACCGCTGATCGCTATTTATGGGGGGCCGTCCGGCCCCCTATCCTTTGAACCGTTATTCTACTTCGGCCAGTAGATTCGCGACATGCACCACGTCATCCTTGCCAAGCGGTTTGGAAATGAAATCGCGCACGGCGTCATAACTGGCTGCACGGGCGCGATCTTCGGGTGCGATGGATGTGGTCAACATAACAACGCAGACTTTGACAAACGCCGGGCCAAGGTCACGGTTCGCCGCTTCCAGAAATTCAAAACCGTTCATGCGTGGCATGTTGATATCCAGAAAAATCACATCGACCTTGGAACGGTCCGGCCGCGCCAGGTAGTCCAGCGCTTCGGCCGCATATTGAAAGCCAATCACTTGATCGACCAGACCTGACCGTTTCAGGATGCGCTCGTACATCATCTGATCAAACGGCTCATCATCGACAATCATCGCGCAGCCGATGGTGTTTTGATCCGTCATTTGGCATCCCCGCCAGATCGCCCTGGCAGGATCAACGAGAAACAGGTGCCTTCACCGGGGGTGGAAGCCACCTCAAGGGTGCCTTTGTGGATCATCGCAATCCGCAGGCACAGCGGCAGCCCAATGCCGGTGCCGGCAAAGTTCTCTCGGGTGTGCAACCGTTGGAAAAGCGCAAAGATGCGCGGCTGGTCGGCCTCTGAGATGCCAATGCCATTGTCGGTGAACCGAACGGTGACTTTGCCATCGACCGGATCAATATCCGCATCGATGCGCACCGCCGGGGCCACATCTTTGCGGCGAAACTTGATCCCGTTGCTGATCAGGTTCTGGAACAGGATATTCATCTGGGTGGCGGCCCCGTTTACCCAAGGCAGCGGGCCAATTTTGACCTCGCCGTTCGCCACCAGGATATCAGCCTGCAACGCGGCCACGGCCTCGGCGGCGACTTTAGAAAGATCCAGCGGTTCCAGCTCCGGCTCCAGACCAATAACACTTGTGTAATCAAGGATATCGTCGATCTGGGTTTGCATCCTCGCGACGGTCTTTTGTGCCATATCGAGAATGGACCTGGCCTCATCCCCCTCTGCGCCAAATCCCAGATGCGCCATCTCGTCCAACAGCAGTTTGAGCGTGTTTGCCGGGGCTTTCATGTCATGGGAGACCGAATAGGCAAAGGACTTCAACTCTGAATTCGCCAGCTCTGCCGCGCGCCACCCTTCGCGCGCATTCTCTTCGGATTTTTTGACGGCGGTCAGATCGGTATGGGCGCCCAACATGCGGATCGGCTTGCCTGTTTCATCGCGGATCGCGAGGCCCCGACATCGTACCCAAACAATCGATCCATCTGCATGGCGATAACGCACCACCTGATCGTAGGGGCAATCGGGATCGGCGCAATGGGCTTCAAAATTTTTGAGCGCCAGTGCCAGATCTTCGGGAAAGATGATATCCTGCCATTCATCCGGGGAATGCGCCTTGGTCGCGGGATCAATCCCGAACAATTGCCATAACTCGGGGCTCATCCATTCGTTTTCGGGGTCTTCCAGATCCCAATACCAGATCCCGTCAAGCGAACCTTGCTGGATAAAGTTCCAGGTGCTTTCGTCCGACTGGATCAAATCGGTCAGTTCTGCCTTGAGATAATTGCTGTCTTGCACAAATGCTCCGGAGCGGCTGATTGGCTGTCAAATAGCGGCCCGTTTGATCGCTAAAGCGCATTCGTTGAAAAGTGGTTAATATTCACATTTTCCCGGTTCCATATCCTACACGGAGCGCTTTTTCTGCGTCACTAGGGCGAAGAATTCTTGGAAATGCCGCATTTTGACCCTGCGCAATGCGCATTCGCGCCCTAGATAGAAGGTCTGAGAAACCGATCCAGAGCAGAAAAGGCGCAACCTCTTATGGCGCGTTATGGACAATTACAGGCAGCCGTGGCACCGCTTGGCGCGATGGATGACGATGTGATCACTTTTGCCCCGCAATCTGATGATGGGGCGGCCCTGCGCCACGCTTTTGGGCGGTTCGGCACAGGTGTGACCGTCGTGACAGTGGATACCCCGATGGGGCCGATTGGCATGACGGCCAATAGCTTTTCGTCGATCTCCCTTGACCCGCCGCTGGTACTTTGGTCGCCCGCTTTGCGCTCCCAGCGCCATGACGCTTTTGTGCAGGCCTCGCATTTTTGCATTCACGTGCTGGGTGATGATCAACAACGGCTTGCCGATCATTTTGCCCGCAATGGCGACGGGTTTGACCGCTTCGATTGGACACCCGGTGATCATGGCACGCCGCATCTGGCGGGCTGTCTGGCCGCGTTCCAATGCGAGACTTTTGCGGTGCATCCTGCTGGCGATCATTCGATCGTTCTGGGCAGAGTCACCGAGGTCACAGAGCGGCGTGGCAAAGGCGCCGGGTTGATGTTTGATCAGGGCCGCTTTGGCCGATTTCAGCCAAACAACTGACCCTCAGTAATCCTTCTCAAAGAAGATCCCCAGACCGCTGTTCCCGTCAGAGCCAAGCGTGCCCTTGGCCTTGAGGTTCGGCGTAAGATCAAGGTTCAAAGAGACTTCGCCCGTTCCATCAGAGGCCGCCGTGATATCTGTATAGATGTTCTCTGAGATATATTTGCCCGCCCGCACTGCGGTTGCACCGTTGCTGTTGGTGGTGACATCAAAATCATCCAGCCCAAAGCCGTCGCGCAGGTTCGAGATCACACCGCCGCCGCCACGGCCAGCCAAGGTGGCCACCGCCCCTGCCAGTTGCAGCGCCTGAAAGGCGGAAATACCCGACAGGTTGCGATCGAACAGAAGCTGGGCCAGCACTTCGTCCTGCGGCGCGTCCGGTGTGGATTCGAACGACACTTTGGGATCATCCGCAGGGCCATCCACGATCACCCGCGCCTCGCCCATCTTGGTATCCGTCGAAGACACAAACCGGATATAGGAGATCAAATCCCCAAGGAAAAAGATCGAGCCTTCTACCAGATTGAACCTCTTGCCCAGAATATCGAGCCGCCCCCGGACCAGCTCAAACGCGCCGGTTGAGATCACCCGGTTTGTAGTGCCTGTCACCTTGAGATTGCCGCCCAGTTCCGCGTCCAGCCCTCTGCCCCGTACAAAGATACGGCGCGGCGCGTTCACTTGAATGTCCAGTCCAAAGCCCGGTCCGCTGGCCCGTGCAGCGGGATCCGTGCCCGCGCTGGCGCCGTTCAATCCGGCTTTTCTGCGGGTGGACAGAACCGGCCGGGTTGCGCCGATGTGGTTAATCCGCGGGATGTCACCGATGCTGGTCATGCCGGTGGATGGCACGCTTACGTTGGTTTCGCCGACGTCGATCTGGCCGCTAATGCGCGCGCCGCCCGTCAGCGGCCCGGCAAGGCGCAGCGCTCCGCGCAGTGAGGTTTGGTAAAGCTGGGGATCAATCAACACCAGATCGCGCAGCGCTATGTTCAGATCGGCAGGCAAAGCGGGGGTGAGGGTCACCGCCCCCTCTGCCCGCAGGGTGCCGCCGTTGACCGCTTGTCCCTGCACATCAATCACCGCGCGATTGCCGCCCAGTTGAACCCGTGCCGCGATATTGTTCAAAGCGACGCGCAGGTTGGGCGCGGTAAAAGACGCATTGTTCGTTTGCACTGTTCCGCTGAGCGAGGACAGAGCGGGCGGGCCATTGATCGCCAGATCAAACCGGGCCTGCCCCTGCAAATTGCGCGGCGCAAGGAATGGACGGCTCAGCCCAAGCGGCACATCCCCGCGCAGTGTTGCGTTCATCGTGCCGTCCGTGTTGACCAGCCCCGCAAAGTTCGCCTGAGTGCCAGACGGGCCGTTGGCGTCCGTATCGACGCGCCAGCCGTTCTCCTGTTTGCGGGCGCTGCCACTGAGGTTGAGCGGCCCGTTCACCTTGTCCACCACCGCCCCGATTTTTGGCATCGCCAGCGTAAAGTCCACTGCCGCATTCGGGCCTGTCACGACTCCCTGAACGGAGGCGCGGGTTGCATAGGGGCCGGTGGCGTTGGTATCTACCGCGATCCCCTGTGGTGTCTGCCGCAGCACGCCTTTGGCGACCAAGGGGCCAGAGACACCGGGCGCCAGGGGGTGCACATCGGGCAAGGAAACATCAAAGGTCAGCGCCATGTCCGGACCCGTAGCCAACCCTTCGACCAGCGCCTTGGCACCAAAGGGACCGCTTGCCGCCGTGTCGATGAAAAAGCCTTTGTCAGTTTGTTTGACAGTGCCTGTTGCCTTAAGTGGTCCCTTAAGCTGTTCAGCAAGCGGGCGCACCTCCGGCACATCCAGATCAAACCGGATATCCACCGCCGGCGTCACCGCGCCGTTCACTGTGGCAACGGCCCGGTAAGGTCCATCGGTCTGCGCCTCGATGCGCCAGCCGCTTGTGTCTTGGGTTGCGACCACTGCCGCCTGCACCGGTCCACTGTATTGCGGCAGGACCGTCCCTATATTCTTGAGTGTGGCATTGAGTTCGGCGCGGCTGCCTTCGCTGCGCAATTCGGCATCGCCGGTGAGATCCAGCGCCGCGTTGCGCAAAGACAGATCGCGCAAAAAGGTGCCATCAGCGGTGCGTTTGGCAAGCACATCCAGAACCGTGCGCCCACGCAGCAAGGCATCGGCCTGCGCCACACCAATGGCCAGATCCTGTGTCGTGCCTTTGATCTGAACATCAAATTCACCGCTGAGCGGGGTCACCCGCCCGGCCAGGGTCAAATCGCTGCGGCCGTCCAATTCCTGCCCCGCCAAAGCCGAGAACCGGCTGAGATCATCGGCCTTGAGCAGCATATCGAGTTGCGTGGCAAAGCCTTCGGCCAGCCCTTGAACCACCGCCATGCCGGACAGCCCGTAATCGGTGCCCGTCAAGGTCAGCCCGTCAACTCGGGTTGGTTGACCTTCGGCGTAAGACACGGCCGCCGCGCCGGTGATCTGGTCTCCCAACGCCTCGGACAGGGCCGGATCAGAAAGCGCAATGCCCGCAGCCTCAACCGTCACATCCCCGTCAAAGGCCCGCAGACTGCCCTGCGCCGATTGCAATGTTCCGTCCAGTGCGATCCGGCTTTGCCGCACCGTAGTGCCGCCCGTGACCAGACCTGTGGTATCGAACACCGCATTGACGGCATCACCCTTGGCTGCGTCATAGGCGATCTTGAGGTCGGCCTTGTCCACACTCAGACCTGCGCCGCCGGCAGGCAAAACCACGGGCGTGCCATCCGGGCTTGCGATCTGGCCATCAATATCGATCAGAACCGGCCAGCTTTCCGCGTTCAGCGCCAGTTTGCCCCGGACCTGCGCCGACTGCGCAGTGAGGGCAAAAGCATCCACCGCCAAAGCACCGCTGGCCTCCTGCACCGCATCCAAGGTCAGGCGCACGTCATCGCCAAAAAACGCGCGGTATCGGGGGGCCAGCAAGGCAGTGATGTCGCCGCCAATGTCGGCCTGAATGCGCCGGTCGGGGGTGTCAGAGGCGCGGCGCGGGGCCTGTGCGCCGAGGGTGATCTGTCCGGCCAGCCGTTCCCGCCCTTCGGTCGCGACGGTCACGTCGGTGGCAAAATCATCCAGTGGCCCTTTGCCTGCCACTTGCAAATCCACCGAAGGTTGCCCCGGCAGATTGAGCAGCTTGGCAGCGATGCCATTCTCGCCTTCGCTGAGTTTGACCAGCAAATCCAAGATGTTGTCCGTTCGGGCAAAATTGGCCCGGATTGCAAAACTGCCGCGTTTGCCGTCTGTGCGATCTGCCGTCACATCCACATCCGCCACTGCGTCCGTCAGACGCGCGGACGCCTGCACAGAAAGCTGTGCCGCCTCGCCCAGCAGGGGCGCACCCAGGTTGATCTGCTGCACCGCAAATTCCGCCAGCTCCACCGAGACCGGCAATTCCGGCAGACTGAACGGGGTGGCCTCTGCTTGTGGCAATGTGTTTTCTTCGGGCAATGGCAGGCGCGGGATGTCCAGTTTCTGCGCGGTCAGTTTTTCCACCTCAAGTCGCCCGCGCAGCAGCGCCGAACGGTTCCAGATCAGTTCCACACCATCAAGCGTCAGCCAGATCCCGTCCCGGTCGGAGATGGTCATCCGGTCGAACGATGCCGAAGAGCTCAGCGCGCCTTTGAATCCATCAATACTGACGTCGCGCCCTGCCCCGCTGAGGGCGTCTTGGATGCTGCGGGTCAGAAAGCCTTTGTCATCGTCTTGGGCCAAGGCCGCCGTCAGGCCAAAGGCCCAAACCATGCATGCGAGAAGGAGACGGAAATAACCCATTAGAACGACTGCCCGATACCGATGTAGACCTGCACGTTTTCGCCGGTGTCAGGGCCCGAGGTTGGCACTGCCACGTCAAAACGGATCGGCCCGATGCCCGTGGCATAACGCAGGCCAAGCCCTGCCCCGGAATGCCATTCGCCAGACCCGTCGATGAATTCCTCTGCGCCGATGTATCCGGCATCAGCAAAGCCAACCAAACCGATGCTGTCGGTCAGGGAAACACGCGCCTCTGCTGACAGGCCGACAAAGCTGCGCCCGCCCACGACGTTGCCTCCGCCCAGATCAACGCCCAGCGCCTGATAGGGTTGCCCGCGCACGGTGCCGCCGCCGCCCGAATAGAACAGATAATCCGCCGGTGCCGTGCTCAGATCCGG
>Ga0316202_10002012_pt1 | contig 14076 bp, 14 predicted proteins | sample 3monrhotite_MG_FD_204934 | JGI IMG/M metagenome (GOLD analysis project Ga0316202, IMG submission 204934) | Microbial mat bacterial communities from mineral coupon in-situ incubated in ocean water Damariscotta River, Maine, United States -... | ecosystem: Environmental > Aquatic > Marine >... | reverse complement strand
GTTTGTAAGCTAGCTTTTTTCTTATAACCAAGTTAAGGTATAGACGATAATTTTAACAATCTCAATGATATAAGAAAATGAAACGTTATTTAATATTTTTCATGCTAAATCTGCTTTTTTCTTCCTCCTTGCTCGCTCAATTTTTCGACACCAGTAAACTACCTAAAACAGAAAATTTAGTGAAAGCAGGGAAAAAATCTATTACTTTATTAGGCACACAAGTTAATGTTGGCGATAACGCCCCCAACTTTAAAGTAGTAAATGAAAATTTCACACCAGTACAATTAAGCGACTTTATTAACCATACTGTACTTATTTCAGTAGTGCCTAGTTTAGATACTGGCGTTTGTTCTCTACAAACGAAGCACTTTAATGAAGAGGTCACCAATTTCCCTAAAAACGTTGTTATGTTGACTATTAGTAATGACTTACCCTTTGCACAAAAACGGTTTTGTAAAATTGAAAATGTAGATAAAATAAAAGTATTATCTGATTCTGTTTGGCGTGACTTTGGTAATAAATACGGTTTACTAATCAAAGATATGGGGTTATTAACTCGAGCTATATTTATCATTGATAATCAGGGAAAAATCACTTATAAAGAATTAGTTGCGAATATTTCTAATCACCCTAATTATGAACAAGCATTAACTGCGTTGCAGAAAACAATTACAAGTAATTCTGAAAATAACACTCTCAAAACAGATGAAAGCGAAGCTAAATCAGTAACGTCTAAAATAAGTAACAAAGTTCAACCAGAAAGCTAAACGAGACAATATGTTCAGTGGTAGCAATAATCAATGGGTTTGCCACCACTTCTTCATAAAAACAAAAAACCTTATATATTCATTAGTTAAACCTAAATTTAACATTATTTATTTTTAACCCTTGAAAAAAAACTCCTCGCTCCCATCTTTAATAATGTAGTCGCCGATAGGGTCTACATTAACGCTCGTTCAAATAATTGAAGAGCACTTATTTACAAAGTAAATCTATCTCGTTTTTGTATTTTTATTAAAAATTCAAAACAATTTCGCAACTTAGTTGGTTATTGAGAGTGAGTTTAATTGTTAAATTACAGCATATTGCTAAATAAATAATAGGATATGAATTATGCGTACATCTACAGATTTCAACCCACTTTACCGTTCTTTCATTGGTTTTGATCACTTAGCTAATTTAATGGACAAAGCATCTCTAGCAGAAAAACAACCGTCTTACCCACCCTATAATATTGAATCACTAAGTGAACACTTATACAGAATTTCAATGGCTGTTGCAGGCTTTGCTGAAGAAGAACTCGATATAGAATCAAAGCAAAATACATTAATTGTAACTGGCACTAAAGCTGCCGATAGAAATAGCAAAAGCAGAAAATTTTTATATCAAGGTATTGCAGAGCGAAACTTTGAACGTAAATTTCAGTTAGGTGAACATGTTAAAATTATTGGTGCTTTTATAAAGGATGGCTTACTACACATCGATTTAGAAAGAGAAATTCCTGAAGCACTAAAACCACGAAAAATTGCGATTAATGGTAAAAGTTTGCTCGAGGGTAAAAATCCCGTGTAACTTAAGTCTTTCCCTCCCTGTTTAATTTTTATTTTTGTTGATTTTACAACAGCCCAGTGAAACCACTGGGCTTTTTTAATATTACTGTTTAAATTCTTCGCCATAATGCTCTAGAGATCATTCTCACTTTCGTCGGCATTACCATTCTTTTTAAATTAGTACTAATAATACCCTTAGTAAAACGCGTACGTTTTGAATAATCAATGTTTACATCTAATACTACAGGAATATTCTTCTCTGTTAACTCAAGTGCTTGTGCTATTTTGGTTACAATTTCATTATTATTTTCTATGCGAATATAAGAACAGCCACTAGCCTCACTCAACGCTTTAAATCGGGTATTAGGTAATACAGTACACGTTTTTTTATTATAGGGTGTTTGTTGCGCCTGCGATATTTGCGCCAATTCACCATCATTAAAAATAGTAAAAATAGCACCGATATTTTTAGCGCTGGCGGTAAACAATTCTGTTTGACTCATTAAAAATGCACCATCACCAATGATACCAATAACTTGATTATTAGGATTTTCCAATTTAGTACCAATAACCGCAGGAATTGCATAGCCCATACAGTTAAAATCGGTAGGACTGAAAAAATGCTTAGGTTGATAACAAGGCATTAATTCTGCAGTTAAAAAGGTGTGATTGCCATCATCAGCAACAACAAATGCATCATCAGCAATAGCGCTTCGTAAATATTGAAAAAATAAGGCGGGATTTACTCGTTCTTGGCTATCATGATTTAACCACTCATCAAGATAAGCTTGTTTATCTTGTTTAATTTGTGCTTGAATCATTTTCCTTTTTTCAACTCTATCGTTATCAGCAATACTCTGTTTTTTCAATGCGACTAAAAGCTCAGTTAACACTAAACTAGCATCTCCTTCAATCGCAACTTTAGCCGGATAATTTGCATTAAATACTTTAGGATTAATGTCTATGTGAATTAAATTTTCAGGTACCGTCACACCAAAACTGCCGGTACCTATTTCAGCAAAGCGTGTACCTATAGCTAAAAGGCAATCACATTTTTTAAAAGCATTAGTTGCTGCAGGTACCGCTGCATTACCAAAGCCCATGCCAGTATGTAATGGATGCTTAGCTGAAAAAGCGCTTAACCCTTGCAAGGTAGTTGATACAGGTGCATTGATTAATTCAACAATTTCAGTAACTAACTCATGGGCTTCAATAGCTCCCCAACCAATAAATAATCCCGGATTATTTGCTTGGCTTAGTAATTTAGCAGCCGCATTTATTTGAGCAGAAATATCCGTTGATAATACAACGGGTTGTTTTTCAAAAACGGGTAAATTAGATATTTCGCCCTTATCGAGTTGAAAATTAATAGGTACTTCAATGAATACTGGGCCTGGCTCACCGGATGTTGCAATATGATATGCTTCAAAAATAGTATTAACCACTTCATCATGACTAGTTATTTTAAACGTTTTTTTAGTGATCGGTTCAAGCATTTTATGCTGATCCATATCATGCAATTGATAAGAAAATTGAGAATCAGTGCGCACACCCCCACTAATAATCAGCATTGGAATACCATCTAAAAAGGCTTCACCAATACCACTTGCTGCATGAGTTGCACCAGCGGCTGGCACAATAACCAGAGTTCCAACCTTATTACTACTACGGCTGATAGCATCAGCCATAAAGGCGCCATAACCTTCATGAGTAACCAATATAGGCTCAATTGATGTTGACTTATCTAACTCATCATAAATTTCAGTGTTATGAACACCAGGAATACCAAAAGTATGAGTAACACCTATCTGTTCAAGTGCATAACGCACCAACCATGCTGCTGTTTTTTTCATTATTTTTCCTTTTCGAGATAATTCTCGATCTATAAAATATTAATTTGAATGTTTAATTATTGCTTCGGCAGCATTACGAGCAGTTAAAATACAACCCGATAAAAAAGTACCTTCCAGCGATCGTTTACCGCTTGCTCCACCACCACCAAAACCGGCAGCTTCTCCTACACAGTACAAATGTTTCATCACATCCTCTTGCTGATTTAATACCTGTGAAGATAAGTTAGTCTGTATACCTCCTAAGCTTTTACGACTAATTAATTGCAATTTGATCGCGATTAATTTTTTTGCTTTTTTACTTTGTTCAGAAGATAAAATAGGCGCTGGTTTACAAGTACGTAGCTTATCTGCTTTCCATTGCCGAGCATGATTTATTCGCCGTACTTGATCGTCATTTTGGAATCTATCACCCAATTTAACTTGCTCATCAAACAAATCAATCTGCTGTTTAATTGTTTGATAATTTACATAAGGTTGTTCAGTTTTTTGATTCATTTTTTCCACTAATTGTTCAAGGTTGTCGGCCACGATAAAATCATCACTCTCATTTTCTAATTGCTGTAGTAATTTTTGATTACCAAAAACTAATTCCTTCAATAACCCTAATAAATTTTTATCTCGAATACTTGGATTATGCTGCGATCCTGAAACCGCTAACTCTTTTTCGGCAATACGCCAGTTCATCACTTGCCATGTCCATGGTTTTTCTTGGCGGGCAACTTCCTTACATAAATAATGAGTATCAAAGCCTGTTACCAAAGGCATAGGTCCAATACGATCTCCCTTATAATCGAACCACAATGCTGATTTACAAGGAATTAAGCTTAACCCATGCCCTTCAAATTCAGCTTGAGGGTGTTTAATGCCTGCTGCGTAGTTCCACATATTTTCAAGGTTACTTAACTTGCCACCGTGTTGTTCAATTTGATCATGCAACTTACCATCAGAAATAGGATTAGCGCCATTCAACATGGAAATGGGTGGTTTACCCCATGATGTGTTCCAATTTTGTTTTACTCGCTCAGTGCTACCATTAATGCCACCGCACGCAATAACTACATTATTAGCATCGATGTGAGAACAAACCCCTGTAATTTCATTTTCGACTTGAGCACCAACAGCTATTTGCCTAGAAAAATTTACCGTTAATACTTTATGTTGATGATAAATAACTAATTTTTGTTGCAAAATAAAGGGTTGTAGTTTTTTAATGATGGTTTCAACCAAATGCCAACCTGTTCCCCATAAAATGTGGTAGCGAGGTACTGAGTTGCCATCACCAAACAACCCCCTTTCAACCCAATTTACCGCGGGTAAAAATTTTAATCCTAAAGCCAATAAATATTGATAAACCTTATCATTATTTTGTTGTGCATATTCTTGTGCCCATTGTTTTTGCCAATAATCATTATCAGAAAATTCTGCAAAATTATGCCAGTCATGTAATAAGCGCTCACTATTATCAGGTATTTTTAATTTTTTTTGTTGTTTCGTTCCTGATAACGCCATACCACCAAAGGCCCATCGAGCTAAACCACCTAGACGCTCTTTTGTATCTCTATCAACAATACAAACGCTCTGCCCTTGCACCAATAATTCTAATGCAGTAACTAAACCCGCAATACCACCACCAGCAATTAAAGTATCAAAACTTTGATGCTCTTCATCTGGTGTATCTTTATTTTTTGTAGTTTTCATCAGCAATGACTTGTTCGCATGGTAAGTTTCAATTATCTTGGAATAAATAATTAATAAAAACTATAGTAAAAATTGCCTAATTAGATACTTTTGGCGTTTCATAGGTAGTTAATAGGTAAAGATAGTGACCCCAGATCAATTTATCAGTCAGCTATATCGTGGTTCAACGCAAGTTCCTCTTGCCAGTTTTCCTAATTGGGCACTTGATCTATTGCAACAAGTTATCTCTTTTGATGGTGCAATTTGGGGAACAGGACATAATTCAACTCAAGAATTTCACACTCAAACTAGTGTTGATGTAGATATAGAAATATTTAATCGGTTGAAAGAAACCGTAACAATAAACCCCATTTTTGAACAATTAATGTTAAATACGGGTAGTCCTATTGATATGTCTGATGTTATTAACGATCAAGCTTTTTATCAATCGCCAATATATCAACAATGCTTTAAGCCTTTTGGTATTGAACGGATATTAAGCTCAATACAGCTTGATGGTCGTAGTGGCATTTTTACGCTTTTAACCTTGTATCGTTATGATAGAGAGCATAAATTTACCAAACACGAAAAAAAAATTCAGCAGCAATTGTTATTTCACTTACTCTCAGCATTTACGCATCGACAATTTCTAGCTTTAAAAGAGCCAATCAATATTCAACAACAATCAAGCCAACAAGACAAATACGCAATATGCGACAATGCAGGTATTTATCACGCTGTTGAACCGGGCTTTTTAGATATAATGGAATATCATACGGGAGTGCAACATCATCAGGAATTTCCCTTTATACTAGAGGGCGAAGACAAAAATTACAGTAAAGGTAAATTACATATAAGTCAGCAAAAATTAGGTGACTTATATCGAATTTCACTACGCTTAAAAAATAAATTAGATGATTTAAGCGATAGAGAAAAACAAGTGGTTGCAGGAATTTGTCAAGGAAGTACATTTAAGCAAATAGCTAAAAACTTAGGATTATCTCCATCTACAGTATCAAATCATTTATATCGTATTTATTTAAAACTTGGTATAAATAGTCGTAGTGAATTAGTAAAACTAACTAAATAACTCTTTGGTAAAATCATTTAACAAAAAAATTAATTTATGAATAAAACACAAACAACTCTATATTTCTTTTTAGCCATTATTTTTATTGCAACACGTTTAATTGAACCTTTTTCTTTTAGCTGGTTAATTAAAATATTGCCGATGTTAATGTTGATTGCTATTACTTTAAAAGTAACGGTTAACCGCAATGAAAAAACATTTTTAATCGGATTGATGTTTTCTACTTTCGGTGATTTTTTTCTCGATTACGATGCAATTAATTGGTTTATTTTTGGATTAGCCTCATTCTTAGTCGCTCATATTTTTTATATCATTAGTTTTACACCATTATCAGCGATAAAAATCAAAGCAAGGTTAATGATAGTAGTTGCTTATATCATTTTTGGATTATTCATATTTAATTTAATTTCGAATAATTTAGGTGATTTATTTATACCCGTATTAATATATATGACAGTGCTTTTATTAATGGCCGTTTCAACCTTACTTAGTTATAAGTCAAATAAATGGTTGATTATAGGTGGGGTCAGCTTTGTTGTTTCGGATTCAATACTAGGGATAAATAAATTTTATCTATCGATACCGTATGCTGAAATATTAATTATGACCACATATTATTTTGCTCAATATGCTTTGGTCAATAGTACGTTACATTTTAACAATAACTCAGAAGAGTTTGATGCTTAACAAATATCAGTTCTAATATTTATCTGAATGAAAATAATATCGCCAGTTAAATCAACTGACGATATTTTAAAAGTCACTAAAAATATTACATATTAGGATAATTAGGGCCGCCGGTGCCCTCCGGTGTAACCCACGTTATATTTTGACTTGGATCTTTAATATCACAAGTTTTACAATGAATACAATTTTGCGCATTAATCACAAACTTATTTCCCTCTTCCGTTTTTTCAATTTCATATACACCGGCAGGACAATAACGTTGAGCGGGCTCATCATACTTATCTAAATTAACCGTTAGGGGAATACTACTATCAGCCAATTTTAAGTGGCATGGTTGCTCTTCTTCATGATTAGTATTCGACAAGAATACTGACGATAATCGATCAAAGCTCAATTTATTATCTGGTTTAGGATAATTAATCATCATTGCATCACTGGCTAGATCAAGTTGTGCATGATCTAAGCGCTCATCCTTAAAGTTAACAGGGAGTTTTCCAGCAAAGAAATTTTGATCAACAGTGTTAAAAACACCGCCCCAAAACATACCGAATTTATGCATAGCGGGACCAAAATTACGCGTATTATAAAGTTCGTCATATAACCAAGAGCTTTTATAACTTTCAGTATATGCCAATAATTCTTTACCGCCTTCATCGTCGCTTACTAACGCATTAACAATCGCTTCTGCTGCTAACATACCTGATTTCATTGCGGTATGATTACCCTTGATTTTAGCAAAATTAATTGTTCCGGCATCACAACCCACAATAATAGCACCGGGCATAGTCATTTTAGGCAATGAATTAAAACCACCTTTGGCCATTGCGCGTGCGCCATAAGCAACACGTTTACCACCTTCCAAATATTGACTTATCTTAGGGTGATGTTTATAACGTTGAAACTCTTCAAAAGGGCTTAAATGTGGGTTGCTATAATTTAAATCTATAATTAAACCAACAAACACTTGGTTATTCTCAGCATGATATAAATATCCACCACCACCTGTATGCTTATCTAACGGCCAGCCTGCACTGTGAACCACTAATCCTTCTTTATGTTTAACGGGATCTATATCCCAAATTTCTTTAAAACCTAAACCATAATGTTGTGGAGATTTACCGTCATCAAGATTAAATTTCGCAATAAGCTCTTTCCCTAAATGACCTCGGCAACCTTCAGCAAAAATGGTGTATTTAGCTTTTAACTCCATACCGGGCATGAAAGAATCTTTTTGTTTCCCTTCTGCATCTAACCCCATATCACCAGTGATAATACCGCCAACGCTACCATCTTCATTGTATATGACTTCTTGAGCTGCAAAACCTGGAAAAATTTCAACGCCTAATTGCTCTGCTTGTTCAGCAAGCCAGCGACATACATTGCCCATACTAACAATGTAGTTACCTTCGTTATGCATGGTTTTAGGTACACTAAAGTTAGGTAATTTTACGCCATTATTTTCACTATTAAGTAAATAAATATCATCACCTACAACGGGAGTATTAAGTGGCGCCCCCTTTTCTTTCCAATCAGGAAATAACTCATTTAATGCACGAGGCTCAAATACAGCACCAGATAATATGTGTGCGCCTACCTCAGAGCCTTTTTCAACCACACAGACCATGAGTTCTTGCTCTTTTTCTTGAGCTAATTGCATAAGTCGACATGCGCTCGAAAGGCCAGCAGGACCAGCACCAACGATGACAACATCAAACTCCATTGATTCGCGTTCCATGTTATTTCCCCTTAATTTGATTTTGCATAATTAAACCTCATCTGAGATATTAATTCAAACACTTGTTTGATTTTATCTAAAATTATAGTAATAATGTACAAATGAATATTATTATTTTGTTATTTTTGATTAAAAATAACATTTTATTGATGGATAACAATTATACTCAATATTTAGTTGAATTAATAAAAGTAAAGTTGACCTTTACGTAAACAATGAGTAGCATTTCGAGTTATTACTCAAATTATAAAAATTTAATAAAAATAGATAGTACTTTCTTTATTTTAAATATTATCTTAACACAACAAGCACAACCCTATAGAGGCAATGATGAAAATATTAGTCCCGATAAAACGCGTTATTGACTACAATGTCAAAGTTCGCGTTAAGCCAGATAACTCAAACGTTGATCTTGCTAACGTAAAAATGGCAATTAACCCTTTTTGTGAAATTGCTGTTGAAGAAGCTATCCGTTTAAAAGAAGCGGGGGTTGCTAGTGAAATAGTTGCGGTATCAATTGGTGATAAAGCGTGCCAAGAACAATTGCGAACAGCCTTAGCTTTAGGTGCAGATAGAGCAATTCAAATTGAAACATCAGAATCACTTGACGCGCTAAACATCGCAAAACTATTACAAAAAATTGTTGAAGAAGAACAGCCTAAGCTTGTTATTTTAGGAAAACAATCTATCGATAGTGACAATAACCAAACGGGCCAAATGCTTGCAGCATTAACGAATATGCCTCAAGGTACTTTTGCTTCTGTAGTAAAAGTTGACGGTGATAAAGTTAATGTTACTCGTGAAGTTGACGGTGGCTTGCAAACCGTAGCATTAAATTTACCCGCTATTGTGACCACTGATTTGCGCCTAAACGAACCTCGTTACGCTTCATTACCTAATATTATGAAAGCTAAGCGTAAACCACTTAGTGTTAAACCAGCTAGTGATTTTGGTATTGATTTAAGCCCTCGTTCTACATTATTAAAAGTAACACCACCTGCCGAACGTCAAGCAGGTATTATTGTTGAAAGTATTGATGAGTTAGTAGAAAAATTAAAAAATGAAGCAAAGGTGATCTCATGAGCGTTTTAGTATATGCCGAACACGATAACCACACTTTAAAAGCAGAAACATTAAAAACAGTTGCTGCTGCGCAGGCAATAGGTGGTGAAATTACTGTACTCGTTGCAGGTTTCCAATGTCAAGAGGTGGCTGAACAAGCAGCAAAAGTAAATGGTGTTAGTAAAGTTTTAGTTGCTGACAATAGCGTTTACGAGCATCAATTGGCTGAAAATGTTAGTTTGTTAGTTACTGAATTATCAAGCGATTTTGAGCACATTATCGCAACCGCATTAACGACGGGCAAAAATTTTATGCCACGTGTTGCTGCATTATTAGACGTCGCTCAAATTTCCGATATTATCGGTGTTGAAAGTAGCGACACATTTGTTCGACCTATTTATGCCGGTAACGCCATTGCAACGGTACAAAGTTTAGACAGCAAAAAAGTGATCACTGTTCGTGCAACTGGTTTTGATGCTGTAGCAACGGATGGCCATGCTGAAATTATAGCTTTAGACACAGTAACTGACGCGGCTATATCAAGCCATGTGAGCGACGAATTAACCATTTCTGAACGTCCTGACTTAGGCGCAGCTAGTGTTGTTATTTCTGGCGGTCGTGGCATGCAAAACGGCGACAACTTCAAATTATTAGAAGGTATTGCTGATAAATTAGGTGCTGCAATTGGTGCATCTCGTGCGGCTGTGGATGCTGGATTTGTTCCTAACGATATGCAAGTTGGTCAAACAGGTAAAATTGTTGCTCCAGACTTATATATTGCGGTTGGTATTAGTGGTGCCATTCAACATTTAGCAGGTATGAAAGACTCTAAAGTTATTGTCGCTATCAACAAAGATGCTGAAGCGCCTATTTTCCAAGTAGCTGATTACGGAATTGTTGCCGACTTATTTGATGCATTGCCTGAATTAGAAAGCAAATTATAACTTTTTCTTTCTCATAATTTAACGCGTATAATAAAGCCACTTTTTAGTGGCTTTATTTATTGTTTTAATTTAACGAGATAAATTAAATGAAAAATGCTTTTTCAAGTCTTAGTGAACTTGGTAATGCTTTTGGCAAAAACTTCGATGGTTCCTCCAAAGCACATATTGATAAGGTCGGTAGTGAATTGACTGGCGACAATTTAGTTTACTCTACGGATTCAGGCCGTATTAAAAATAAGAGTGGCGAGAGAAAAATCACAGCGAATGATGGTTTTGCTAAGGTTCGTCGAGAAACAAAAGGACGAAAAGGCAAAGGAGTCATCGTTATTTCAGGCTTAGGTTTATCTACTGATTCCTTAAAAAAATTAGCCAGTAAACTTAAAAAAACATGTGGAAGTGGTGGCAGTGTTGTTGGTGAAACGATTGAAATTCAAGGTGATAAACGCGAGTTAATTAAAACAACATTAGAAAAACAAGGTTTTAAGGTGAAATTTATAGGTGGATAACTTACGTATTCTAATTTAACTTAAGGTAAAAATAATGGCAAAAAAAACAGCAATAGATAAACTGCTTAGTGAACATCAAGAACTTGTGCATAGTGAGGATATAAAAGTTGTATCTCATGTACAAAGAGCAGATCGCCAGAATGACGAATGGTATGTTAATACTATAATGCTTGAAAACATTGACGTACCATTTAAATATAAGCGTAAAAAACAATATAAATCACTTGCTGGACAACGTGTAAATATTACTTATTATCCAGATAATGAAACGGTTGCAGGATTCGATATTGAAATTATGAAAATAGTTCGCATAAAAACATCATAATACCATTTTGTTCTAAACAAACACAATATCGAAGTAAATAGTAATTAAAAAGCCTACTATTTAACTTTTTTCATCTATTTATTAATCATTTCTTGACGTATGCCTAATGATCCAACATAAATATAATATCAGCTAAAATTAATTTGCTGATCAGGATCAATAAAAACAAATAAAAATAAATAAAAATAAAATTATTATCGGGGATAGTAGGAGAAATTATGATTTTAAACCACATTTGGGGCTTATATGCTCATCCTAAAGAAGAATGGCAAACTATTGAAAAACGGCATGAAAGTTCAATCTATAGCATAGTTCACATACTTGTCATTGCTTTAATTCCCGCCATTTGCGGTTATTATGCTGCTGCACACATTGGTTGGACTATAGGTGCAGGTGAGCCAATTAAATTAACCCAATCAAGTGCTGCAATGATGGCAACAGCAATGTATTTTGCTTTATTCGCAGGAATTTTTGCCTTAGCCTATTTAATTTATTGGATGGCAATAACTTTTGATTCAGCACCTAGCTTTACTCAATCTTTAGAACTTGCAGCTTACGCCTCAACACCTATATTGATGATCGGTGTCACAGCTTTATTTCCCGTATTATGGTTTGTAGTTGTCGCGGGGTTAGGCGCTCTTTGCTATTCTGTTTACTTATTGTATTCAGGGGTACCTATTATGATGAATATTCCTGAAGAAAAAGGATTTATTTATTCAAGCTCAGTAGTTACTTGCGGATTAATTTTAATTGTTAGTGTTATGGCCGCTACCGCAATGATGTGGACAATTGGATTTGGTCCAGAATATATGGGCTAATTTTTAAGGTAGTTATACCAATTTCATTAATTAAGTGATCTACTTTATACACAGGAAAAATTGCCAAGAACAAGGCATTTATTTTAGTAACTAGTTGTTCTAATTATAAAATAAATCACGCTGTTATTGGTAATTTTAACCAGTAGAAATGATCACTTACTTTGTGAGATTGGTATTACCACAAAATTTATTAAAGATAATGTCGTTTGTTTTAAGTAAACGGCATTATCTTTAATAGTTATATGAATAAATATTTACTCATTCTGCTAAGTTTTCACATGAAAAAGTTGATCGACATAATTAATTTTTGAGTTTATATTAATAAAAAAATGAGCTATCTTTTTGTATCATGTTTGTAGGTATTGCTTTACTAATATAATAGCCCTGTATGCTATCACAACCTAAACTTTGTAATAAATTTAACTGCTCTAAATTTTCCACACCTTCAGCAACCATAACTTTACCAAATGAATGACAAAGTGTAATGATAGTTTTATCAATATCTAAATCGTCAAGATCATTAGGTAAATTTTTAATAAACTCTCTATCAATTTTCACTGTATTTGCAGGTATTTTCTTCAAATAAACTAATGAAGAATACCCTGTTCCAAAATCATCAATAGAAATATGTACTCCCTATTGTTTAATGCGAATTAAAGTATCAATGGCAACTTGAGGGTTTTTTAATATCGCGTTTTCAGTCACTTCAATTTCAATCCATTCAAAACGAGAACCTACTTGCGCAATTTCTTCTTTTAATAAACTGACTAATTTAGGATTTTGTAATTCAATTGGTGACAAATTAACCGAAATACGACCAAACACTAAACCTTGCTCAAACCATAACCTCGCTTGTTTAAAAGCGGAGAGTCTAACCCAATGGCTTATCTCATCAATATGGCCTATTTCTTCAGCTAGTGTTATAAAACGCTGTGGGCTCACCCAACCTAACTCGCTATGATTCCACCTAATTAGAGCTTCAAAACCTTTAACACCTTTTTTATTTAACCATTTAATTGGTTGATAATATAACTCAAAAGGTGGCTCTGTATTTAGATCAAAGAGTTGATGAATAGCATGTAGTAAAGCTTGCTCTAACTGCAAATGGTCGGTGTACTTTTGAACTAGTTGGGTGTCACTAAATACAATCCCCGACTTCTCTTCCTTAGCAAGGTACATAGCCGCATTACTGCGCTGCATTAATGAATTAATCGACACCCCATTTTCAGGAAACATAGCAATACCGACGCTAAACGTTAAATTAATTGGATCAGTATGAATTAAATATGGTTCTTTTAATGCCATTAATAGCTGTCTAACAACGTTAAGTGTATCTTTTGCGTTAATATCAGTTAACACCACGGTAAATTCACCACCGCCTGAACGAGCAATAACGTCGTCAACTTTTAATGTATTAGTTAACCTAATAGCTATTATTTTAATGACATCATCACCTATTTTATGCCCTAAGTTATCATTAATGTATTTAAAACGATTAATATCAAGAAACAGCAAAGCAAAGCTACGTGAAGTATTAACATATTCATTTATGATTTTATTCGCTTTTTTAAAAAATAAATTTTTATTGGCAAGTTTTGTTAGCGGGTCGAAGTAAGATAAATTAAATAATTTTTCAGTTCTTTCTTTTACCTGTTCTTCAAGTGAATTGCTAAATATAACTAATTTTTCGTTTGCTTGTTTTGCTGAAGCTTCAGCGTTTTTAATTTGTTTGTTTTTTTTTCGCAAATAAAGAACAGCAACAAATAACGCTAAAGCAATTATTGAAACAATCGTTAAATCTTTTATTATTTGTTGATAATATTTATGTT
>Ga0316202_10002010_pt1 | contig 14088 bp, 15 predicted proteins | sample 3monrhotite_MG_FD_204934 | JGI IMG/M metagenome (GOLD analysis project Ga0316202, IMG submission 204934) | Microbial mat bacterial communities from mineral coupon in-situ incubated in ocean water Damariscotta River, Maine, United States -... | ecosystem: Environmental > Aquatic > Marine >... | reverse complement strand
AAAAGTGGTGCTGATAGGTCAATAAGACCGTCAGAGAAACGATCAGGAGAAGAATATGCGACTTAGTACAAAAGGCCGATATTCCGTCATGGCAATGGTTGATTTGGCGACCCAGTCTGCCGAAGGAAAGCCCGTTGCCCTGGCTGACATAGCAGAACGACAGGAAATATCGCTTTCCTACTTGGAACAGCTCTTTGGGAAACTGCGAAAAGGTGGCATGGTGAAATCCGTGCGTGGTCCTGGTGGCGGCTACCTATTAGCCCGCAGCGCTGGTGATACACGTATTTCCGATATCGTGCTCTCCGTCGATGAGCCAATTGCCGCAACCCGGTGTGCGCCGGGTGCGCCTGAAGGCTGTCATTCGAACAAAAGCCGTTGTCTGACCCATGACTTGTGGGAGGAGCTGGGAAATCAAATATACATGTATTTGAGTTCTGTCAGTTTGGACGATGTCGTCCAGAAACGCGTTCTGGGGACCAGCGGCGAAGTTTACCGCGATAACCGTGCTGCTGACCGTTTCCTGGCAGCCCAATAAGTAACAGCCTACCGGACCTGATGGCATGAATGATACGGTGTATCTCGATCACAATGCGACGACAACGCCCCGACCTGCGGCGATTGCGGCTGTCAGCAGTGCGCTGTCGCTGACCGGGAACGCGTCATCGGTTCATCGCAATGGACGACTGGCGAGGCGCGCCGTCGAAGACGCGCGCGATCAAGTTGCTGCACTTGTCGGCGTCGATGCAAACGACGTTCTCTTCACGGGTGGTGGCACGGAAGCTAATAATCTAGCGCTGAACGGGGCGTTGGTTAACCAGAGACTGATTTCCGCTATTGAACATCCCTCCGGGCTGCAAGCCACTGAAACCTTTAAGTCAGTCGGCGTCAATGCAAATGGCCAGGTCGATTTGGCAGAACTTGATCAGTTACTTAATCAATCGGAAGGGTCCGTGCTGGTTTCTGTGATGTTAGCAAATAACGAGACCGGCGTGATCCAGCCTGTTGCAGACGTCACAAATGTTGCCAAATCTCATGGGGCCCTGGTTCACTGTGATGCCATACAGGGGGCCGGCAAAATCCCGGTTAATATGGCGGAACTGGGCGTCGATCTGCTGAGCCTTTCCGCGCACAAATTGGGTGGTCCACAGGGTGTTGGTGCGCTGATCGTGAAGCCCGGTATCGATCTGCAAGCGCAATTGCGTGGCGGCGGGCAGGAACAGCGCAAGCGGGCGGGAACAGAAAATGTTGCCGGTATTGCCGGTTTTGGTGCCGCAGCGACGGCGGCGCGGGTCGAGCTGGACGCGATGGCGGGCATTAGCGACATGCGCAACCGCTTGATAGACGGCGTTCGAAAGTTTGCGTCTACACGGATTTACGGTGAAACATCGCCGCGACTGCCCAATACGGTTTGTCTTTCCATGCCTGGCGTCAGTGCCGAAACTCAATTGATGGCTTTCGATTTGGCAGGTGTTTGTGTGAGCGCTGGGTCGGCTTGCTCATCCGGGAAGGTCGAGCCGAGCCACGTGCTAGCGGCCATGGGCGTAGATGATGATGAAGCGCTTTCCGCCATCCGGGTCAGTCTCGGCTGGAACAGTGTCGCCAGCGACGTCGAACGTTTTGTCGAGGTTTGGGGTTCTATATTTGCAAAAGCCGGTGCCGGCTCAAACCGGGCATTGGTGGGATAGGTAGAAACATGAGTGCATTAAGTCAAACAGCTGCCAAAGGGCCCATTTATCTGGATAATCAGGCAACGACGCCAACCGATCCGCGTATTGTGGATGCGATGCTTCCCTATTTTACGGAAAAGTTTGGTAATCCCCATTCCGGCGGTCATTCCTTCGGATGGGAAGCCGCAGACGCCATCGAAGCGGCGCGTCAGAAGGTTGCGACTTTGATTGGTGCCGAGGCCCGTGAAATTGTATTTACCTCCGGTGCCACCGAATCAAATAATCTGGCCATCAAGGGACTGGCTCGATTTAACAAATCGCGCGGCGACCATTTGATTACAACGAAGATTGAGCACAAATGTGTGTTGGAAAGCTTTCACCGGCTCGAACACGAAGGTTTTCGGGTCACTTATATGGATGTTAGCCCCGATGGTTTGATCGATCTGCAGGATCTGTCTGCGGCAATCGAAGACAAGACGTTGCTGGTTTCAGTAATTGGCGTGCACAACGAAGTGGGTGTGATCCAGCCGCTGTCGGAGATTGGCGAGATTTGCCGCGCACGGGGTGTATATTTTCACACCGATTGTGCGCAAGCTACGGGCAAGATCGAACTCAATGTCGAAACGATGAAAATCGATCTGTTAAGTATATCTGGTCACAAAATGTATGGCCCCATGGGCATTGGTGCCCTGTATGTTCGCCGCCGCCCCCGCGTCCGTCTTGAGCCTCTGTTCGATGGTGGTGGGCAAGAGCGCGGGTTTCGCGCTGGCACGCTGCCAACCCCCCTCTGTGTTGGACTAGGAGAGGCCGCCGAACTGGCCCGGATTGGCCTTGCGGAAGAGGCTGGGCGGATTGAGGCGCAACGAAACATGATGATTGAATTGCTTCGTTCGCAGCTTCCTGATGTCCACATTAATGGCACAATGGACGCACGGGTTGCGGGGAATTTAAATTTGATGTTTCCGGGCATAAGTGGCGACGATCTGGTGAGCTGTTTGAAAGGGCTTGCCATTTCTACGGGGTCCGCCTGCACGTCAGCGACCGTCGAGCCGTCTTACGTGTTGAAAGCCATGGGACTGAATGAGGCTGATGCTGGTGCTTCGGTTCGCGTCGGCATTGGCAGGTTTACGACCGACGATGAAGTGAGAACAGCTTGTGAGCTCATCGTAAATGAAGTTTTGAAGTTGCAAAATACAGCTGGGCGTTCTTCCAGCGTATCTGCGGCGTAGCGTATATAAGCGTATATAAAGGAATAAGTGCATGGAAATGTCCGGCAAAGAACAAACGATCGAACAAGTTCGGGAGTTTACGGATGAATCCTATAAATATGGGTTCGTTACCGACGTTGAGACCGAGACAGCACCGAAGGGCTTAAACGAAGATATCATTCGTTTTATTTCTGCGAAAAAAAATGAGCCGGAGTGGTTGCTGGACTCACGTCTTAAGGCCTATCGGCATTGGCTGACGATGCCCGACCCGCAATGGCAGAAACCAGAGTTTCCGAAAATTGATTACCAGGATTCCTATTATTATTCAGCGCCAAAATCAGTCGGCGATGGCCCACAGAGCCTTGAAGACGTGGATCCGGAACTCCTAAGGACCTATGAAAAACTCGGTATCCCGCTGTTTGAGCAGGAGCGGCTTGCTGGTGTCGCCGTTGATGCGGTGTTCGATTCCGTGTCGGTTGCGACAACGTTCAAACATAAGCTGGAAGAAGTTGGGGTGATTTTTTGCCCGATCTCGGAAGCCGTTCAACGGTGCCCGGAACTGGTGCAAAAGTATATGGGGAGTGTGGTTCCTTATACGGACAACAAACACGCCTGCCTGAATTCGGCAGTGTTTACGGACGGGTCGTTCGTGTACATCCCAAAGGGCGTAAAATGCCCCATGGAACTCTCAACCTATTTCCGCATCAATGCGGAAAATACCGGGCAGTTTGAGCGCACTTTGATCATCGCTGAAGAAGGCTCCTACGTCAGTTACCTTGAGGGCTGCACGGCTCCCATGCGTGACGACAACCAATTGCATGCCGCGATTGTCGAACTGATCGTTATGGATGATGCGGAGATCAAATACTCGACAGTGCAAAACTGGTACCCCGGCGACGCCGAAGGCAAGGGTGGTATATACAACTTTGTCACCAAACGTGGGATTTGCCGAGGTAAAAACTCAAAGATTTCCTGGACCCAGGTTGAAACCGGCTCCGCCGTTACCTGGAAGTATCCAAGTTGTATATTGCAAGGTGATAACTCTGTCGGTGAATTTTACTCGATCGCGATAACCAACAACCACCAGCAGGCCGATACCGGCACCAAGATGATCCATTTGGGCAAAAACACCACGTCACGGATTATCTCGAAAGGAATTTCAGCCGGTAAATCGGATCAGACCTACCGGGGCCTTGTTCGTATGGGGCCGAAGGCTGAAGGTGCTCGGAATTACACGCAGTGTGATTCGTTACTGGTCGGTGACAAGTGCGGTGCGCACACGGTTCCCTATATCGAAAGCAAAAACAAATCGTCTGTGGTCGAACATGAAGCGACGACATCGAAAATTAACGAAGACCAGCTGTTTTACCTGCGTCAACGCGGCATCGATGAAGAAGCCGCCGTGGCTCTGGTTGTCAACGGGTTTTGCCGCGAAGTCCTGCAGCAACTCCCCATGGAATTTGCGGTTGAAGCGCAAAAACTTGTCGGGATTAGCCTCGAAGGCAGCGTTGGTTAACACACTTACTTAAAATTCACTTATTGAAAACTTGAGGACTCGATGCTCGAAATAAAAAACCTACATGCGACGGCTGATGGAAAAGAAATTCTGAAAGGGATTAATCTAACCATTAACGCTGGCGAAGTTCATGCCATTATGGGCCCGAACGGCTCAGGTAAAAGTACGCTGTCGTATTTGATCGCCGGTAAGGATGGTTACAACGTTACGGAGGGCGAAATTCTTTATAACGGCGTCGACCTGACGGAAATGGACCCTGAAATCCGGGCTGCCGAAGGTGTGTTCCTGGCGTTCCAGTATCCGGTTGAAATCCCTGGTGTTCCGAATACGATCTTTTTGAAAGAGGCATTGAATTCAGTTCGCCGACACCGTGGTGAAGAAGAACTGGACGCTATGCAGTTCGTTAAAATGGTAAAAACCAAAGCCGAAGAGCTGGGCATCGCAAAAGACATGTTAAAGCGCGCGGTCAATGTCGGGTTCTCTGGAGGTGAGAAAAAGCGGAACGAAATTTTACAGATGGCCGTTCTCGACCCGAAGCTGGCAGTCCTTGACGAGACAGATTCCGGTCTCGATATCGATGCTCTAAAAGTTGTTTCGGATGGCGTCAATCAACTGCGCTCGGATGATCGGGCGATTTTGATGATTACTCACTATCAGCGTTTGCTTGACTATATTGTTCCTGATTTTGTTCATGTGCTTGCGCACGGAAAAATCCAGCGCTCGGGCGGTAAAGAACTGGCTCTTGAGCTTGAAGAAAAGGGTTACGCTGAATATGGCGTAGCCGCCGAATAGGTGGAATGGAAGTAAGCCATGAGTAAAGTAGTGAATGCAGCGCAACCCTATGTCGATCAGTTCGATGCGGTTAAAGACCGGCTGCCGGGCGCACAATTGCCATGGCTTGACGCCAAACGTCTCGCCGGTATTGAACGCTTTGCAGAAATCGGCCTGCCGACGGTTAAAACGGAAACCTGGAAATACACGCGCCTTCCGAATTTAGAGGAGCAGGGGTTTCGCGCTGCGACTTGGGAAGACGGGCAGGTAGAGGTCTCTGGCGTGCCAGCGTTTTTCAATGATGCGGACAGCTTGACGCGGCTTGTCTACGTCAACGGCATTATACACCCTGGACTGTCGCGCCTGGAAAACCTGCCGAACGGTGTATCCCTGGAGCCGCTTGCTCAGGTTCTGGTAAATGAGCCCGCGTTTATAGAAAAACATATGAGCTCCGAGCAAGCCGGCTATGACCAGGGGTTTTCTGCGCTGAACATGGCGATGATGGAAAGTGGTACGGTGCTCCGTGTCGCGAGCGGTGTTATCGTTACCGACCCTATTGAGATTGTTTATTTATGCGGCAGTACGGACCAGCCCATATATCGGCATCCGCGCAATCTGTTTATTCTTGGAAACGGCAGTCAGGCAACGTTGATCAAGCACCATGCCGGTATTGCAACCGGAGCCTATTTTAACAATACAGTGACGGAAGTATCGGTTGGCGATGGTGCCTTCCTACGCCACTACACAATCCAGGCAGATTGCCTGGAAGCTCTGCATCTTTCAGCAGTGAATGTTCGCGTGGGTCGCGATGCAACCTACGAAAACTTCAATCTGGCCATTGGTGGCCGATTATCACGCACAGAGACGCGGGTTCGTATGGAAGGTCGTGGCGGGCATTGTAACCTGAGCGGAGCCTATCTGATGAAGGCGCGTGAGCATTGTGACAATACAACCATCATTGATCATCTGGTCCCCGATACGACGGCGCGCGAAGTTTTTAAGGGCGTGTTAAATGACGAAGCGCGTGGCGTTTTTCAGGGCAAGCTGATTGTTCACAAGGACGCCCAACGGACGGATGGTTATCAGATGTCGCGCGCATTGCTGTTATCTGATCGCGCGGAAATGGATGCCAAACCTGAGTTGGAAATTTATGCGGACGATGTGAAATGCTCACACGGCTCAACTACCGGACAACTTGATGAAACGGCTCTGTTTTATTTAAGGTCCCGTGGCATTCCGGAAGCTAAGGCAAGGAACTTGTTGATTCAGTCCTTTGTTGCGGAGGCCTTGGAAGAAATTTCGGATATAAAAGTCCGCGAAGCGATGGCCAACCTTGTTATCCATTGGTTGCCAGCACAGTGTTATCTTGCTGAAGAATGGAAACAAGCATGAACAAGGTCGTCTCTATAGATAGCGCAATTGGCAGCAATTCCATGGAAGCCTTTGACGTAGAACGGGTCCGCCAGGACTTTCCAATTCTGAAGCAAATGGTTTATGGGAAATCTCTGGTTTTTCTCGACAGCGGTGCCAGTGCACAAAAACCCCAGGTTGTTATCGATGCAGTTCGAGAATGTTATGAGACCTATTATTCGAATGTGCACCGCGGCGCGCATTTTTTGAGCCAACGTTGTACGGACGAGTACGAAAAAGTGCGCGCTGAAATCGCTGATTTCATCAACGCCCCCAGCGAAAATAATGTTGTTATCACCTCCAGTGTTACAGAATCCATTAATCTGGTGGCGCAAACGTGGGGCCGGAAATTTCTGAAGGTGGGCGATGAAATTATCGTCAGCGAGATGGAGCACCATGCCAATATCGTTCCCTGGCAAATGCTGGAGACAGAGCTCGGTGTGAAGGTACGTGTGGCAGCCATTGATGATCGGGGAGAGTTTCTACTCGATGAATTCAGGGCGCTGCTAAACCCCAAAACCAAACTGGTTGCTGTTACCGAGGTTTCCAATGTCTTAGGCACGATTTTACCGATCAAAGAAATCATTCAACTGGCCCACGCGCAGGGGGCAAAGGTTTTGCTGGATGGCGCCCAGGGTATTGTTCACCAGGGCGTTGATGTTCAAGACCTCGATTGCGATTTTTACGGGTTTACCGGACATAAGCTGTATGGGCCGAGCGGCGTCGGTGTCCTGTATGGAAAACCCGACGTGCTCAATGCCATGCCGCCCTATCAGGGCGGCGGCGATATGATTGAGAAAGTCAGTTTTAGCGGCACCACCTTTAAAGAACCACCCCACCGGTTTGAAGCGGGAACGCCGCCCATTGCACAGGTCATTGGACTGGGTGCTGCGATTAGATATGTCGCTGGGCTAGGGATGGATAATATCTCTGCTCACGAATTGGGTTTGCTGGCTTATGCAACGGAAAAAATGAATGCCATTGAAGGTGTGCAAATCGTCGGGCAAGCCAAAGACAAAGCTGCAATTATTTCGTTCCTGATTGAAGGGACACATCCCTTCGATGTGGCAGCCGTGCTCGACCGTCAGGGCGTTGCGACACGGGTCGGGCATCATTGTGCGGAACCTCTCATGGACAGACTTGGCCTTGTGGGAACCGTGCGCGCCTCCTTTGGGTTGTACAACAACTCCGACGATGTTGATCGCCTGGTTGCGGCAATTGGAAAAGCGAAGGATTTGCTTTTATGAATATCCTCTCTGGTCAATACGAAGACTATGCTGATGCGCTGGATATGATTGATGATGAGGATATGCGGTTTGAATACATCATCGATATCGGCAAGAAGGTGAAGGATGAGGATTTCCCTGAACCCTTGCGAATTGACGACCATTTGATGCATGGGTGCATGTCGCGGGTGTGGATCATCGACGAAGTCCGTGACAATAAACATTTTTTTACTGGCTTTAGCGACGCAATAATCGTCAAGGGTCTGGTTGCCATGATGACGACGTCCTTCAGTGGCCTTACTGCTGACGAATTACAGGAGATCGGGACTGAACAAGTACGGCGCCTGAACCTGGGGGCTCTGACGACGCAGCGTCAGGTTGGGATGATGACGATGTTGGAAACCTTCAAGAAATTAGGATCTGTAGGTGGTGGCACAGTGGCCAGCCTGCGAACCACTGGCATATAAGGAGAAATACCATGGATCCCTATGGATATATGGGCGGGATTGGAGAATCGGTTGAAGAGGGTTTTAAGGCGAACTCGGGTGAGCCGTTGGCTGATGGGATAGCAATTGCGTCTGAAGCGGAAGTGATCGCCGCTCTGCAAACGGTGTACGATCCGGAAATTCCTGTGGACGTTTACGAATTGGGCCTCATCTACAAGCATGACATCTCGGAAAGGGGCGACGTTGCCGTCGAGATGTCTTTGACGGCGCCAGGTTGCCCGGTTGCCGGCGAGTTACCTGGCTGGGTCGCGGATGCCGTCGCCAAGGTTGAAGGCATCGGGGAGGTCGAGGTGGTCATTACCTGGGACCCCGCCTGGACACCGGAGCTGATGAGTGAAGATGCCAAACTTGCCCTTGGTATGGACTGATACTATTTAGATAGAGTTGACGACGGAGATCAAAGCAATGGCTGCCCCACAACTGATTACACTGACAGAGTCCGCTATTGGACGAATTAAGGAATTAATGGAAAACAGCGAGAAACCGGTCGCAGGTTTGCGTGTGGCCGTAAGCTCGCGCGGATGCTCCGGTCTGTCCTATGTGTTTGAATACGCAGAACAAAAAAAGGGCTTGGAAGAAGAAGTTCACGTCGATGGCGTCCGCGTCTTTGTTGACGCTGCTGCGATCATGTTCCTGATCGGTAGTGAAATGGACTACATTGAAGATAAGCTTGAGAGCAAATTCGTATTCTCGAACCCCAATGCCAAAAATGTTTGTGGCTGTGGCGAAAGTTTCTCAGTCTAGGATTCCAAGGAAGTTAGCGTGCCTAAAATTACATTCATTGATCCCGATGGATCGAAGAAAGAGTGTGACGCCCCCAATGGGCTGAGCGTCATGGATATAGCCCATCTGAACGGTATCGATATAGAAGGGGCCTGTGAGGGGAGTATGGCTTGTTCAACGTGCCATGTGATCGTTGACAGTTCGTGGTTTGATCGCCTCGACATAGCCTCGGAAGAAGAGGAGGACATGCTGGATCTGGCTTTTGGTCTCACCCGCACTTCGCGACTGGGCTGTCAAATTACAATAACGGATGATCTGGACGGCCTAGAGGTTGCCTTACCCAGGGAAACGAACAATTTGCTGGGCTGATCTGCGTACTCGAACTCTCGCTCTATCCTATAATTTGCTTTTTAGATTTTTTTCATCCGAACCAGAAAGATCATTCAGCATTTCGGTGGCCAACTCTTTGATGTCGTGCGCGTAACGCACATAACCAGCGGGCTGAACAGGACCGAGGGCCTGAGTTCGGATCATTTCAGTATTGGTGAGTATTCGCTGTAGATTTTGTCTTAGGCTCGGGGGCAGCTGAGATGTAGAACTGCTCTGTACTTCGCCCTGCGAATACTCAAAGGGTGCGACCTCCTGGGAGTAACGCTCTGCCCAATAGTGTATAAAACTGAAGATAATAGACTCATATTCAGGGCTAAATTGTATATTTAATCGACGTTTGTCGCCGTCATCACTTGTTTTAATGACGACACCCCACGCTTCGAGATTATTCAGGCACGAAATCGCCGTTCCTTTTGAAACCCCTATGCTTAGAAAAACGTCACTCAGGGATACGGCGTCGCTGGTCAGATGAGCCTGGCACAAAAAGTGGATGACCCGCCAGGTTGTCCGGCTGATATGTATCTTCGCACCACACGGCGCATTTTCTTGTAGTTTGGTCTTAAGTGGATGAACCAGCGACTGATGAAAATGTAAATCGTAACGAAGAATGTGCGCTATTATTTTCCGCTGGAATCCCGCGGGTAACCTGCCAATCTTTTGGTCCAAGATATACCGTCTCCCCTTAGGATTGCACATTATCTATATTAGTTACCTTTTTGGTGTATTCATTCTCATGTTAAAGGGCATAAAATAAAGACAATTTAGGTCGGTCGTTGAACCAAAGGTAGTTTTCAATAGCACACATAACAACTCAGCGCCGAGTTGAGATCAACAGGTGATTAGAAAAATAACAAACACGTGAATGGGAAAGCCCGTGCCCAAGAGGAGGCAGCGACTATCTTTCGTCGCCCTGGAGGCCCAAATGCCACATCAAATTGACGCACATGCCTTTGCAAATGGGCAGAATGGCGAGCAGCAATACCAGTGAAGCGAGTGGCCAAATGGTCAATTGCAGCCAGGTTGGTGGGGAAAATTGTATCTCAGTGATGAGCAGTAATGGCACAATAATGTGACCAACAATAACAATCGTTAAATAGGGCGGGAAGTCATCAGCCCGGATATGCCCTAGCGGTTCGCCGCATTCTGCGCATTCGGAACGTACCTTGAGATAAGAATGAAGATTGCGACCCTTGCCACATTTAGGGCAGGTGCGACGCAGGCCACGCAACAGCGCTGTTGATAATTTTGGTTTTGTATCGGTGTCAATTTGAATTGCCATCACGCACTCCTTAAACCACGGAAGCCGGGTTCCTACAATGCCCAAACAGGAATATCGGCTATGCATATTTTGGGTGGCATACAAACAAGAAAATCGATTAAGCTGCTCTGATACGATTTTTCATACAGAGGACGACATGACCGCTTCCTTTAGCTTTATCCCGGTAATGGACCTGATTGCATTCGTCTGGATGATTGTCAGTTGGTCTGCCTATACGTTGATTGCAGATCGATTGAGCTGGGACAAACGAGAAGTTGCACGGGTTATGCATAACCACCGCGTCCAATGGATGCAGCGCATGCTGTTTCGCGAAATCCGCATGCCCGACGTAAATATTGTCATTGCCCACATCCGTAGCGGCACTTTGTTTGCTTCAACGACGATCCTGATTATGGTGGGTATCGTGGCCATGTTGGGCAACATTGATCGATTGATGGCGGTCATTTCCGGACTTTCGTTTGCGGCTCCGACCTCACCGGAATTGCTTGAGCTTAAGGTTTTCGTACTCCTTGGTGTCTTTGTATACGCATTCTTCAAGTTTGCCTGGTGCCTGCGGCAGTTTAACTATTCGTTGATTCTCATAGGTGCCGCTCCCTGGAGGGAAGATTGTGATGATGAGATCCGCGCCGACTACCCAGTTCGGACAGCGCGGGTGTTAACCCGGGCATCGGGTACATTTAATCGCGGACTTCGCGCCTACTACTTCGGCCTGGCAACCCTGACGTGGTTTGTCCAGCCTTGGGCATTTGTTGTTGCTTCCTTGTGGGTGTTGTTGGTGTTGTACCGTCGGGATTACCGTTCGCAAACGCTCGATGCCTTGTCGCCTGCGGGTTATTAATCAATACTTTGCACCTTGTTTGCGCACAAGAAGCCCCTATATTGCCGAAATGAACTCTCTTGGTATAGATAAACCCGAATCGGAGACCCGCGTTATCGTTGCGATGTCTGGTGGCGTCGACTCGTCGGTGACGGCGGCGCTCATGGCGGACGCCGGCTACGATGCTGTAGGCGTCACATTACAACTTTATGACCACGGTGCTGCTCTGGCGAAAAAGGGCGCTTGTTGTGCGGGTCAGGATATCAGAGATGCACGCCGCGTCGCGGATGCTGTTGGAATACCCCACTATGTATTGGATTATGAAAACCGGTTTCGTGAAGAGGTCATAGACGATTTCGCGGATTCGTATCTGCGTGGCGAAACGCCCATTCCTTGTGTGCGCTGTAACCAAACCGTCAAATTTCGCGATCTGCTGGCGACGGCCAAAGATCTGGATGGGGATGTGCTGGTGACCGGGCACTACGTCCGCAGGGTTCTAGGGCCCAATGGTTCGGAAATGCACCGTGCCCGGGATACGTCCAAGGATCAGAGCTATTTCCTGTTTGCAACAACTCGTGAGCAGTTGGATTTCCTCCGATTTCCACTTGGCGATCTGGATAAAACGCAAACCCGTGAGCTGGCCAGTCGATTTGATCTACCGGTTGCGGATAAACCGGATAGTCAGGACATCTGTTTTGTTCCGAATGGCAACTATGCCGATTTGGTTGAAAAATTGCGACCCGGTGCGTGTGATCCGGGAGATATTGTGCATGTGGACGGGCGGGTGTTGGGGCAGCACGACGGTATCATTCGCTATACGGTCGGCCAACGCCGTGGGTTGGGCGTATCAGCGGCTGACCCGTTGTACGTGGTACGTGTTGAAGCTGATACACGCCGCGTCATTGTTGGTCCGCGTTCCGCCCTGCTCATTTCGCAAATTCACGTGGATGATCTGAACTGGCTAGGCAGTGATCAACTTCCCGATGACGGGTTGCCCGTTGACATAAAAATTCGTTCCGCCTCAACGCCGAGTGCAGCGCGCGTCTATAGTGATGGACAAGGAAAATTCCGTGTCATTCCAGACGCGCCGCTCGACAGTGTTGCACCCGGACAGGCCTGCGTTTTTTATCAAGGTGATCGTGTTCTCGGCGGTGGCTGGATCAAGCGGGAAGAGGCGGCGGCCAACGCGGCCTAGAGCCTCTAAACGCCGGTTAAAGGCGCAGCGTCCCCGGCTGTTTCATCAACCTCAGTGACCTTCTTCAAAACCTCCTGTGCTTTTGCGGCTTCCTGCTGCCGGTCCCACATGTCTTTGTACTTGCCGTTTTGTGCGATCAACTCTGTATGGGTGCCGCGCTCCGCGATCTGCCCCGAATCCAGAACCAAGATTTCATCGGACTCAATAATCGTTGAGAGCCTGTGGGCAATGGTCAACGTCGTGTGGTTTTCCGAGACTTCTCGCAGCGACGCCAAAATTTCCTGCTCGGTGCGGCTATCGAGCGCAGATGTCGCCTCATCGAAAAGCAGTATGTGGGGGCGTTTCAGGATTGTTCTTGCGATCGCGACCCGTTGCTTCTCGCCGCCGGACAGTTTAAGGCCCCGCTCTCCGACCTGCGACTGGTAGCCATCCGGTAACGCCATAATGAAGTCGTGAATGCGCGCCATTCGTGCCGCATCCTCAATTTCTGACGGCGATGCGTCCGGGCGTCCATAGGCAATGTTGTAAAGAATGGAGTCGTTAAACAACACCGTGTCTTGAGGAACCATACCAATAGCCGCCCGCAACGAACTTTGTGTTAGGCTTTTTATATCTTGCCCATCAATCGAAATGGATCCCTCATTGGTATCGTAAAACCGAAATAGCAGTCGAGAAATCGTTGATTTTCCCGAACCGCTCGACCCGACAAGTGCCACTGTTTTTCCCGCGCTGACAGAAAATGAGATGTCCTTCAAGATGGGTCGCCGCTCGTCGTAATGAAAACTCACGTGATCAAAAGAAACTTCTCCGCCCTTTATTTTAAGGGGTTTCGCATCCGGGGCGTCTTCAACTTCAGCCTGTTCCCTTAACAGGGTGAACATTGTTTCCATATCTGTTAGTGACTGTTTTATCTCGCGATAGACGAATCCAAGAAAATTGAGAGGCAGGAACAACTGAATGAGATACGAATTGACCAGCACAAAGTCCCCAATGGTCATCTGTCCGTCAACCACCCCTTGAGCTGCCAGCAACATGGATGCGGTTACTCCACACGCAATGATGAGACCTTGGCCGACATTCAGTAAGGCCAGGGAAATACCGCTTTTCACGGCAGCCTGTTCATAACCTTGCAACGCGACATCGAAACGTCGAGACTCGTGATCCTCGTTACCAAAATATTTGACCGTCTCAAAATTGAGCAGGCTATCAATGGCTTTTGTATTCGCCTCGCTGTCCGTCTCATTCATGACGCGTCGAAATTTCAGCCGCCATTCGGTGACGCCAAGTGTCCAGCCAATGTATGCGACAAGGGTCGCAAGGGTTATAAGGGCGAAACTGATACCATACAGCTTCCATAGAATGCCGCAGGTTAGAGCGATC
>Ga0316202_10002009_pt1 | contig 14094 bp, 19 predicted proteins | sample 3monrhotite_MG_FD_204934 | JGI IMG/M metagenome (GOLD analysis project Ga0316202, IMG submission 204934) | Microbial mat bacterial communities from mineral coupon in-situ incubated in ocean water Damariscotta River, Maine, United States -... | ecosystem: Environmental > Aquatic > Marine >... | reverse complement strand
GTCCTGACCAAGATCACCACCGGGGACAAGGCGCGCTCGTGGGAGGCGACGTTCGAGTTCGTCGAGGATCTGGACGACAAGCTCAAGGCCGAGTTGAAGACCCTCGCCCAGGGCGCCGATCCGATCCCCGCCGAAGACGCCTCGCAGTTGAAGGACTACTCCTTCGCTCGCGTGGCCGTACTCCGCACCGAAGGGCTCTACCCAAAGGGCGTGCTCCTGGCGAAGGCGCCTGGGCTCGAATCAAGAACCTTCGATCCCGAATCGACTGATCTGGATCGGTTCGCTAGTATGACCGCCCTTGATGAGGCGGCAGCACGGAGCGGTCGGTCTCTCGTCGTAGGCTCGTCGGAGACGGTGAAGGCAACCAGCCAGCAGCAAGCATTCAATCGCGCCATGTATCGGTTCGCCCGTGACTGGTTCAGCGAAACAGGAAGGACCCTCTACCCATGAAGCTCTCCGAGATCAAAGCAGAGGTCGAAACCCTCAAGACCTCCTCCGCGTTCCGCTCCGGCGACGCATCCACGTTCGCTGTCCGCCTCGTCGAGTACGAAGCCGAGCTTCCCGGTCCCTGCGATCCCGAGAAGTACATGAACCTCGTCAAGCGCAAGCTCGGCGTCACGATCCAGAAGAACGACCGCGTCCTGGTGATCGGGGCTGGCAACGGCGGCCTGTGCGCCGAGGCCCTTCTAGCGGGCGCGAGCGAGGTGATCGCCTGCGAGCCGCGCTACCGCTACTCCGACGCGATCAAGCAGATCACCACGCTCCTGGACACCGTCCACGAGTCCCCCGTCTGCCGCGACTACCGTGGCTGGCCCACCAAGGCGACCGTCGCCGCCCTTGGCCGCTTCGACCTGGTCCTCTGGGCCGAGAGCATGAGCGAGTGCCAGCGCCCCTTGGACTCGATCACGTCTGTCCTCCAAATGCTCAAGGCTGACGGGCGCGCGGTGATCGAGGTCACCCACGGCAGTCAGGGGATCCCGTCCGGCAAGACGAACAGCTTCCTCCCCTCGGAGGCCGCCTGGTGCGGGCTGATCGAGGATCTGACCGGCAAGGGCCCCTCTGGTGCGACCCCGGGCCGCGCCGCTGGGCGCATGATCTACGGGATCGGTCGCGACGTGAAGATGGGCACGCCCGTCCCCACGCCGAAGTCGAGCCTGCCCCCCTTCCCCAAGGAGGCTCCGGTCAAGCAGCCGAAGCCGGAGACGCCCGAGCCCGAACAGCAAATGGGCCTGCCGACGTTCCCCAAGGATCCGATCAAGGTCCCCACGCCCGTCGCGGACGTGGCCAAGGAGCAGGATCCGATCCTGGAGACGGGTCTGCCGACCTTCCCCCGGGACCCCGCGCCGACGACGACTCACCGTGTCGGCTCGAACCTGCCCCCCGTCGAGGAGACCCCCGCTCCCGAGCCGGAAGCCAGCGCTGACACGGCTCCCGAGCCGGAGGCTCCCGCCGAGCCCGCCGAGCCGATCGCTGTCGAGGTGCCCGAGGAGACCGCCCCCGAGGAGCCCACGCCGGTGACGCTCCCCGAGGAGCCCAAGCCCGAGGCAACTCCCCTCACCCTGCCTGAGACGGACTCCGAGTAAGCTCGTCGCGTCCATCAAGACCCGTCGATACAATCTCAGGACCACGCACCCGGAGTAGCAGATGGCTAAAACAGTCAAGATCGTTGGGACCTTTGAGGTCTACGACGCTTCCAAGTGCTTGGAAGCGAAACGGAAGCTGAACGAGGAGACGTCGCATGGCTGCGCGTCTCAGCAGTTCCCGATCAAGATCAATCCGGGCGAGGTGGATTTCCAGATCCCTCTGGGCGGTGTGGTGAAGGCCAAGCGGATCTTCCTGCGGTCCTCGCAGGAGGTCACTCTCAAGATCCACCTCCAGACCGAGACCGGGTTCCCGTTCGGTCCCGGCGACATGATCCTTCCTTCGACGTCGGGGATCGACGGCCTCTGGGTCACCACCCCCGCGTCCGGGATCACCGAGTTCGAGGTGATCGCGCTTGGAGAGGCGAGCTAACCCATGCCCCGTAGCAGCGACTTCCACGTCAAGACCGACGACTACCCGTTGGTCTCCAAGACGGACGAACTCATGATCATGCACCGAGACGCTATGGCGATCTCGGCCACGGTCTTCATTGGTGCCCACCAGGACGCCGAGATCGAGATCCGCTCCGACGCGGACCGCGAACTCGTCGAGACCGCGAGCGGTCCTGCTGTCGGCGTCGGGACGATCAAGATCCCCGCCGGTGGCAAGACGCGAATCGACTTGCCCGGCACCGGCAACCCTCTCCACCTCGTTACCAAGATCCGCCCCCTCTCGGGTTCGATCTTCGTGAGCATCGCCTCCTTCGGCGAGTTCGACACCTACTTCAAGCAGATCGACGTCCCGGCGATCTAGGAGCACTTCGTATGAGCATCTTCGACAAGCTGGCTGGCCTCTCCGAGGCGTCCGATCTGAACCGTCGTCCCCTGCGCACGCTGGGCGAGGCCGGTGGCGGTGCGCGTTCGACGCCCGACGCCACGATCGATCACGGCAAGGGTCCCAAGGACATCAGCCCCAGCCCCAACACGCGCTACCGCCCGCAGCCCAAGCAGGCTTACGGCAGCGACAAGACCATGAAGGGCAAGGGCACGGCTGCCGCGCTCCGCACTGGCAAGCCCGCGCAGTACAACACCAAGTAGCCATGAGTCTCTTCGACAGGCTCGCCGGTCTCGCTGAGAGTGAGGCCGTGGACGAGAACATGGACGCGATCGGGTGGGAGATGCAGGAGCGGGGCTACGCCGCTGCTTCTGCCCGGAAGAAGCTGAAGCCGCTGTGGCCGAAGCTCGAAGCCGCTGTTCGCTCCGACCCGAAGGCTAAGAAGCTCGTCGGCACGATCAAGAAGCTCGTCGCCGATCTCTAGGACGTCATGGGCTATCTACAAGACAACTTGCCGTATGGAGTGTCGGTGGCGGACTGCCCCGACCTCTACCAGTACGCGCTCGTTGTCTCGTGGGTGGTCAACGACCCCTTCACCGCGCCCACGATCGTCGATCGAATCGGGCTCCTGGTGAAGGAAGTCCTGCCCGACGTGGAGGACTGGCAGTTCTCCGTGATCAAGAAGCGCCAAGACCGCGTGAAACTGCGGTTCAAGGACGAGGGCTCACGTACACTGGCTCGGAACAAGCTCACCGTGAACGGCGAGTCCGAGTACTACATCACCCAGCTGGTGGATCAGAACCCGCCTGATAGAGCAACGAGAGGAATCGCATGACCCCACTCGACGAAGCGGTCAACCACTTCCGTCTGATCGGCGAGGGGAGTTCGGGCCAGAAGCGCTTGGAGCGCAAGGCGAAGTCGCTCCGCAAGAAGGCGCACCTCAAGTTGTCCCGCAACTACACCGGCGCGCCCGACTGGATCAGCAAGGACTACGACGGCGAAGGGCACATGGACGAGCCCGAATCCGACGCCTCCTGGGACGAGCACACGAAGCGCGGCAAGGCCAGCGACAAGCTGCGCGGCCTCGACAAGCGGCGCAAGGAGAAGGCGCAGAGCGCGCAACGCCGTGGTGAGCGTCACGGGGCAGGTGCCGCTCAAGGCGTCCCGCACCGGGTCACCAAGGAGCGTCCGCAGGACTACTACAGGTCCCCCGCCAAGAAGGAAACGGACTGGCGCCTCGGCAAGGAAGGGGTCGCCAAGGCCAAGTCCACTCAACGCCGTGAGAAGGCTCTCGCGTCGCGCGAGAAGCTCCAGACGGGGAAGCTCCCGAAGGGCTGGAAGATGGTCTTCGGTAAGCCTCGGAAAATCTCGTAGGCGACCCGATCAAAATCACAAACTCGGTGGGACGGCCACTGAGGAGCAGGAGAACAACATGAGCGACTTCAGCACTGACGTCATCAACATGAGCCGGTTCGGCTTCAACCGCCTGAGCGAGAGCGGCGACGACGGCGACGGTTCGTCGGCGATCGGTTTCAACCGGCACAGCAAGCTCATGAGCCCCGCCACCAAGGCGCTCGTGCTCAAGAGCCGCACGACCGAGATCGAGGCGTTCGCCGAGGACCGTGGCTACAAGCCCGGGATCATCATGGGGATCGCCGAGGCCGTCATGCGCCTGGGCCGCGTTCCTTCGCTGACCCAGTACGGGTTCTCGGGTGACGACGCCAAGGCGATCAAGCACTTCATGGCGGGTGAGATCCTCAACCTCGCGATCGAGAACTCGCCTAGCCCGACCGGCACGCCGATCGAAGAGGGCACGGTCTCCGGTGGCATGGGCGGCCAGATGAGCCTCGCCAGCCGCACGTTCATGACCCGGGGCAACATGCTCGGCATGAGCGAGTACGCGAAGGTCGCGGACGAGCAGAAGGAACTGGGCCTCATGCCCCGCGTCGGCTGCGATCCCTACCACAAGAGCGCCATGACGATGGAGGACATCGCGGCGCTCGGCCAGCAGCAGGAGTCGCTCCAGGAGGCGCGCGGCGGCGGCACCTACGGTGGTTCGCACCCCGTCGAGCGGTTGGTCAGTCTCCTCAAGCACTCCAAGAACCGCTACATGACGGCGCAATCGCTTGAGCAGGAGATGGGCGGTCCCGCCGGTCTCAAGATGGCCGTCAAGCAAGGTTTGAAGGCTCGCCGGATCGTCAAGCGCGGCAAGGGATACAAGCTCGTCCTCAAGGAGGGCCTCGACGGCAAGGCCAAGGAGGGCACCGCGCTCTCCAAGACCCTGCGCGGCAAGGGCAAGAAGATCACCTCCCCCGCCGAGCGCGTCCCCGGCGAGTTCGAGCACGCCAGCGGGGGCACCGCCGGTCCGGCCATGACGACCAGCACCAAGGTCAGTCGCCGGATCCGCGAGGACGACGAGGTCCGTTGGGTCCCCGGCCAGGGCCTCGTGGTCGAGGGCAAGACGCGGAAGCAGAAGTCGGCGGAGAACAAGGCGCGCTTCGCCAAGCTCTCCCCCGAAGCCAAGGCCGCGACGAAGGGCAACGCTCCTTTCCACCCCGAAGCGGGAAAGTAGAGGTCGTCATGGTCAGCGCCTCGATCCTGCGCGAAGCGATCAAGGACATTCCCGGCGTCGTGAAGCCGCACAAGCCGCGTTCGTTCCGCTTCGTCAACGAGCCCAAGAGCGTCAAGCAGATCAAGTGGAAGGCCATGAAGTTCTCCAAGGACACCTTGGAGATGTGGAACCAGATCGCGAAGAACGCCAAGACGTGGAAGCGTCTGGTCATGATGGGCCACGAGGACTACCACCCCGAGTCCTACGACGAGGGGTCCCACCTCAACTACCAGTCCTACGTGCTGCCCGTTGACGCGAACAGCTACATGGTCAGCGTGCGGGTCAAAGCGGCCCAGGCGCTTATCGCCGCTGGTCTCGTGAAGAAGTACGGGCACGGCAAGTACTCCAAGAGCAGCGGCGGCGGCCTGTTCCTGACCGCCAAGGGCAAGACCTTCCTCTCGTTCGCGAAGGCCCCGAAGAAGGTGCGGACGCCGAACGAGGCGAACTTCCGCGAGAACCAGCTAGGCGGCTAGTGGACCTCTCTGCTGCGATCGAAGCGTTCCGTAACCTGCCCGAGGCCACCACCTCGGGCATGGTCGCGCCTACGCACACGACCGCAGGCAGTCCCTTCTTCGGCAAGGCCGGGCTCGCCCGGATCGAGAAGGAGCGACAGCAGCGGATCAAGGCGCAGAAGAAGCCCTGCAAGGGCTACGACCCGAAGTGCCGCGACAAGGAATGGGAAGTCCCCGCCGCCACGGGCGGTGTCGCGATCCTCCGCAGGAGCCGGGCATGAGCCGGGCCCAAGGGAACCTGAGATAGCCCTGCGCTACTCTCAGCAGTAAGATGGGCATCGCATGGACGCGAAGACCAAGGCCAAGGGCCTCCTCAAGACGAACAAGAAGGCGCAGGGTGATTCCGATCACGCTCGCGCCATGCGTGCGTACTTCCGTGGTGTCGCCGCAGGACGCAACGTGGCCTACCTCTTGAAGCAGAAGGGGGCCGCAGGGAAGGGTGCCATGCAGGCGAAGAAGCTCTTGAACGAGGAGACCCTCGAAGAGAACGTCGGTCAGACGATCTACAAGCAGCTGCGCGGCATGAAGCTCAACGGCTTCCGCCTCCTGGCCTACCTCGGAGCCAAGAACGCCTCCGCCTCGAAGGAGGGGCTCACGATCGATCTGCGCGGCAAGTGGAAGGGCCGCGTCATCATCAAGCTCAACAAGGCGACCGACCTCTACGACCTCACCTTCGGTCGGATCCGCAAGTACGAGTGGATCGTCGATTCCAAGGTGCTCGGCGTCGAGGTCGGCAACCTGGCCCACGTCCTTCAGCGCTACGTCGAATACGGCGAGGCCAAAAAGAAGAAGACCAAGAAGGGCAAGACGATCACCGCAGGCGTGCTTGGCGAGGACTACACCGCCGCCGACCTGGACAACTGGTGGAGGACGTCCCGCCCCAAGCTAATCAAGGGCGGCAAGGGCACTCGTCTCAGCCGCATGAACGGCTGCATCAAGTCCCTGCGGGCTCTGCGTGACGGAGGCGTTGTCGTCCCCGGCCAGAGCCAGACCCAACTCAACCCTGTTCCCAAGCGGGAACGGGACTCGGAAGACCAGCCCGTCGATCGGACGCCGGGTAGGGTGGACGAGAGCTACAACCACTATGAGGCACTGGAGAACGACATGAGCCTGAACGATGCGATCGCCGCCTTCCGGGGCCTCGACGAAGCGAACATCCCCGCACCCCGCGTGAAGCGGTCCACCAACGGCAAGGGGCAGATCAGCCCCAAGAGCCGGTTCAGCCCGAGCTACCACAGCGGTCCCTTCACGGATCACACCGGCAGCAAGGCGACCGTCCCCGCCGACGCCCCCGCGATGGCTGCGGACAGCCACACCGGCGGCGTGAAGGACAAGCAGTACTACGGCGCTGACGGACGTGAGAACGTGGACGTCCGGGTCGAGGACATGAACCAGGACCAGCTGGCCCGCGTGCTTGGCGACATCGCCCAGGTCTCGGTCAACCCCGAGAAGTTCCTGGAGATGGTCAACCAGGAGATCGGCCTCGACAAGCTCGACGAGAACCTGGTCGCCGCCGTGGGCAACCACGTCTTCGGCGCGGGCTCGATCGAGATTCAGACCGAGGGCGAGACCCGGGCCGACCTTCACAACAAGGGCATGGGGATCGACGACTTCGCCGAGGGCGACGCCAAGGGCGACCTGGCCTTCGCGCAGGGAATGCTCGACGACACCCTCGACAAGCGCGGCGCCTACAAGACGGAGGCCAACATTCGGGCTCCTCGCGTGGGCCGCAAGAACGTCGGTGGCAGCCAGATCAGCCCCACCAGCAAGTTCGCTCGCGAGTACGACCCGGCCACCGCCGCGACTCGCAAGACCAACACCGGTGACGGCGCGCCCATGCCCGCCGACCGCGAGGCGATGGCTCCGGCGATCAACTCGACCGCTGGCGTCTCCGGCCCCGGCTATGGCCCGGACGGTCGCGAGGAGGTGGACGTCCGCACCGAGGGCTACCAGGAGCCCACGCGCTACGACGAGAACTTCTTCCTGAACCAGGGCTACACGCCGCCCTCTCGCTAGGAGGCAGCATGAACCTCGACGAAGCTATCAGCGCCTTCCGTGGAATCACGGAGGGCGTCAAGGTTGGCGACTACGTCACCGCCAAGGACGGACGCTCTGGATACGTCCAGGCCGTCCAAGGCGGCATGGTGTCGTTCAGCCACGCTGACTACGACTCCAGCGAGAACGTCACGTTGCCCTCCGAGGTCTTGACCGTGAACCCGGCCAAGCGGATGACGGAGGGCAGCCGTCGTTGCCCGCCTGGCTTCAAGATGGTCTTCGGCGTCTGCAAGCGCGTTCGGGGTGCCCGGTGAGCCTAGCTTCCCTGGGCGCCGACCTCGCTGCCCTCTCAGAGTCACACGCAGCGCCTCAGAGCGACGATCAGGTGGACACCCGCCCGCTCGCCCGCGCAGCCGTGGATTACGTCCTGAGCGAGGCTGAGGGCGACGCAGAGCCGGAGGACATTGGGATCGCGATCGGGCTCGCCGCCTCAGCCGCAGCCACCGAGGCCAAGGTCTCGGTGGACGACGTCCTGAGCGAGGCCCGGACCTACCTCCGCCGGATCCTGTCGGGCACCGCGCTGTGAGCTTGTTCGATCGGGTCCTCACCGAGTACGGAGGCGTCGGCGGTCGAGTCGCAGGCGCGCGTCACCCGCACAGGATTCCCCGGTCGAACACCGCGTCCAACCGCGTCCTCTCCCCGGAGCAGGCGAAGAAGATCAAGCAGGCGAACGCCGCTCGACAGTCCACCCGCGAGCAAATGCGGAAGATCGCGATCGAGTCTCGGCGGCCTCTCAAAACGATCAGCTGAACTCGTCGCACAGACAGGGTAGAACCTGGTCGTGCCAAAGATCCTGTTCTGCAAATGTGGCGATGCTGTGGTCGGATTACCCGACGAACGCTGCTACAAGTGCGTGAAGCGCTCCCGGGACGAGCCCAGTCCCGGCCCGCCAGACAGGAATCCGCGCGTCAGCGCTGACGTCCTTACAGAGGAAGAGAACGCCACCTTCTGGGGCGCCTTCTGCTGTTGGTCCGCGATCTGTTGCACCTTCGGTTTCCTCATGGGCTGGATCGTGAAAGGTCTGTTCGTATGAAGCGCTGCGTGATTGTCGTCGCAGGAAATAAATATCACGGAAAGGACGCTCTCTCCGACCGCCTCCTCGCTTGCCTCCCCAACTCGCGACGCGACTCGTACATCCTCCCGCTCCGAATCGCCGTCCACGCCAAGACCGGGATCCCGTGGGAGGTGCTCAACGGCCCGAACTCGGTGAAGGACGACGTCCGGTTCGGTCGCTACGGCAAGAGCGCCCGCCAGTTCCTCGTTGAGGAGGGCGATCACATCCGCACGAAGACCGACATTGCCGCACTGGTCCACCGCCTCGCAGAGCGCGCCGCTGTTGCTCCCGAGCCGATCACTGTGGTTTCGGACGGGCGTATGCCGCAGACCGAGATCACCGGCCTGCGCGAGGCGCTCGACAAGGTCGGCTGCCACGACGTGCTCGTGATCGCGATCCGCGTGGTGCGCCCCGACTACCCCGTGGATCCGAGCCACTCCACCGAGAGCGAGATCGCGAACGCTCCGGCAGACCTGTTCGACTACACGGTCTCGAACGACAGCGACCTGGACGCTCTCGCCGCGATCGCAGGCGGGATCTGTGACGAGATCCTCGTCCGGCTCGCCCCTTAGCTTCTCGCCTTACGCTTACCAACTTGAACTGCCGAGGGGTCGCCTTGACTCGTCGGTAGAATGCACGCCTTTCCCTTAACGCCAAGCTCAACGAGTCAACCGCTTATGCGACCCAACGCCCCTGCTGCCCCCGCTGCCAAGCCCTCGCTCAAGATCCCCCGTCGCTTCACCGTGGACACCAAGCCCTACGACCTCGTTGAGTGGGACTTCCGCACCTCGAAGATCGTCCACACGGACGGGACCGTCGTCTTCCAAATGGACAACGTCGAGGTGCCCAAGGCGTTCAGCCAAGTCGCCACGGACATCATGGTCAGCAAGTACTTCCGCAAGGGCGGGGTGCCGATCGGGAAGGGCACAGGATCCGAGACGAGCGCCAAGCAGGTGATCGAGCGGATCGTGAGCGCCGTCACCAAGAGCGGTGACAAGCAGGGCGGCTACTTCGCCTCCGACGAGGACCGAGACGCCTTCGCTGACGAGCTTCGTGCCCTCCTGGTCACGCAGCGCGCGGCCTTCAACAGCCCCGTCTGGTTCAACTGCGGCCTCTACGAGGCGTACGGGATCAAGGGCGACCCCGCAGGCAACTGGGCGATCGACCTCACCAAGGGGATCGTCGCCGAGACCGAGGACGGCTACTCACGGCCCCAGGTCTCCGCGTGCTTCATTCGTGACGTCCAGGACGACCTCATGGATCTGGCCGAGGGGATCAAGACCGAGATGCGCCTGTTCAAGTACGGCAGCGGTGTCGGCGCGAACTTCTCGAAGGTCCGGGCGAAGGGCGAGCTTCTCTCCGGCGGCGGCACCTCTAGCGGGGTGCTCAGCTTCCTGGACATCTACGACCGCGCGGCTGGCTCGATCAAGAGCGGGGGCACCACCCGCCGCGCCGCGAAGATGGTCGTCCTGGACGCCGACCACCCGGACATCATGGAGTTCATCAACTGGAAGGCGCTGGAGGAGGACAAGGTCGTCGCTCTCGTGCAGGCCGGTTACGACCCGGACTTCAACGGCGAAGCGTATCGCACCGTCTCAGGGCAGAACGCGAACAACTCGGTGCGCGTCACCGACGAGTTCATGCGCGCCGTGGAGAGCGACGGATCTTGGAGCACTCGTCTCCGGGGGACGGATAAGGTCGCCCAGACCTACAAGGCCCGCGAGATCATGCGTGCGATCGGCAAGGCCGCGCACCGCTGCGCTGACCCCGGCCTCCAGTACCACGACATCTGCAACATGTGGAACACGGTGCCGAAGACCGGCACGATCCGTGCCACGAACCCGTGCGGCGAGTTCAACTTCCTCGACAACACGGCCTGCAACCTGGCCTCGATCAACCTCCTCAAGTTCCTGGAGCCGACCGGCGACTTCGACGTGGAGGGCTTCCGCCACGCCTGCCGGATCCTGATCCTCGCGCAGGACATTCTGGTGGACCACGCGAGTTACCCCACGGGTGAGATCGCCGGACGCAGCCACCGCCTGCGCCCCCTGGGCCTCGGCTACGCCAACCTGGGCGCGCTCCTCATGCGTATGGGCAAGCCCTACGACAGCGACGGGGGCCGCGCGATCGCCGCTGCCGTCACCGCGATCATGTGCGGCACCGCCTGGGACATGAGCGCTCGGATCGCCGCGACGAAGGGCACCTTCGAGGAGTTCGCCAAGAACCGCTCGGAAATGCTGCGCGTGGGCCGTATGCACGCCGACGCCGTGACCTCGATCCACTTCGACCTGATTCACCCAGACCTCTGGACCGCCGCCCGGACCTCCTGGAACGAGGCGATCGATTCGGGCATGAAGCACGGCTACCGCAACTCCCAGCTGACCCTGCTCGCGCCCACGGGCACGATCGGCCTGCTCATGGACTGCGACACGACCGGCGTCGAGCCGGACTTCGCGCTGGTGAAGCACAAGAAGCTCGCCGGTGGCGGCTTCATGCAGATCATCAACCGCTCGGTCCTGCCCGCCCTGGAGAGCCTGGGCTACGCCCGGGACGTCGCGCTCGGGATCGTCGAGTTCGTCGAGGACAGCGGCACCGTCGAGGGCGCGCCCGGCATGAAGGACGAGCACCTGGAGGTGTTCGACTGCGCCACGATCTCCTCGGACGGGGACCGGTTCATCAAGCCAATGGGTCACGTTGACATGATGGCCGCCGTCCAGCCCTTCCTCTGCGGCTCGATCAGCAAGACGGTCAACATGCCGGAGAGCACCACGGTCGAGGAGGTCGAGCGCGTCTACGTCGAGTCGTGGCGCAAGGGCCTCAAGTGCATCGCCCTCTACCGCGACAAGAGCAAGGGCTGCCAGGTGCTCAACGCCGTGGAGACTGCCACGGACGGTGAGGTGGTGGACGGCTTCCGCGAGGCGATCCGTCGTCGCCTGCCGAAGCGCCGCGCTGGTCACACGCAGGAAGCCTCGGTCGCTGGCCACAAGGTCTACGTCCGCACGGGCAACTACGACAACGGCGACCTGGGCGAGGTGTTCATCAACCTCCACAAGCAGGGCGCCCCGCTCCGCGCCTGGGCCGACATGTTCTCGATCGCGGTCAGCCTGGGGCTCCAGTACGGCGTGCCCCTGAGCGAGTTCATCGACGCCTTCACCTTCTCGCGCTTCGAGCCAGCGGGCAGCGTCGTCGGCCACGACCACATTAAGACCGCGACCTCGATCGTGGACTACATCTTCCGGGCCCTGGCGGTCGAGTACGAGGACCGGATCGACTTGGCCCACGTCCACCCCGAGAAGCCGGACCCCTTCACCCAGCTGCTCCCGGCCCAGCCTATGAACGGCACCGGCGAGCACACGGTCGTCGAGGCCGTCGTCGAGCGGATCTCGGTGCGCGTGGACAAGAGCGCTGGCGGGATCTGCACGAACTGCGGCTCTACGACCCAGCGTTCGGGGACCTGCGACGTCTGCCCGTCCTGCGGCACGACGAGCGGCTGCGGCTAGGCCGTCGTAGCTCCACACAGGGGGTGCCTGCTACGATGTGGCGGGTACCCCCGGTCCGAGCTTGTGGAGCTTCTCCATGTCTGAGGTTTCGATGATCCAACGAGTTATTGAGAGCCTCGTCGCTGCGGGGCCCGTAGCGTTGATCCTGGGACTCCTCTGCTGGAAGCTCTGGGAGGTCAACCAGCGCCTCATGGGCAAGATCGAGGCTCAGCACGAGAAAATGCTGCGCCTCGCTGTCCGTGTTCAGCGCGCGGTTGAGGCTCTCGCCGGACTGGAGGCTCCTGAGATCGAAGAAGACCTCGGAGACGACAAGGAGGCGGATTGATGGCTGCACCGACTGGTGACCAAGAGCGCGAACTAGACGACGTTCTGGCGAAGATCGACCTGGGGCTCAACAAGGTTCACCGCAAGGCCAAGAAGGCGTCCTCTGGGCCCAGGGCGGCACCCGCCGCGACGAGGGTCTTCTCGCCGTCGCAGTTGAAGCGGACCAGGCTGGCGTTCCAGGCCATGTGCGACGACTCCATGCTCTCCGACTCCGGGGAGGATCTGCGTCCACACGAGCCCGAGGGCGCCCTCCCGGACACCGTGGTGCTCCCACCGCCCTCAGCGCGACAGAACGTCGCTCAGAAGGCCGCTACGGGCTCCACACGGGTCAACGGCGCGCGGACTGCGTAGACACGAAGAGACCCGGCGCCTCCACGAGGGAGACCCGGGCCTTTTGCGTTCTAACCGTCCTGTCGGCTAACGCTTGGGCAGCCCCAAGAGTTCGCGGACGTCGGCGTTCGTGGTCCAGTCAGCGGTGGGCGGGATCTTCCGAAGCTGCTCCTTCCCCCAGCCCTGGAGCGCCTCCTTCGACTTCCGCTCCGCTGCCAGTTCCTTCTTCAGGCGAGCGACCTCTTCCTTGAGGTAGGTCTCCGTCTGCTGGCGGCCCTTCTTCCCTTCGCGAGACGGGCAGAACTCGTCCAAGATCGAGGACCAGAGCGCCTGCGTGATCTTGGAGTTGCGCCCCTTCGCCCGGACGGCGTCGAGCGCGGCCTGGCGCTCCGAAGCCTTCGGGACGGAGACGACCTTGGACAGCCCGTTCTGCCAGCCGAGCTTCTCCCAGATCCAGCGCTCGGGGGCGTCCTTGAGTCCCTGGAGAAGGCGGTTGCAGGCGGGGACCTGACCACCGGTCAGCCCGAGGCCGTGGCTCGCGTTCAGCAGCCACTCCTTGAACACGTCAGCGTCACCGCCGCACTGTGTCTTGGCGTCGGCGAGAGCCTCGGCCTGCTCGAAGCAGCCACCGCCCGCCTTTGAGCGACCGGAGTTGAACTTCGTGCGGAGCGCCTTCATGGCGCGCTTCTTGAACAGGGTATCGGTGTTGACGGCGGCGGTCTGAGGCATGGTGCCCTCCTACGATGCGATTGTTCTACCCGTCGTTCGACGTGTCGGGCGTGAGTTGTCCGACGAGGTCGTTGATCAGGTATTGAAGGAGCAACGTCGTGTTCGCCGCGTCCATGAGATCCTGCACGGAAGCGTGGCTGCCGATCGCTGAGCGCAGATCCTTGCCACCCTCCTCGTCCTGAAGGTCCACGAGCAGACGTTGAAGCGGCCCGGCGACCGTCTGCAACTTGCTCTTGAGCTTCGACGCTGAGTCCTGAAGGCGCTGTGGGTTCAGCACCCAGCGCTGGAGAACGCGGACGTAGCCCTTGCGCCCCTTCTCGGTCTCGACGTCGTCGGACTCCTCGGCCTTGTGCGCCTTCGCCATGTCGAGGTTGTGGCCGTCGATGTAGACGCCCAGCGCTCCCAGGTCGATCGTGTGGCCTTGCTTCGCCACTTCGTCGATCGCGAGGTGCGCCTGGTGGAGTCCAGCCGCGACGGCGCAGTAGGTCTCCTGAGCGAGCCCGATCTCAGCGCCGTTCGTGGCGACCAGCTGCTCGATCGGAGAGCGCCAGTCTGGGGCCGACA
>Ga0316202_10002007_pt1 | contig 14099 bp, 12 predicted proteins | sample 3monrhotite_MG_FD_204934 | JGI IMG/M metagenome (GOLD analysis project Ga0316202, IMG submission 204934) | Microbial mat bacterial communities from mineral coupon in-situ incubated in ocean water Damariscotta River, Maine, United States -... | ecosystem: Environmental > Aquatic > Marine >... | reverse complement strand
CGCCCTGCTGCTCGCCTGCGCCCCGCCCACCCCGCCGCTGTCGCCGCCGGCCTCGCTGGTCCTGGTGACCCTGGACACCACCCGCGCCGACCGCCTCGGCGCCTACGGCTACGAGGCCGCGCAGACGCCGACCATCGACCGCCTCGCCGAGCAGGGTGTGCGCTTCGAGCGGGCCTACGCCACCGTGCCGCTCACGACGCCGAGCCACGCCTCGATGATGACCGGGCTGTACCCGCCACGCCACGGCGTGCGGAACAACGGCGACGCCATCCTCTCTGAGGAGGCGACCACCCTCGCCGAGGTCCTCTCGGCCAGCGGCTACCGCACCGCCGCGGCGGTCTCTGCGTTCGTCACGACACGGATGTGGAACCTCGACCAGGGCTTCGACGACTACTTCGACGACGTCAACGCCCCGCGCGGCAGCCGCTGGAGCCGTGAGCGCCCCGCCGGGCCGGTCGTCGACGACCTCGTCTCCTGGCTGGCGCAGGGCGACGGTGCGCAGCCCTTCTTCGCCTGGGCTCACGTCTACGATGCCCACCACCCGTACCAGCCGCCGCCGCCCTACGACGCGCTGCCGGATCCGTACGACGGAGAGCTGGCCTACATCGACGCGCAGCTCGCGCGGCTGGTCGCCGCCGCCGAGGCCGCGGCCGGTCCCGGCGGGGTCGCCTTCCTGGTGGTCGCCGACCACGGCGAGACCCTGACCGGGGAGCACGGCGAGCAGACCCACGGCATGTTCGTCTTCGACCCCACGATGCGCGTGCCCTTCCTGTTCCGCCCCGCGCAGCCGCTCGCCGCCCCGGTGGTCCACGCAGCCCCCACCGTGAGCCTGGTCGACGTGATGCCGACCGCGCTCGGCCTGCTCGGGCTCCCCTCCCCTGGCGACATCGACGGCGCCGACCTGTCCGGCGCCGCAACGGCCACGCCCGACCGCGGCAGCGTCTACATGGAGTCGCTCACGCCGCAGCAGCGCTTCGGCTTCCACCCCGAGGTCGCAGCGGCCGCGGGCGACCACAAGCTCTTCGACACCCCCAGCCCACTGCTCGTCGACACCCGCGCCGACCCGGACGAGGCGGTCAACCTCATCGACGATCCGGCCCAGGCGGAGCGGGTCGAGGCGCTGCGGGCGTTCGCGCTGCGGACCTGGAACCAACCAGCGTTCGCCTCTGAGGGCGCGGTCGCCCCCGAGGCTTTAGAGCAGCTCGCGGCCCTCGGCTACGTCAGCAATGACTTCGTGCACACCAGCCAGGGCACCACCGACGCCAAGGACAAGGTCGCGCTGATCGAGGCGCTAGAGTCCATCCGGCAGCAGTACGCATCCGATCGGGATCCGGTCACGGCCGAGGCCGGCTTCCGGGCGGCGCTGGAGGAGGCGCCGGACATCGCCGAGGCCCGGACCGGGCTGGCCCGCATGCTCGGGCAGCAGGGCCGAAACGCCGAAGCCGAGGCAATCTACCGGGAGGCGCTCGCGCTCCAGCCGCAGTCAACGGTGGCGCGGGTCAACCTCGCCAACGCGCTGGCGGCGCAGGGGCGGCAGGAAGAAGCCCTCGCTGAGATGTTTGCTGTCCTGGAGCAGGTCCCCGGAGACAACATCGCCCAGACCGGTGTGCTCCGCATGCTGACGGACCTCGACCGCCTCGACGAAGGCGCCCGCCTCGCGAACACCTGGCTGGAGGAGCGCCCCGGCGACAGCAGCCTCACGGCCCTGCTCGGTGTGATCTACGGCAAGCAGGGTGACCTGGAGGCCGCCGCGCCGCTGCTCCGCGCCAGCCTCGGCGACGGCGTGCCCCGCCAGCTCGTCCACAAGCTCCTCAGCAGCATCGCCGCTGCCGAGGGCGATCCCGAGGCTGCGCTGGAGCACCTCCGCGCCGAGCAGGGGCTGTTCTTCCAGCCCGACCTGTTCGCGCAGTCCGGCGCGCTCCTGTTCTCTGTGCAGCAGTGGGCCGAGGCCGCGGATGACTTCGGGGTCTACCTGGAGAGCTTCCCCGAGGACCACGCCGTCCGCCGCAAGCGCGCCCAGGCGATCTACAACACCTACGACTACGAGCTGGCCGCAGAGGTCCTCGCGCCTGCGCTCGCGGCGCTCCCGGATGACCCGGACGTGCTGCTGCTGCACGCCAACATCCTCGTCAAGATCGGTGACCGCGCTGAGGCCGAGGCCGTCGCGGCCCGCGCCAACGCGCTGCATCGGGAGCGGCTGGAGGCCGCCGGGGCGATCATCGAGGCGTCGCCGCCAGCTCCCTGAGCGCTGCCACGACCGCGGGGTTGTCCGGGTAGATCGCGCGCACCCGCGCGGCGACCTCGCGCGCGGCGGTCAGGTCGCCCTGCGCGATCCGCACCCGCATCCGGGCCACGAGGATCTCCGGATCCTCGGTCAGTCGCCAGCGGCCAAAGTTGAGCATGTAGCCCGCGTCGTCGGCCTCTCCGAGCGCGATCAGGACCTCGGCGCGGAAGGCGGCGAAGCGGGCGCTGGGCTGCGACATCGTGAGGAACGCGTCCGCCATCTCGTGGGCGCCGACAAGGTCGCCGAGCTGGAGCCGGCGGCGGCCCTCGGCGATGTGCCAGCGCTGCTGGCGGCCCTGTTGATCCGAGAACCACAGGTGGAAGTCTGCGGCGTCGGTGTCGCCGAGCGCGAGGTGCAGCTCTGCGGCCTGGGCGTGCAGGATCGAGGAGCGCGGGAACTGCGCCCGGCCGGCCTCGTTCATGTCGAGCGCGCCGCCGATGTCACCGGCGGCCCAGAGGTCGTCGGCGGCGTACATCCAGACCCGCAGCTCGGTCTGTGGGGTCAGCTCGGGGACCAGGAGCCGCTGGAGGCGCAGCGCAGCAGCCGCCTCGCCGTCGCCGCACGCGCGCAGGGTCGTCGCGTGGGCCTCGATGCCGAGCTCCTCGTACAGCGGCTCGCCGGCGCTGAAGGCGAAGGTCGCTGCGGCGTCGGCGTAGTAGCCGACGCGGGCCTCGCCGACCGCGAGCGCGGTCAGGAGCTCGGTGTTGTGCGGCGTTCGCGCGAGCGACTGCCGGGCATTCTGCACGGCCATCAGGCTGCGGCCGGTGCGGAGCAGCATCACCACGCTCGCAGAGCGCTGCCGAGAGCCTGCCGGCGTGCCCTCGCCCTTCTTCTGGGCACCCGGCCGCCCCGGCTTTGCCTCGGGGGCGCCCGCCAGGCACAGCGCCAGCACCACCAGCGCCCTCACCATCCCTGCACCCGCTCCCCGATCTCGTTGAGGAGGGTCTTCGCCCCACGCTCGAAGTCGGGCATGTAGACGTACGCAGCCACGATCAGGCCGATCGCGACCACCGAGACGGTGAGGAGGTCATCGAGCCGCACCCCGCCGCGGCGGGCGCGTCGCAGTGGGCGGGCTGTTCGGTCAGCGTTCTTCACCGCGACAACGTAACACCACGCAGCAAGGGCGCTCCCCTCGCGGGGAGCGCCCTGGAGTCTGCCTGTGGCCCGACCTCAGAGGTCGAAGGTCACGCCCTGCGCCAGCGGCAGGTCGGGGCTCCAGTTCAGGGTGCAGGTCTGGCGGCGCATGTACGCCTTCCAGGAGTCCGAGCCGGCCTCGCGGCCGCCGCCGGTCTCCTTCTCGCCGCCGAACGCGCCGCCGATCTCGGCGCCCGAGGTGCCGATGTTGACGTTGGCGATGCCGCAGTCGCTGCCGGCAGCCGACAGGAAGCGCTCCGACGAGCGGAAGCTGTCGGTAAAGATCGAGCTGGAGAGGCCCTGCGGCACGTCGTTCTGGAAGGCGATCGCCTGGTCGAGGTCGTCGTACTCGAAGACGTACAGGATCGGGGCGAAGGTCTCGTGCTTGCACATCGCCATGTCCGGCGTCGCCTTCACGACCGTCGGGGCCACGAAGTGGCCGGGGCGGTCGATCACCTCACCGCCGCAGAGGATCTCGCCGCCCTGGGCGCGGATCTCGGCGATGGCGTCGGTGTACATCTTGACCGCGAGGCCGTCGATGAGCGGCCCCATCAGGGTGCCGTCCTCCAGCGGGTCGCCGATGCGGATCTGGCCGTAGGCCGAGACGAGGCGCTGGGTGAACTCCGCGGCCATGCTCTTGTGCAGGAACAGGCGGCGGGTGGAGGTGCAGCGCTGGCCCGCGGTGCCGACCGCGCCGAACAGGATGCCCCGCAGCGCGAGGTCCATGTCCGCCGAGGGCTCGACGATGATGGCGTTGTTGCCGCCAAGCTCCAGCAGGCAGCGGCCGAGCCGGCCGGCGACGGCGCGGTTGACGTGCTTGCCCATGCGGGTCGAGCCGGTCGCCGAGATCAGCGGCAGGCGGGTGTCGTTGATCATCGCCTCGCCGACCTCCTGGTCTGCGCCGATGATCAGGCCGAGCACGCCCTCGAAGCCGTGCTCGACGAGCACCTCGTTGAGCAGCTTGTGGGTCGCGATGGCGGTGAGCGGTGCCTTCAGCGAGGGCTTCCAGATGACCGTGTCACCGCAGACCAGCGCGACGAGCGCGTTCCAGGCCCAGACCGCGTTGGGGAAGTTGAAGGCGGTGATGACACCGATCGGGCCGAGCGGGTGCCACTGCTCGTACATCCGGTGGCGGCTGCGCTCAGAGTGCATCGACAGGCCGAACATCTGGCGAGACATGCCGACCGCGAGGTCTGCCATGTCGATGCTCTCCTGGACCTCACCGAGGCCCTCCGAGAGGACCTTGCCGACCTCGAGGGTGACCAGGCGGCCCAGGTCGTCCTTGTGCGCCCGCATCTTCTCGCCCATCTGGCGGACGATCTCGCCGCGCTTCGGGGCCGGCAGCATGCGCCAGCGCTCGAAGCTCGACTGGGCGGCCTCCACGACCTGCTCGTAGTGGGCGCGGCTGGCGAGGGCCACGCCGGCGAGGGGCTCGCCGGTGGTGGGGTTCTCGCTCATGACGACCTCGCCGTCGACCTCAAGCGGGCCGCCGGCCCAGGCACCCGAGTTGACGGCGCTCAGGCCGAGGCGCTCCAGAATCTCTTGGCTCATACGTTCCTCCACAGCGGCCGCGGCCGCCGGATGTCAGGGTAAATTCGAGCGCCGCGCCCCGCCGCGCAGGAGCACGGGGACGCGGAGACACGGCAGAATGCCGCAGGGAAGCTCAGTAGGCCACCGAAGGCACCGAATGTTCACCAATCCGGACCTGCCCATCCTTGATGGCGTAGACCGCGCCAGCATGGTCCGGCGCGATCTGCCGCGGCTGGCCGCTGACGCTGACCAGCCCCTCGGGGCTGACGAAGCCAGGGAGCCGGCCCGCGCGCCACGCCTCGGCGTGTGCGGTGCAGAACCCGTCGCGGTGTGGTGACTCGGCGCAGCCTGGCACCTTGCACTGCCCAGCAGCCACCGCCGCGTCGACCGAGGCCGCCCGCTCAGACAGCGGCGTCTCGGGCGCTGCGGGAATTGTAGGCGCGAGCAGGCTGTGGTCAAGCCCCTCAGCAGCCGGGGCTGCGGCCGGCGCCGGCGCAGGCACCGGACGGGCCTGCAGCTCGGTGACCTGCGACTGGATCGCGCCGAGCTGCTCGGTGACCGAGGCCACGGATGCCTGGAGGGCAGCGAGCTGCGCCCGCAGGGCGTCGGCCTCGTCGCGCAGCGCGGCGACCTCGGCCGGAGAGGCGTAGCCCCGCTCTGCGAGGATCTCGTTGATGATGTCGCGGACCGGGCCATCGACAACCTTCCCAGCGGGCCGGGAGAGGGCCGCGGCGATCACATCTCGGAGGGGCATCGGCACTTCCTCTGTACGATTACTGGGACGTGCTAACCGCTGGCCGCCTCGGGTGAAAACACGGCGAAGGTCCCCGCCGCGAAAGACGACGCCCCCTTGCCGGGATCGTACAGGTTAATTTTCCACAATCGAGAGGAGCGGTCACTGTCATCGCTCGGTGGCGGGTGCCCGGCGTAGATCAGGGTGCCGCCGTCCGGCGAGATCAGCGGGTGGCTGTCGTAGTACTGCTCGAAGAAGTGCAGGTAGAACATCTGGTCGCGGCTCGGCCAGAACGGCCCCAGCGACACCGACGCCCCGGTCTCAAGGTCCAGCAAAAACCACCGCAGGCAGCTCGCCTTGCGGTCGACGCGGGCGTACACCATCTTCGTGCCGTCCGGCAGCCAGAAGTAGGCCTGGCAGTCACCGTCGAGCACCTGCCGGACCGGCCCGCCGTCGCTGCCGACCACCCAGATGCCCCGGTACGGAGAGCCCTCGCCGCGCGGCGCGCTCGCGATCGCGACCTGCTCGCCGTCGGGCGACGGGATCACGGCCAGCAGGCCCTCCATCGAGGCGATCACCTGCGGGTCGCTGCCGTCGGGCAGCGAGACGCTGACGTGCGACTGGAGGCCGCGGCCGGTGACGTACAGCAGCCGGTCACCAAAGAAGATGGGCGTGCAGAACGAGCCAGGCAGGTCATCGAAGACGCAGTCCTCGCCCGTGGGGGTGAGGTTGCGCAGCATCAGCCGGCCCGAGCCGCGGCGGCGTGGCTCGCCGGCGTGCACGGCGATGTGGTGGCTGTCGGGCGCCCAGGAGAAGAACAGCGGCACGCCCTGCTCGACGACCGTCTTGTGGCCGACCTCGTGGAGCGTGCAGGTCCACAGCTGGAGCTCCTCCTCGGCCTGGACCAGCGCGGCGAGCCGCTTGTTGTCGGCGTGCCACTGGAGGTAGATCGGCAGCGCGCCGTCGATCTCGGCGAGGACTTCTTCCTGAACGCCGTCGACCTCGACGACGCTGATGCGGCACGAGCTGGCGTCGTCGCCGGAGCCGTCGGTGTGGAAGCTCGCCAGCCAGCGGCCGTCGGGGGACCAGGACGGCCAGATGCGGCCGTCGCCAGCGAGGCCACCCCACATCACCCCGGCCTCGCGGCTCGACCAGGTGACCTGCCGCGCGCCGCCGGGGCCACCGAGGACGTAGAGCTGTCTGTCTCCACCGATGTAGGCGATTCGGTACGGCATCTCAGGCGAGCCCTCCCGAGAGGCGCCACAGCAGGAAGCCTTGCACCAGCAGCGCGACGAGCGGGATCACCATCGCGATGCGGGGCGACGGGCGCAGCGAGAGCACCTCGCCGCGGTCTGTGTCCAGCTCTTCCTTCAGCTCGCGGGCCAGCTCATCGCTGAGGACCGGCTCCTCGCCCTGGGCGTCGCGCGCGCTGAGCGCGAGGGCCATCGCGGTGTCGTGGTTGGCGCCGAAGCTGGCGAGGCCGAGGCCACAGCCAAAGAAGCCGATGAAGATCACGGTCACCGACTGGCCACCCATGACGCTGACGACCCCCCACCCCAACAGCAGCACCCCGGTGAGCAGCAGCGGCGCGCCGGCCCACCGCAGCCGTGCGTGGAACCGGGCCTGTTTGGCATCTGCACTCGCGCTCGCGCTCGCCATCGTCGCACTCTCCCAGACCAGATTTACAATCCCACGATCTGCGCACCGCTCGCAAATTGGCGCCCGCCGCCAGGCCTGGAGTGCCGAGCGGCGGGCAGAGAGCGTGGTGTTACACGCCAGCTTTCGCGGTCACTTCATCTGGTTGGCGACCCGCTTCAGCTCCTGCCACGAGGTGATCTCCAGCAGCTTTCCCTTGACCGCAAAGGTCGACAGCTTCTGGGCGCGGCGCACGTACTCTCCGCCGCGGTACATCATGCCCCAGAAGCGATCGTACTTCTTCTGGTTGAAGGTCCGCACGAAGGACTCCCGCGCCATGAACTGCACGATCTCTTTGGGGAGGTTGTTGAAGAGGGTGAGGAAGAACAGGAAGTTGAGGTAGTTGCCCGCCGGTGAGTGGAACTCTTTCCGGTAGATCTGGTTGTACTCATCGGTGACGTAGCCGTCCTCGATGGCCTTGTGGTAGAACTCCGTGCCCGGATACGGCACCAGCGAGCTGGGCAGCAGGTTGTACGGCGGCGGCAGGGTCCACAGCAGGCGCAGGCCCTTCATGACGTCCTCGGTCGACTCCCAGGGGTTGTCGAGGATCATGTGGTAGTCGGGAATCTGCGTGTAGTCGCTGTACTTGGAGATGATGTTGACAGCCTTGAGGAGCTGCTCGTTGGTCATCCCGCGGCGATACATCTTCATGGTCTCGGAGCTGCCGGTCTGGATGCCCAGCTCGGTGAAGCACAGTCCCGCGTCGATGAGCGCGGCGTACTTGGTCTCGTTGATGGTGGTCGGCGAGCACTGGGCGCGGAACGGCAGGCCCAGCTCCCGCTTCCAGACCCGAGAGAACTTGACGATCTCCTCGTTGGAGGTCGAGAAGAAGACGTCGTCCTGGAAGTGGACGAGCCCGATCTCGGGGAAGCGTCTGGTGACGGCCTTGATCTCGGCGACCATGTGCTCGACGGAGCGGCGCCGGAGGTAGCGCTGTCCCTTGTAGAGGTCATGGTTGAAGGCGACGCCGCAGTAGCTGCACTTGTGGGGGCAGCCGCGGGTGATCATCGTCTTGTAGGTGTAGCGCATGTCGCCGTTGCGGTCGCAGTAGCGGGGCATGCGCTCCAGGAACGACTCCCAGGTCATCTTGACGAGGTTCAAGTTGTCGCTGGAGTAGGTCCAGTCGTCTTCGAAGTCGTAGTCCTGGTACGGGAGGGTGTCGAGGTCCTGGATGAGCGGCCGGTGGGGGTTGCCGACGACCTTGCCGTTGGGCTTCCGGAACCAGAAGTTTCGGAGGTCGAAGTACTCCTCGCCCTTCTCGATGCGCTCGATGAGCTCCAGCAGCGCGTGCTCGCCCTCGCCGACGCAGACGATGTCGACGAAGTCGAGGGCCTGCTGGGGCATGGTGGTGGGGTGGAAGCCGCCCCAGGCGAGGGGGAGGTCGGGCCGTGCCATCTGGATGGCGCGGGTGGCCTGGACGGCGACATCGAACATCGACGTGAGGAAGGACATGCCCACGAAGTCGGCGTCCTTGCACAGCTCGGCGAGGTCGTCGCACATGGTCTGCGGCATCTGCATGATGTAGCCTTCGCGTACATGCAGGTGGCTGTAGGTGTCAGCGGGCAGGAAGATCTGTCGGACGGAGTGGCCGTGCTGCTTGAGAAAAGCAGTCAGCGTGCGGATACACGGGGAGTAGTGGTCCGCCGGCGTGGGGTTGATGAGGACGACATTCATCCGATGCTCCCGTGCTTTCTGTCTGTAAGCTACCTGCGTGATGGTGCGTGTGCCAGCGCGCACAGGCACAGCAGGGGATATTGCGCAGGCAAGGTAGCTTGAGGGATTGCTGGATTGGGGGGGGTTATCGCTTGACAGAGGGGTTTGGGGAGCCTAAAACCCGCAGAAGCCTTAATCTGGCTATCGCGATACACAGATGATGTATCATCCCGCTTCCCTGACCCCCTCCGGGGCAGATGCCATTGAGGAGCCACGCGCAGATGGAAGACGTCCGCAACTACCTGTTCACCTCTGAGTCCGTCTCTGAGGGCCACCCCGACAAGATGTGCGACCAGATCTCTGACGCCGTCCTCGACGCTCACCTCGAACAGGATCCCAGGGCGCGCGTCGCCTGCGAGACCCTCGTCAAGACTGGCCTCGTCGTCATCGCCGGTGAGATCACCAGCAACGCCAACGTCCAGTACCCCGGCCTCATCCGCGATGTCGTCAACGAGATCGGCTACGACCACTCCGACAAGGGCTTCGACGGCGACACCTGCGCCATCATGGTCGCCGTCGAGCAGCAGAGCCCCGACATCTCCCAGGGCGTCACCGAGGGCGAGGGCCTCCACGAGGAGCAGGGCGCCGGTGACCAGGGCATGATGTTCGGCTACGCCTGCGACGAGACCCCCGAGCTGATGCCCATGTCCATCAGCTACTCCCACCAGATCCTCGAGAAGTTCGCGCACCTCCGCAAGAACGTCTCCGGCTTCGAGTGGGCACGCCCCGACTCCAAGTCGCAGGTCACCATCGAGTACGTCAACGGCAAGCCCACCCGCGTGCACACCGTCGTCGTCTCCACCCAGCACCACCCCGACATCAGCCTCGCTGACATCAAGAGCAAGGTCATCAGTGGCGTCATCCGTGAGGTCATCCCGGCCCACCTCATCGACGACAACACCATCTTCCACATCAACCCCACCGGTCGCTTCGTCATCGGCGGCCCGATGGGCGACTGCGGCCTGACCGGCCGGAAGATCATCGTCGACACCTACGGCGGCCACGGCGCCCACGGTGGCGGTGCCTTCTCGGGCAAGGACCCCTCCAAGGTCGACCGCTCCGCAGCCTACGTCGGCCGCTACATCGCCAAGAACATCGTCGCCGCCGGCTACGCAAAGAAGTGCATGGTCCAGCTCGCCTACGCCATCGGCGTCGCCGAGCCTGTCAGCGTCATGGTCGAGACCTACGGCACCGGCGAGGTCTCTGACGAGCGCCTCTCGCAGTGCGTCAAGGAGATCTTCCCGGTCAAGCCCGCGCAGCTCATCAAGCACCTCGACCTGCTGCGCCCGATGTACCGCAAGACCGCAGCCTACGGCCACTTCGGCCGCGAGGACAAGGGCTTCCCCTGGGAGCGCACCGACATGGCCGACGCCGTCAAGAACTTCTTCTCCTGAGAAGCGACGCCCGCCACAGCCCCCTCCCCTCACCGGGGAGGGGGCTCTGCGTTTTCAGACCGTAAGCAAAGTCCCCAACCAGACCGATAAACTGCACAGGAATGGACACTCGAATCTGTCAGGCTGCCGCGCTGGAGGCCCTGCTGCCGCGCTGGCACAGGCTGGAGGCCCGCTGCACGTCCGTGCCCCTGTCTGCACGCATGCTCGATGGTCCCCTTCCCCACGCCGGCGCGTCCATCGTCACGGCCTGGGAGCACGGGCGCCTCATCGGCCTGTGGCCGCTTCGCGTCACCCGCCGCGGACCGCTGCGGATCGCGACGCGGCTCGGCCGCGAGCTGCAACCGTACGATGGCATGCTCATCGCCCCCGAGGCAGACAGCCACGCCACTGCCGCAGCGCTGTGGACAGCGGCGCAGCGCTGCCCAGCGGACGTGCTGCGCCTCCGCGCTGTGCACGACGGCACACCGCTCAGCGCGCTGCCGGCCATCTCAGCCGTCGCGACGCCAGCCACAGAGACCTGGTGGCTGGACACGGGCAGCCTGTCGGACCCCGAGGCGGTCATCACGCGCCTCTCCAAGAGCCGCCGGAAGACACACCGTCGCAACCTGCGAGCGCTGGAGAAGCGTGGCGCGCTGGCCTTCCGCCACCTCTCCACCCCAACGGAGCGCGCGCACGCGGCGCAGGCAGCCCTGTCGCTCAAGCGCGGCTGGCTCGAGGCGCAGGATCTCCACAGCTTCGCCCTCAGCGCGCCCTGGTTCGAGCGCGGCTTCGTCGCCGCTGCGGAGCAGGGCGCGATGGAGGTCTTCGCGCTTGAGCTCGATGGCGAGGGAATCGCCTACGAGCTCGGGTTCCGGGATCCGCACAGCTACCGCTCGTTCCTCGGCGCCTACGACCCGGCGTGGTCTTCGCTGGGCGTCGGCGCGGCGCTGACCGCCGCGGTGCTCCAGTGGTGCGTGCGCAGCGGCGTGTCGCGCTGCGACCTGCTGCCTCCCAGCACGTCGTTCAAGTCCGGCTGGTGTGACCACTCGGCGGTGGTGCGATCCGCGCTGGTGCCCCTGTCTCGGCGCGGGCGGCTCTACGGTCCGGCCGCGGACGCCGCGCGCCAGCTCAAGCCGGTGTACCTGGGCCTGTCGCCGTCGGTGCGCGGGCGGCTCAACAGCCTGCTCCGGGGCCTCGGCACGCCGCTGCGTCAGACTATCCCGAAGACCTCGATGTAGGCCCACAGGACCGGCGCAGAGTACAGCAGGCCGTCGACCCGGTCGAGGATGCCTCCGTGGCCGGGGATGATCCAGCCCGAGTCCTTGACGCCGTAGGCGCGCTTGAGCATCGACTCGGTGAGGTCGCCGAGCACGCCTGCCGCGACCAGCAGGGCACCGATGGCGATGGCGTGGCCCCAATGCAGCTCCGGGAAGGCGATCGCGCGGACGAGGAACGCACCGCCGATGCCAGCGGCTATGCCGCCGAAGACCCCTTCCCAGGTCTTCTTGGGGCTGACGCGCTCGAACAGCTTGTGGCTGCCGAGGAAGCGGCCGGCGAAGTAGGCGCCGGTGTCGCTGAACCAGGTGGTCGTGAGCACCATGAACAGCCAGCCCAGGCCGCCGTCGAACATCCGCACGAGCACGATGTACGACCACAGCACCGGCAGGTACACCAGCCCCGCGACAAGGCGCAGGCCGACCTGGGCGCCCTGCTCGACCGGTGCGACCGCGATCATGCCGTACAGCAGGCAGGTGACCGACAGCAGCGCGAGCAGCCCCATCGCGAGATGCGGCGCCCACAGCAGCGCAGAGAACAGCAGGAAGCTCGCGACGAGCAGCAGGCCCCAGGCTCCGCGATCGCCCGGCACGGCCATGCGCGCGTACTCATCGGCGCCGATCAGCAAGACCAGCGAGGCGAGGACCTGCACCGCGGTCTCTCCGCCGAGGAACAGGGCCGGCAGCAGGATCGCCAGGCCCACGACAGCGGCGAGGATGCGGTTACGCACTGGACTCGCCCGTGTCAAGCTGTGCGCCGGTCTTGCCGAAGCGCCGCTCGCGGGAGCCGAAGGAGCGGAACGCCTCCTCCAGGCTCGGGCGCCGGAAGTCCGGCCACGCCACGTCGGTCACGTACAGCTCCGCGTAGGCGACCTGCCAGAGCAGGAAGTTGCTCAGGCGATACTCGCCCGAGGTCCGGATGACCAGGTCCGGGTCCGGCAGCCCGGCCGTCGAGAGCGCGCTGCTGACCAGCGCCTCGTCGATCTGGTCGGGGCGGATGCGGCCGCGGGCGACCTGGCGGGCGATGTCCTGGATGGCGCTGACCATCTCAGCGCGGGCGCCGTACGAGAGCGCCAGGTTCAGGACCATCCCGTCCTTGTTGCGGCTCTCGTTGATGAGATGGTTGAGCGGCACACGCACGAACAGCGGCAGGCGCTCGATCTGGCCGATGGCCCGCAGCCGGATGCCGTTGTCGAGCAGCTCGCGCCGCTCCTTGAGCACGTAGCGCTTGAGGAGGCCCATCAGGGCGGTGACCTCTTCCTGCGGGCGGCGCCAGTTCTCGGTCGAGAAGCTGTAGAGCGTCAGGACCTCGACGCCGAGCTGCCGGCAGGCCCGCACGATCTCGCGGACCGAGTCAGCGCCGGCCTCGTGGCCCCGCACCCGCGGCAGGCCGCGGGACTCTGCCCAGCGGCCGTTGCCGTCCATAATGATCGCCAGGTGGCGAGGGACCTTCATCTACGCTCCCACGGTTCGGAGGTCAGACCTCCATGACCTCGGCTTCCTTCTCCGAGGCCAGCCCCTCCATCTGCTTGATGGCGGCGTTGGTCGCGTCCTGGACGCGCGCGAGCTGGCGCTTGAGCTCGTCCTCTGAGATGTCCTTGTCCCGCTCCATCTCCTTGAAGATGTCGTTGTACTCGCGGCGGACGCCGCGGGCGGCGATGCGGGCTTCCTCGGTGAGCTGGCGGACCTGGCGCACGAGCTGCTGGCGGCGCTCGCCGGTCAGCGGCGGCACCGGCAGCCGGATGATCTGGCCATCCGAGGCCGGCGTCAGGCCGAGCTGGCTGGCCAGCAGGCCGCGCTCGATGTCCTTGATCGTGCCCTTGTCCCAGGGGTTGATGACCAGCAGGCGCGCGTCGGGGGCCTGGACCGTGGCGAGCTGCTTGATCGGCATCGTCGCGCCGTAGGCCGCGACGTGGATGCTGACGTTGTCGAGGAGCTGTGGGGTCGCCCGGCCGGTCCGGATCGTCACCAGTCGCTTGCTGAGCGCGTCGAGGCGCTCGGCAAACTCTTCCTTCATCGCGTCCATGTACTCGTCGATCATCCTGTCACCTCGAACGGTTGCCTCAGGCGGTTTTCAGTCACTCAGCCGCTTCGGTTGTGATGAGTGTACCGATGTCATCCCCACAGACTACCCGGCGGATGTTTCCTTCCGCGCTGAGGTTGAAGACCACGATCGGGATGGAGTTGTCCATGCACAGGCTCGTGGCCGTGGCGTCCATGACCCGAAGGTTGTCGCGGAGGACCTTGAGGTAGGTCAGGTGGCGGTAGCGCTTCGCGTCGGGGAACTTGACCGGGTCGCGATCGTACACGCCGTCGACCTTCGTGCCCTTGAGGATGATGTCGGCGTCGATCTCGGCGGCGCG
>Ga0316202_10002005_pt1 | contig 14112 bp, 18 predicted proteins | sample 3monrhotite_MG_FD_204934 | JGI IMG/M metagenome (GOLD analysis project Ga0316202, IMG submission 204934) | Microbial mat bacterial communities from mineral coupon in-situ incubated in ocean water Damariscotta River, Maine, United States -... | ecosystem: Environmental > Aquatic > Marine >... | reverse complement strand
TTTGCATCCGTGCCGCTTGCTCTCTTGCTGCCGCTGCCTCTGCCGCTGACCGCTGCCCGGTAACGTCAAATTGCGCGGATTGCATTGCTTGATTGTAAGCCTGATTGCGTTGATTAGCCGCCATGTCAGCCGCCATACGACCATATTGACCGTAAGTTTCACCTTCAGCTAAACCAAAACGTGAACCACCGAAAGCCCCTGCACTTGTAGCTTGAGCGCCTAGCGCATTTAACGCCTGTTCTCGTTGTCGAGCAATGTCGGCCTCACCGCGCTGAATAACTTGCTCGGTATAAGGGTTCATATACTGATTTACGTTAGTTTGCGCTAATGTAGGGCTTTGAGTTTGACCAACCGCTTGCACCGTAGGCGCTTGGAAGTTAGCCATGCGGTTATATACGTCACCCGCTTGGGTTTGATACTGCTGGGCTTGCCCAAATACGTTTGAACCGATCATTGGAACAACCTCTCCTTTAGTCTAATAATTAGTAATTCCCAGCGCATTGCCGATCCCTCCAAGGAAATCTCCAACAGCGCCATAACTTCCTTGGTTATCTAACCCACCACCAGAGAAAATTCCTGTTTCCGCTGGTGTGGTATATCCGGGAATAGCGGTCATTCCAGTGTTTGGATAATCACTCGTTGGGTTAAATATGCTGTTATGTAAGTTTACAGCGTAAGCCGTGGAGTCAGAATCGCTATTATTATATTGGTTTCCCCCGTTAGAACCCCCACCGGGCATATTAACAGGCGCGTTTGGATCAACATAGCCATATGAACGACTGCCGAATTCACCAGTTACCGGGTCCATAGAAAAAGAGCGAAGATAGTCGTATTGACCGGGATACTGTTCCGCATAAGCCGTTTCCATCTGTTTTTGGATTGGCTGGCTGGTGTAAACTTCCATTCCGCCAACTGTTGTTGTTGGCATAGATGGTCGTGCGACCGTTCCCAATCCAAGAGAACTTAAAAGGTCATTTGCGCCACTATACATTGCTTCAGGAGCAACCGCTTGATATTGAGGCAGATTTACTGCCCCTGCGCTGGACTGAGCCAACATTTGATCCAAAAGAAAATTTCGAGCCGCTTCGATTCGCGGATCAAGTTGTTCCTTTTGATCAGGCGTTCCAAACAAAAAATCAGTTAAGCCCATTTTATAACTCCGAACGGTTTAAACATTTATACCACATTTTGCGCATATTGACACCCCTAGCCGTGCAGCCTCGTTATCGCAATTGTGGAAGCTGGTGCTGCGGGTGCAAACGCCGTTGCCGCAGTTGAGTGCAAAAACCCAGTATTGCTATCAACAGCCCACATTGCCTCCAAGTAATCTCCGGCGGCAAAATTAAATATTGCAGACCTGCTGACAACAAGGACCGAACCGTTTTGATGTAGTGCGCTTTTCATCGTTGACCCAGCAACGTCTGTGCCGTTGACGCGAGGCCAGAACCATAAGTTTACAGTTGAGCTGGATGTGGACGCAATTTGCGCCGAAAACGCAATCATGTACTGGCCAGCTTCCTCAAACACCAAGCGCGAGGCTGGTGTGCCGTTTGTAATACCCTCGGCAATGCTTGATGTGTACGTCAAGGCGTAGGCGGTGCTTGTAGATGCCGCGGTTTGATCTGTTGTGACGCCGCCAGCATACTGGCCATCCTCCAACACGATTTGACGAAACTCACCGTCCTTTGATACCACCGGGTATCCGTTAACGTCATCCCAAAGAATGATGCCATTTTCGGATGGGTTGTCGTCTGTGGTTCTGAAGTAAAGCCGTGGCAATTGTCGGCGCAAATATGCTGTGAGGTTGTTGCCCCAAGCCTTAATGTTGTCACCGATTGGTGGTAATACTGGTGCGACCATTACCTACGCCCACCCGGCTTTGCATCAATTCGCATAGTTCCAACACGCCAGCTTGCGTATGGTGCGTCACCCTCAACGCGCATCCTTATCTGCCTCCCAGAAAACCGAACAGATGTCGGGCTTGTCGGAGTGAAAGGCCCGTGCGAATATTCGGTATCGTTGGGGTAAAATCTGCTCTTAAAGGTTACATTTACATCGCCCTGCGTTTTCTCGTCTGGAATTAAATCAGTAACTTGCATAATGTTGTCACCAGCGCCAATACTAATTGGGCCGCTTTGAGCAAAAACAGATTGCTGAGAACCGGAGGTTTCGTAGGAAAGCCCGACCTCATGGTCATACATTGCGCCGTCAGCGTCGAGTAGCATGGGATATTCAAACACACCGCGCGATGCGCCAGACGTGCGTGAAAGATTGCCAATCATCCAGTGGTTTTCTTTATAATCAAACGCAACATACCGGTCCACCTCATTGCTATTTGATGATGGATAGAACCACCAGATTTCGCCATATTGGCCGTTGGTGAAAGCCCAAGTCTTGCTCTTTTGTGATGTGTTTATATCGCCAAAAACATAATCGTGAACCGCGCACGGTATTTCGGAAACTACGTTGCCGTCAAAGCGGAAGAACCCACCGCTGCCCATCCAGAACACGCCCATGTCAACGTCAGCCGCAGCCTTGCGCGATATAATTCCACAGCTTGTGCTAATACGCTCAAACCCGAAAACATACGGAGGTCCAATATACCGAGCCGCATGGGCATCGATGTCAGTTATGATAAGAGTTTGCCCTCTGGTCCGAACTGCGGTCTGTATCTGCCCAGATGTTTGAAGCTCAATGTCACCAGCTTCGTTTGTGGTTGCCGGGGTCCAGCTTGTGTTGTTTTCACGATCACACCATTGGACTTTGCGAGGATTGCCACCAGCGCCCAAGGCCAAGACAAAACGCTCTTCCGTAACGATCAAACCAGAGTTATTTAGTGGGGCATTAGAAATTACCGCCGCATCTGAGCCAGACCCAAGTTGCCATTCAAGCAAGCGCCCATCGGCTGTTGAGCAAGCAAGCAAATACTCCCCAAAGTTATCCAAGGACCATGTGGTTGCCTCAACTAAATTTCCGGTATCCGGGCGCGGCGTTCCGTATGGACCAGCGCCATAAAAACCGTAGCCATAGCCAATGTTAACCGCAGCACCCTCTGAGCCGGGAGTAAGGTCCGGTGGCGTTATGTCGTAAGCCGTGCCGCCAGAAACTACCGCAAACAACTCATTGTATGACGCCGCAGCAACATAGCGTGTGCCGTTATTGCTCTCCCAAGTGTGCATGGCTCTCGGCGCATTTTGCGTAATGCTGGCAATATTTTCATTAACACGCCAGCCGCCGACCGGGCGAAGTGAACCATCGCGCCAGCGCACAAGCGACCCGTCCTCCCACCGACCAGCAGCGTCAAGGTCCGTGCCTGTTTTGTAGAAGCCAGCGGGTATTTTGAGAGGTAGAAGTGGCATGGAACCCCTTTACTCTGGCTGAGTAGGCCAGTTGATAGTGTTTGGGAAGCCTACTTGCTGAGGTACATCGAGCAGGGCTTGGCGATACGCAGTCCACTCAGTTTGCTTGTCTGAAGATAGGTCTGCCCAGCGCAGTGGGTTGCTAACGACTACATCTACCGTCACCAAAAGACTGTCTCTCTGAGCCCTGACTTGGACAGCTAAAGAAGCATCAAGCTCGGCTTGGGTAGGAGCAACATATGCACTAAAGTTGCCACCAACGAGAGCTAGGATAGCAGCGTTGTCTATTGTGGTATCAGTGTCGGAGGGGTCAACAGTGTAAGGTATCCACCCGTAGTCTGGGTGGTTGATCTCAACGTCCATACGGAGGTTGTCAGACTGTAGTGACTTTGCATTGCGCACTTCTGTGATTGTAATGCTCATTATGAAATCCTCAAGTAAACAGTGCCTTTGGTGGCGAGGGTCGATGTAGTCTTACCCATCGCCCTCCAAGTTCCAGCAGGGGAAGTGCCAGACTGACCATACACCAAAGTTTCGTATATGTAGGGGTTCACCGCATCGACGGAACCGTAGACCAAGCTAGAACCAGAGATACTCTGACCCTCGGTTATTGAGGCGGAATTGGAGTTGCGCACTAGAAACGCATAAGTGCCAACTGCACCAACACTTGTGGGCGGGGTGTACTGAGACGTGATAAAGCCGCTGTTGTTAGTCAGTTGGCTTGTCGCCGTGGGTATGTTCGAAATAGATGTCGCTTGAGCGGACGTAAGCAAAGAGTAACCAGATGCGAATGATAGCCCCAGTGTTCCGCTTGTTGTTACTGGCGATCCTGAAACAGCAAACCCCGTGGGGACGGACAATCCTACACTTGTAACGGTTCCACCGCTCTCACCAGCAACAATATTATTGATCTGCGTTTGGATCGGTGAGGTAACACCGTCCAGATAATTGATTTCAGCCGTTGTCGCCGTAACACCGTCAAGTATGTTTAGCTCTGCCGTTGTCGCCGTCACGCCGTCCAAAATGTTTAGCTCAGCCGCCGTGCTGGTAACGTCTGTTCCATTGATCGTTAGGACAGTGTGGTCGGGAGCAACCGTTCCAGCCGTGCCGTTTAGCGCGGCGGCAACATCATCCAGCGCGTTGTTTATCGTCAGACCCCAAGTGTCCTCCGACCCGCCGATTGTTGGTTTTGTAATCGTGATGGCCATCTAACTCTCCTTTACGCCGCAGCAGACCAAGCATCGCTTTGATCTTCTACATCCGTCCATATTTGTACTATATCAGAAACTTCTGTCCATGTCTTTACCACAGGCTCTTGGAAATCCCATAGGAAGCGAACAGGTATTGTCGGCACGCCAGAAGATATATCGTTTGACGCTAAAACGTGGTCTTGATTAAACGCCAAACTGTCAACAACAGGGATAGCCGAGATATTATTTGCGTTGAAGTTTACAATTTCAGTTACAGTTATTTGATCGACAACAGGCACACCCGCAACAATGTCATTTGCGGTAAATAGCTCTGTTATCTGGATTGCTTCAATTGTCGGAGCGCCAGAGACAATATCGTCTGCAAAGCAAGTGTGAACCTCAACAAAAATAACCGTGTCTAGAACTGGCGCTATTACTATGTCAGCAATTGTAAATGTTTCTTCTTCAGAAACAGTCGCCGTATCTATTACAGGCTGCCCAGCTAGTATCTGATTGAGTGGAATTACATGGCTTTGGTCTATATCAACCGAAAGCGTAGGCGTTGACGTAATGTCAGCAATGCCAATGTTATAATTAACAACGCCACTATCGTCAGAAACTGGTATTTTCGCTAGTGGGGCAAAACCGAACATTTATACTTCCTTAGCCTTTATCTACATTTCATTACGGCGTCTATATAAGGTTCAAGTAGAGGCCAGAGTTTGAGGACTTGCGGAGGGGTTAAGATGGAGGATTTCAAGATACTTCTATAAGCTCGGCGCTGTTTACGCCTACGGCAACTAGACGGTTTGTGCCGGGTATAGGGCGTATACCATAAACATTAGTTAAACTACTAGACAAAACAGACGTTACTGATTGGGGAGACCCGGTGCTTGAAGGGTTTATATTTGCCGTATAGTAATTTCCACCTGTGTGATAGATTATCATCAAAGTCCCGCTATTGTTGTAGATAGCTGCTAGGTTTTTATGCGTTCCGTTGGCGCTTATATTGTGGGGCCGTATTCCTGTAGAGGTTTCGACAGTTCCGCTAGACGAAAGATCGTGTACATTTGTATATAATGCGCCATTACTATTGTAGCAGTGAAAAGCGAAAGGAAATTTTGAAGGTAGCGTATTGATTTGGTCCGAATCGTCATGATGAACTTCAAAGGGGTCGCCGTTTCTATACTGATTTTGATGGCTGCTTGAGTTTATACTCATGGACGCAGTTGTGCCTCCGTAATAAAGTCTGTACGTCTGATAACCATCCTGCCCATCTGAGTGGTTATTATACTGTGCCATATAGTAGGAATTTGAGTTTCCAAGAGAGTCTTTTTTACCCCCAAGAAACACCCCCCTTGCCAAGTTGCCATGTGTGTTGTGGTTTACTGAATAAGAAAATCCCTTTTCAAAAGACGAAGAAGTTAGGGGGGAAGCATTAAACTTCATGTGCATATGCATGGTATGTTGACCTGACGTGCCGAAAAAAACACCCGCTTGGTCCTTAGCTGCCGTAGACCAAAATGGATCAAGTGAGTTCATCACCGTCCCAAACCTCTGGCTACCCGGCTCCATTTTAAAGTCTTGGTTTCCCATATCCCTAGTAGATGTCACGTCTTGTGCGTAATATGATCTAATTTGGGCCCGAGCGCCTGCGGAATCAAATCTATCATACGAAACCCTACTACCAAAGCAGTAATGGCTTGTGGTGTCTGAGTAATATGTGACACCCATTGAGAGTTGACCCGATGTACTATCGGCTGTTTGTCCAAATGCCACCATTTCTGCGTCATTATTGGATGTCATAGTTGACCACTGTTTATTCTCTTTAGGTCTAAGATATTTAGGCGCACTTACGGTATTCGGAACGATTATTGCGCCATGTACGTCAAATAATGCAGGGTCATCACTAAAGCAGATAGCACCCGAGTTTTGATTTGCATCATTGTTATTAGTATGAAGGTTGTCGTATCCTGTGCCAACACTCCATATCTTAGAAAATGTTGTGGGTGACGCAGGTAGCTCACCGTATTTATCAAACTCCAAGCCGCCGCCGCCGCCACCGGGGTTAAACCCACGAATGGACCCCCCCCCAAAGGAAGACAGCATAGGAGCATACAAAGGCTGCTTCTTAGGCATTATAAAACTCATTAGCCAAGCCTCCTAATTAAGCGAACTGCGTTTGTGAAGCCAGAACCGTGAATGTAGCATCCGCGGTCTTGATGATCGTGAATGTATATACGTCGATACCAGAGGCGTTGCCTTCTGTCGGGGCTTCGCCGCCTGACCACTTTGGCGTAACTGCGGAGCCATCTACTTGATAGGCGTTGATGTAGTAGGCTGTTGAACCTTGGGCTAATAGGACTGCACAAGTAGCTGACTGACCAATATCAAGGATACTGTTGAAAGTATTTCCGCTATCCCCAACGAAGTTGATGGTACGGTTTGCGGTCTGGTTATTTGAGAAGAACACAACGGCTTGGCCTAAAAAGTCGTAGCCTATGGTTCCAGATGTTGATGACCCTATTGACACCTTCTCAAACACTTCCTCGATGTCCAAGGTGCCATTGACCGTGACAGCGGTTGCAGTCACGTTGCCTTCAACATTTGCAACAAGTGTGCCTGTCGTGACATTTAGATCGCCAGTGCTTGCACCAGTAAATGTGCCTGTGCCGACTATAAATTTGTCTGCGCTTTCGTCAAAGCCGATAAATGCGTTATCCGCTGAACCTCGCTCAATAACTATGCCGCTATCGTTTACTGGTGTGCCTGTTGCGCCATTTGCCAATTCTATCAAGCCATCACTAACGGTTGTGTTTGTGGACGCCACAGTGGTCGTGGTTCCATTAACGGTTAAATTGCCAGATAGCGTCAAATCAACAGCGGTGACTGTTCCAGTAAGTGCCGGGCTTGCAGTTGGTGCTTTTGCATCAATTTGTGTTTGAATAGCCGAGGTAACGCCGTCAAGATAGCCGATTTCGGTGGCTGTCAGAGTGCCGGGAATTCCGTCTAATACGTTTAGTTCTGCGGCTGTAGACGTAACACCAAGGTCACTTAGCGTTGACACGCTTCCGATCCCAGCGCGTGGCAATGTAGCGTTTACGTTGCCCGATCCGTCTTCAGCAATAAGCGTGATTGAACCTGTGGCGCTTTGTAATTTAAGTGGCATATCTCACCTCATAAAGATTTAAGTGCATCGTAATAGCCAACCTCTAACAAGCTGTCTGTAGGCACCGTAACTGTTGCATCGTAGTTTAACACACTTTCATCGCCAGTGCGATAATGCGTTTCCGCGTCTAATATTTTGTCAGCGGATATAACTTTAATAGCAAAGCCACCAGATGTTCCCGCCGCTATGTCTCTTGCTTTACTCATGGGTGGGTTCCTTACAATAAAATCCAAGAAGTAGTCTCTTCGTTCCAAGTGTATAGCTTACCATCACTAGGGTAAGCCACGGGCGCAACATAGTTGCAGGAAGTCTCACTCCACACCCAAGAGGCAGGGGGATTTAGGGTGGCCTTTACTTGGTCTTGCTTCGCTATTTTTTCGGCAGGGGTCATTGTTCTAATATTATAAACATCTGTCCAAACCCCATTTTCGATAGCATAGCTATCCCCTAAATCTACCTCGTAAACACCGACAGCAGGTTTTTCTTTTCTTTGAAACAAAGCAAAGTTTGCAGGTAAATTGTTGAGGTCTATATTAGGGTAAGCGAGTTTAAGATTATCACCATCAATTGGATGGTCTGTAGCCGCGCCATTTTCTATTTTAATATATAGTGCCATTACACGTCACCCGTATTAGTTGAAGGGTAAGTCCTGCCCTCTCCCCATATAATTCTGACGGCTCCGCCGCCGCCGTTTCCGCCAGCAACGCCAGCCACCCAGCCACCGCCGCCGCCATAAGCACCGCCCGGTGCGCCTGACGTATTAGCCACAGAACCCTGACCATCTGCACCGCCAGAGCCACCTGTTGGGGGAGTAGCAACTGAGCCGTTTGTTCCGCTTGATCCTTCCCCTAGTATGCCCACACCGCCCGCTGAGGTTCCCGCACTTCCATTGTTGTTGAAAGGATACTGCCCGCCGCCGCCAGAACCGCCAGAAGGGGCTTGCGCGCCAATTTCGCCGCCTTTACCACTGTATCCGCCAGCACCGCCAGACTTACCTGTTGTGTTATTTACGTTTAACCCGCCATCGCCGCCGCCAGTAAAACCAGCATCTCTGCTGCCGCCATCTTGCTGCCCACTTTGCCTACCGCCATCACCACCATAAGCAGTCAAGCCATCAAAACTAGAGTTTCCACCTGTCCCACCAATGCTTGTTGCCCCATTGGACCCTGCGCCGCCTGCGCCCACAACCACAGTATAGCTTGAACCCGGAGTGACGGAATAGGAATTGCTTTTATACCCTAATCCACCGCCGCAACCACCGTTGCCGCCTGACGAATTAGCGCCACCGCCGCCACCAATACAAACGAAAGACACTGAAGTAACCCCCGCGGGGGCGACCCAACTATATGTGCCGGGTGTGGTGTAGGCGCTTTGTCCGGGACCCTCTGGGCCACCGCCACCACCACGACCAATAAAAAAGTTTGTAGGTAAACTCATCTGCCTAACCCCTTAAACCGTGTAGCCAGAAGCCGAAGCCAGTACGTTTGTGCTGTCTAGGCAAGTAAAGGATACGATCCAATAACGGTAATCTGCCCATGTAGGTTCTGTTGCATCAGGCCACTTAACCGCACTAGCCCATGAAGGGTTATAGTTGCTTGCTGTACGGTCCAAGACCAACATTGCAGTGCGACCTGCCGCTATGTTCGTAGGCGTTATGTTAAAAGAACCTGCTAAGGTCCAATGATGCATAGGTTTAGTCATATCGACATCCCCTGCACCACCAGCAGCACTCGCCGGGGTAGCCGTTGTTACCTCTGGGTGGAGGTTGGTGTAGGAGCCAGAGATACCGTTGTCAGCAACGAGTTGCCCATTAGTCTGAACCGTAATAACGGTTGTATCAGTACCACTAGACCGCCTTTGTATCTTTAAAACGCCACCATTTGGGCCATCAGAGTGTAACTTCCAGCCATCACCGTTTGCACCTACGTTACTTTGCGTGAGGGCAATCTGGGCTACGTTAGAGCTAGGGTTAACTTCAAGCGTGCTAGTCATCGTACCACCAGCCAAAGGCAACTTGGTAGCAATACTATTAGTCACCGTGGTGCTGAAGTTAGCATCGTCACCCAAGGCCGCTGCAAGCTCATTCAAGGTGTCTAGTGTTGCTGGTGCGCTATCGACCAAAGCAGACACAGAGGCATCAATGTCAGCCTGAGTTGCATACCCCGCAGCAGCCGATTGGGTAAGATACGTTGAGCTAGCTAAAGCTGTAGTTAGGTAGTCTGAAGCTGTCGCAACGGCCATTGTGCCTAAACCAAGATTTGTCCTAGCGGTTCCAGCGTTGTTAAGATCAGACAGGTTGTTTGAAACCGCAAGGCTGGAAGACGAAACGGCTGCGTTTGTAGCCTCAACCGCTTTGGCTAATAACAGAAATTCTGTTGGTGAGTTTGAAGTTGTTGCCGCATCAATTTTGCTGTCAAGTGTTGCTTCAAAGGTTGCTGTATCAATTGCCATTCTATAACCCCGCCAATGCGATTGCTTCGATGTTGCTTATTTCCGCCGCCTCAAAAGAAGACCACGCTACGACCTCAACCAGATCACCAGCTTCTGCGGCCTCTGTGAGAATTACCTGTGTGCCATTAGAGGCTGTTACGTCTGTATTGCTGTCACTAATGAGCAAAACACCATTCATAAACACCTGCACCTGATCTGGATCATACGCCACTGTAAAAGTAGTCTGACCAGCCGTGGCGGTGAATAAGGTAGATGTGAAAGTCTGTGGCTTTAAGTCTTCAGCAGTAGCAGATGCAAACACAGACGCCGAACCAGTTAAGCTGATAGCCGAACCTCCGTCACTACTCTCAGCAGGGGTTCGCGTTAGGGTTGGACCAGAGGCGCTATATGTGCCAGTGCCAATTTCCCAACTGTTACCATCCTCTATGACATACCTGATTAAATCTCCTGTCACCGCCCCCGCCGCAGAGAACGATTGAAAACCATTTTCCGCAGAGCCCAAAGTAAGCGTGCCAGTACCAGTGGTGCTGGTTGTCATCTTGGCTCGGTTTAGAAGTTTAATAGGCATATTTTATCCTAAGCCGGGTCAGGTATTTCTAAATCAAACGAGGCAATTGTAAATGTGTTGCCCGAGGTAACGCCTTGAGGCGTTGTAAGCGATCCGGTGGCAAGCAAGCGGCTCGCTGATACATCGACAATGGCAAAATGAGTTGCAGTGCCTGTGCCAGTTACTGATCCATCAGTGATTGCCGCAGCCGCAACTTTACGCCCAGATGTGTCGCCATCTTGTGGTGCGCCAAAAGCTAGTGAGGTGGAATTGCCAAGCGTGTGTGTGCTTGTCGCTTCAGCGTATGTCGTTGCCTCTTGTGATGTGATGTCGATGCGGTCGGCTTCGGTGTCTAATTTAGACAGTGCAGCGTCTAGCACATAATCTGAAATCGTTGCCATTTTATTCTCCTAGTAGGTGTTTACTTGCATCCGCAAACCTGAGCCGCCATACTTAGCTTTTTCATTGTTTGTATTTATACCATCAATAGCGGTTTGATACAACGATGCCCATATTGTAGTTCTTGCATCATCAACTAAGTAAGGTGCAGAGTGCATAAGTGCGCCATACAGGTATGCGTCAGGGTAGTATTGCAAAATCCAATTTGTTTCAGCACTATCCCCCAGTGGGGTAATTCTTTCGTAATAATACATTTCGCCAGTGTAAGAAGCATCAGGCGTGGGCCATATTTCTATCTGCCCGGCTATTATAGCATAAAACTGCGGTCTGCCCTGAGTGTCAGAGTTGCCTAAGCGCCGCTGCTGCAATGCAAGAGGCGTGAGCAACTCAATCGGCCTTTCGTCCACGTCTAAGTGGAACCGAACCGCCTCGATAAAGCCGGGAGGAAGCTGCGTGTACCTGCCGTCAAGCGCGGCGGTTGACCTCTTCTCCATGCGCCAGTGGCGTATCTGGCGGTTCATATCGCCCTCAACCAAAGCAATGAAATCTGGTATTTTCGCAATGGTGTCTGCGTCTTCACGGTTTAACCAGCCAGAAATAGAGTCTTTAAGCTCTGAATAAGTTGAAAGTGCCATCTAACAGTCCCATGCTTTACGCGACCAATAATTAGCCGACAATTTGCTATTCTTGCCCTTTATACCACCAGAACGCGCACAATACGATGTTTTTCGACTTGGCGTGTTTTTCTTAATGGTCATGTTGGGATCGCCAAAGTTTACTTTTTTAACTTCATTGCCCTCAACAGCAAGGACTTCAAACTTCTTTGGGCCACCCCGGCGCGGTTTATTAACTGCCGTGAAGCCATGCCGCTTTTTTGCCGCCGCTATCTTTTCCGCTTTTGTACGCATTACATTTGTTGCTCTTCATTAGCACGTTTTTGCATTTCTAGTAAGGCTAGTAAACCGCCGGGGGCCATAGCGCCGCTAAACAGCAATTTCTGCATTTGCCTAATCTTCTCTGCGCGGGTCATTCCGGGAATTTCATCATTATATTCGATTACCTCTGGAACGCCTTGACGCTTTAACTTGTCAATCGCTGCCGTGTTCCCTTGCGGGACTAAAGCTGCATCAAAGTCACGAAGTTGCGCAACTGACCTCGGCTTTGCCTCAAAATACTCTGTCGGCATACCTTTAACTTCTTTTTTAAAGCCAGCCAGCACATCTCTAGCAGCAGACATTGCCTCGGGAGTTGCGTTTGCATAACTTACATTTTTGCCTCTGGCCAAATCTACAAGAAAATCCTGCGTTAAGGTATGGCTGCCGCCAAAATGCTTTTGAGCTAAGTCCTCAATGGCATAATAAACGTCACTGTTAAAAGATTCTTTGATGTCAGCCATGTCATTATCAAGAGGCCGCAACAAATCTCTGTTAGCCTTTATCTCATCAAGATTTTTAAACTTTTCAGATGAAATTGCTCGAATAGCTCCACCGCTAGATGTGTTTTCTGAACCAGCCTCAAATGCCTTGGCTTTATTCATACGCCTGTACGCTTCCTCAATGGTGTAAGGCTTTGGCTTCACTCTTTGGCCAGAAGGTGTGTACGGCTCCTCTGGATAGATCATACGCTGAACTTCGCCATAGTCAGACAAACCGCCGTAGGGCGCTAAAGCTCTTTCCGTGTCATACAAAGCCTCACCAGATTTTCTTTGAACCTCGTTAACGTAGTCACGAAATTCGTCAAAATCTTTAGGATCAGCGATTTTGTTTGCTTTGCCAAACTGCGCGACACGCATCATATAGTCTTGGTCATCAAAACCGCTTGTGCTGTCCATCCAGTTGCTACCCATATGCCCGAAGTCTGGGTCGCTTCTTAAAGCGGCTCTAGTTGCGTCCTCGTCTACAAAATCAATAAAGCCCTTATTCTGCCTGCCAGTGTAAGCATCATTTGGCCAAACAGGTAAATCGCGGCTGGGGGCAATCTTGCTTGGAGCAAGCAAGAGGCTAATGTCACCGTACTCTTCAAGAGGAAAGTTTGCGTTTGAAATAGCCAAAGACGGCATGGGTATGCCACCCATCTCTGCCGCCGCCATGACACCCTTTGTGTCAATGTTATGATGGGCTATAAGCGGAGCTTCCTCTTTTGTCAAAGCCTTCGGCTTCAACCGCACATTACCTAGCATTGAACCCATTGCATTAGGATCAACCTCAACCCGCTTGGCGGTATCAAGCATCTTTCTCGCACCCGCCTTTATGCCCTTTGCAGCCGCATCACCAATGCCGGGAATCAAACCGATAACCGTAGCGCCGCCCATAGCGCCGATAAGCGGCCAGTTTGGATTGTCGGATGTCGCCATATCCCACAGCTCTTTTGCAGCTATCGCGTCTCCAAGAATAGGAGTCATTTCAGCTACAAATTTAGCAGCATCTCGCACCGTAACTTCAGGGAGATTGACGGAAAGCCTTTTACCCTCCGCTTCCCAGCCAGAAGCGTTTGCGGGGTCCAACATATTCATTAAGTTTGGCTTAGAGTTTGCGTTACTAAGCTCAGAAAATATATCAGCCAATATCTAAGCCTTTGCTAAACACTTGCCAGCCATTGCGCATTTATTTGGTGTTGGACAACCTTTGCATGGCTTAAAAGATGCTGCGGAAGAATACTTACCAGTCTTCATTTCTTTTTGCCGCCTTTTTTCTTACCCATACCTTTTTTACCGTAGCCCATTACGCTTTCCTTTTTACTGGTTTTTTCTTAGATTTCTTTGCGTCCGTCTTAATGACTTTTAAATTTGACCACGCATTGGGGTATGGATCACCCCGGCGCTCCGACATAGCCCTTGCTCTTGCAATTTGTGCTTTTGTCATCTTTGCCATAACCAAACCTCAGAAAGTTATTAGCAACCTATCACATTATGCTATTCCACGCAATCCGCGCTTGATTGGTGCGCCCCATTCGACTTCGGGTTTATAACCAACAGCCAAATATCTAAACGCATCTGCC